>OCTA010001547.1_pt1 | contig 21126 bp, 16 predicted proteins | sample 1538991 | NCBI WGS metagenome assembly OCTA01 (sample SAMEA3539302, study PRJEB22396) | soil metagenome | biome: tundra; feature: field; material: soil | place: USA | collected 2010-05 | depth 0.15 m | reverse complement strand
CCGTCGGTGTTGCCGAAATACATGAAACCGCGCAAATCCTGGACCGCCGCCCAGTTCTGCGGGCTTGCGCCGCCGTAGTTCTCAGGCAAGTACTGCTTGTAGTAGAAGGCTCCCGCTTCCGGATTGATTTGCGCACTCAGGAATCCGGCAAAGAGAAAAGCGGCAAGGATAGAACGCGAAACTACTCTCGCGAACGAAAGGGCTGCATCATAACGCCTGCTCGGAGTCACGCTTCCGGGTTACCTCTTCTCGAACTCGGTCAAGCGTGGTTTCGAAGACTGCACGATGGGCGTGCGTAGCGTCGATGGACGAGCGACCGCAGACGTCCCAATAGAAGATCCGCGCCCGCAAAATTGTCGCACAGTAGAGTTAATTATACGATTCCAAATCGCTTGCGTCTTCCCCCTCCGCCATCCTGGGTACTGGTCAAACTTATTGGGCAACTCGCGCGTGGGCGACGCCGCCCGAAAGCTCGTACGCCAACTCATCCACATAGCACCAGCCCCACGTTTCGCCGGGTTCCAGCGACTTGACGATGGGGTGTTTGGTTCCATGAAAATGCTTGGTCGCATGCTTGTTCTTCGACGAATCGCAGCAACCCACATGGCCGCACGTCAGGCACTGGCGCAGATGGACCCAGGAATCGCCGGTCTTGACGCAATCTTCACAGACGCGGTGCGCCGGGCGCGGCTGATCGTGGGCTTCCGCCAGATGTTCACAGTTCTTCACTTGGTTTCTCCTATGGATGGTTTCGCAATGGGCAGCCGGATCTGAAAGCGCGTGTCTCCCGGCTTCGATTCAAGCAAAATCTCACCGCTATGCTTGCGCACAATACGGTAGACGGTATCAAGGCCAAGCCCCGTTCCCTGCCCCACGGGCTTGGTCGTAAAGAACGGTTCGAAGACACGGCCTTTGACATCTTCCGGAATGCCTGGGCCGCTGTCCCGCACCTCCACCAGCACCCAATTCAGTTCGCGCGCCGTGCGGATCCAGATCTGGCCTTTCCCGTCCATGGCATCCGATGCGTTATCGATCAGATTCGTCCAGACCTGGTTCAATTCGCTGCCATAAGCCGGGATTTTGGGAATAGATTTGTCGTACTCGCGATTCACCACGATGCCGCTCTTGAGGCGGCTGGCCAGCATGATCAGGGTGTTTTCGATGCCTTCGTGAACATCGATCTCCTGCTGCGGCATTTGGTCCATGTACGAGTATTCTTTGACGGCCTTAACAAGCTCTGAAATGCGGGAAGTGCTGCTTTCGATTTCGGAGATCAGGCGCGAGATCGTGAACGAAGCGGTCACGCGTTCGAGAACGTCAACCAGAGCGTCGGGATCGAAGCGCTCGGCCAGTTCGTTGAGCGTCGCGAGGTCGCAAGCCGCGTCCGCGAGACCCGATGCCAGTTCCCAGGATTGCGGCACGTTCCGCTGGTCGAGCCAGGAGCCGATTTCATCTTCAAGATCGGCTCGTTCCAGAGAGTTGCTGGGCGCGGCCGAGCGGTCAACGCCCCAAGCCTGTTCGATACGCGTCAGAAAAACGCGCTGCTCGGTACTTAGCGCGCGCTCATCAAGCCGTAAGTTGGCATCCCGCGCCTTCTGCACGCAACCCTTCAGATTTTCGGCGGCGCGTCGGGCGGCGGCCGCCGGATTGTTCAACTCGTGCGCCAGACCCGCCGAAAGCTTGCCAAGCGCGGCCATTTTCTCAAGTTGCAGGGCATCGCGCGCCGTATCCCGCACCCGGTCGGTCATTCGGTTGACCAGGCGCGCGTAAAACTCGGGTACCCTCCGCTGCAACTCCGGGAACAAGGTGGCCGGAAGCGTTGCCGTCCGTCCCGCTTGCACTGCGCGAGCGGTGGATCCGGCAGTTTTCAAGCGCGAGTAGGGCAACAGACCGCTGACGTCGCCCGCGCGAATGAAGAACCTTCGTCCAGTGTCGGGGCCCTTCTCGGGGCGGGCAACATACTCGCCGGAAAGAGCTACGAGGAGTTGCGTGACCGGGTCGCCCTCGCGAAACAAAATGTCGCCGACTTCGAAGGAGGTTACGGTCATCTGCGAGGCAATCCATCGCACATCCCCTTCCGGCAAATCCTGAAAGGTCTTGATGCGCAGGAGGTCCTCGACCAGACTGTCGATGTCTTCGCCTGCGGGTGGCGTCGGGACGGTGGAAGAAGTCATATCAGGAATGCGGTCACATACTCGCCAGGTAGTTATGCACGAACTGAACGGCGATGGAGCCTTCGCCGACGCTTGATGCGACACGTTTGATGGAGCCGTGGCGAACGTCGCCAACCGCGAAAACCCCCGGCACGCTGGTTTCAAGCAGCCCAGGGTCGCGGTCCACTTGCCATCCACGAGGACGCTTCCCGTCGAGCAGAAGGTCGGGGCCGGTCAGAATGAATCCATGTGAATCGCGCTGTATGAAGCCATCCAGCCAGTCCGTTCGAGGCTCCGCGCCTATGAAGACAAACAGCGAGGAAGCCGGCACTCGATCGACCGCGCCGCTCTTGCCACAGGCGATGGAGACTTCTTCCAGACGCTCTTTGCCATGCACCGCGACGACTTGCGCCTGCGTCTGGACCTCGATATTAGGCGTGTTGGCGATGTCGTCGATCAGGTATTTGGACATGGTGGCGGCCAGCGAATTGCCTCGAACCAGAATGACCACGCGCTTGGCAAACCGGGAAAAGTTCATGGCGGCTTGACCCGCTGAATTCGCGCCTCCGACGACGTACACGTCTTCGTCGCGGCAAGACACGGCTTCGGTGGTGCCCGCGCCGTAATAGACGCCCGCTCCCTGCAAAGCTTCGATCCCAGGGATATTTAGCTTGCGCCATTGCACCCCAGTCGCGATCAAAAGCGCATGGCTCGACAGATGCGAGCCGTCGCCGAGAGTCAGTATCCGGTACGGACCTTCGGTTCGCACACCCGTGACCTCTTGCGGTGTGAGAATCTCGGCTCCGAAGCGAAGCGCCTGGGCCACCGCCCGGCGTGTCAGATCGCCGCCGCTCAGGCCGGAAGGAAAGCCCAGGTAGTTTTCGATTCTGGAGCTTAAGCCAGCCTGTCCGCCCGGCGCTTCGCGTTCCACGATCACCGTTTTCAAACCTTCGGATGCGCCGTAGACAGCGGCGGCGAGGCCGGCCGGACCGCCGCCCACGATGGCCAGATCGAAGAAGTCCGAGTCGGGGCGCGTGCGCAACCCTATCTTCTTCGCGATATCTTCATGCCTCGGTTCGGACATCCGGACGCCGTCCTGGAAAATCATGACGGGCAGGCGCTCATCGGGGCCAAGCGTTTCGAACATGCGCTTCGCTTCCGGATCGCGATCCGCCGCCGTGACGTCGAGCCAGTGATAGGGAATGTGATTCCTGGCGAGAAATTCGCGCAGCTCATACGATTTCGAAGACCAGCGCGCTCCGAATACCCGGATGCCCTCGAAGGGCGGGTGATAGTTCGCCTGCCAATCCTCAAGCAGGTCATCGAGCACGGGGAACAGCTGCTCTTCCGGGGGATCCCACGGCTTCAGCAAATAGTGATTCAGCTTGATCTCGTTGATCGCGCGGATGGCGGCGTCGGTGTCCGCATAGGCTGTCAGGAGCACGCGGCGCGCGTCGGGAAATCGTTTGATGGCCTCCACCAGGAACTCGACCCCGTTCATCTGGGGCATCCGATGATCGGCCAGAAACAGCGCCACGGCGTCGTCCCGCTGGCGAAGTTTGTCTACCAGCTCAAGCGCCGCCTGGCCGGAGTTTGCGGAAAGCACCCGGTAGCGGTCCGAATAGCGTCGGCGCAGGTCGCGCTCAACGCTCCTGAGCACATCGGGATCGTCATCGACAGTTATCAGGACGGGTTTCGCCATTTCGAGATCTCCAAACGTTTAAGAGCGGGCGGCCATCGGGGCTGGTTCAATAAGCGAATGTCAGCGGTCAAGCCGGCACGTTCAGCTTCGGGATTCAGTTTCGCACAAGCGGAGCCAAACTGGCCACGCTGCAACGCGGCGCTTGAACGCGCTCTGGCTGAACGGATGTACGCCGAGTCGTATTGGGTTCGGAAAAAATATCGCTCTGAAAAACTTCTAAGTTCTCGATATTGATCTTGACGCCTTCCATTCGATTTGTTATCAATGGACCCGGTAGCTTTTAACGGAAGTACGAGTTGTGATATTAATCACTACACCCGGTATGCGTTAGTTCCACGCGCCGGGAACCACCGAGGATTAGAGATGGCAAAGAAAGTTCTGGTTGTTCTGTCCGGCTATGGTTATTGGGGTGAAGAGCTCATCGGCCCCCTCGAGGCTTTGGACGAAGCGGGTTACGAAGTGGACTTTGTAACGCCGAAAGGTACGAAACCGGTGGCTTTACCGCCCAGCATGGATGAGACCTATGTCGATCCGCCTTTAGGCCGCGGAGTCACCAGCAAAGAGATGGCCGATAAGGTTAGGGCCATTGAGAAGTCCGACCGTTTAGCCAAACCGTTGAACCTGTCCACCTGGCTTCCGGAGCGGCCCTATTACAGCGCTCCGCTGCTGGTGCGTGAACTCGAGAAGTACTACAACGCCCGGGACGAAGCTTGGAAGTCCCTTGAGAAGTACTCCGCGATCGTGCTGGTCGGAGGCAGCGGTCCCATCGTCGATATGGTCAACAACCAGCGAATTCACGATCTCATTCTCGGGTTCTACAAAACGGGGAAGCCGGTCGCAGCCGAATGTTACGGCGTCGCTTGTCTCGCATTTGCCCGCGACCTGGAAGACCGCAAGAGCATCATCAAGAACAAACATGTCACGGGGCACTGTCTTGAATACGATTACAAGGACGGCACGGGCTTCATGGGCACCGACTTCAATATGGGGCCGCCGCCCTATCCGCTAGAATACATCCTCCGTGACGCAACTGCGCCCGAGGGAGCCTATCACGGCAACTTCGGCCGAGAAATTTCAGTGATTGTCGATTATCCGTTCATCACTGGACGCTCGACCGCCGATTCTTATACAACCGGCCGGAAGCTCATCGAAGTTCTTGAGCACGGGCTTCAGCGATACGGCTGGTGAACCGAGTGGCTCAGACTGGTCGGCAGGCAATTCTCGCGCAATTCGTGGCGGACGGTTTCCGATATATGTTCGGAAATCCGGGGACGGTCGAACAAGGCTTCCTCGATGCGCTCAAAGACTTTCCGGAACTGCGTTATATTTTGACGCTGCAGGAAACGGTTGCCGTTATGACGGGGGACGGGTACGCCCGGGCAGCTCGAAAACCGGCGCTGGTGCAGATCCACAGCACGCCCGGACTTGGTAATTCGATTGGGGCGCTGTATCAAGCCATGCGAGGACATTCGCCGCTGGTTGTGATTGGCGGCGATGCGGGAATCCGCTACCAGGCGATGGACTCGCAGATGGCGGGCGACTTGGTTGGAATGGCCAAGCCGGTAACCAAATGGTCCACGATGGTGCAGGATTCGTCCTCGCTCCTGCGGACCTTGCGCCGAGCCATTAAGATTGCGGCAACGCCCCCCATGGGGCCCGTTTATATCTGTCTTCCCCAGGATGTGCTCGACGCGCCGTGCACGGAAGAGGTGCATCCGACCTCGATTCCCTCGACGCGCGCCACGCCCGATCCAGCGCTGATTGCGGACGCGGCCTCGCTGCTGGCGGCAGCCGAACGACCGGTTTTTTTCATCGGCGATGGCATTGCTTTTTCCGATGCGCAGGAGGAACTGGCCAAGGTTGCGGAACTGGTGGGCGCCGAAGTCTGGGAGGCGGACGCGGGCGAAGTCAACATGGACTACTCGCATCCGCTCTATCACGGGATGACGGGTCACATGTTCGGTCAAAACAGCCTGCCGATCGCCTCCAAGGGCGATGTGAATTTCATCTGCGGAACCTACATGCTGCCCGAGGTCTTTCCCGAACTGGGAAATATTTTCGCGCCGACTTCCAAGGTGATCCACGTCGATTTAAATCTTTACGAAATCGGCAAGAATCATCGGGTTGATATTGGCATGCTCGGCGATCCGAAAGCGACTCTGTCCAAGCTCGCTTCCGAACTCCAATCGAAATTAACGCCAGCTCAAAAAGAACAGGCCGGCAAGCGCACGCAAGCACAGACGGACGCAAAGGACAAGAAGCATAAGGCGCAGGCTGCGGAAGACGCCAAGGCAGGAGACGCCACGCCGCTCAAAATGGCGCGGTTCGTCACCGAGTTAGCCAGCCAGCTGCCAAAGGATGCGATTATCTTCGACGAAGCCCTGACAAGTTCGCCGCCCATCGTGCAGTATCTTCCGCCACATAAGACGGCGACTTACTTTCTGACGCGGGGAGGTTCTCTCGGCGTCGGATTCCCCGGCGCGATTGGAGCGAAACTGGCGAATCCCGATAAGACTGTCATCGGCTTCTCGGGCGATGGCGGCGCTATGTACACGATTCAGGCGTTGTGGACTGCGGCAAGACACAACACGGACGTGAAGTTTATCGTTTGCAATAACCGCTCTTACCGGTTGTTACAGTTGAACATCGGAGTTTATTGGCAGGAGCGTGAGATTCCGAAGCACGACTTCCCGCTGAGCTTCGATTTGTCTCATCCTCCGCTCCGTTTCGACGAGTTGGCGCGGGGCATGGGCGTCAAAGGCGTGCGCGTGGAGAAGCCGTCTGAGATTGGTCCGGCGATCAAGGAAGCGCTGGCCCATCGTGGACCTTTTTTGATAGATCTTGTGTTGGAGGGCGACACGCATCCCGATCGCGTCGGGAATACGTGTGGGCAATAAAAGCGCGTGCGGCCTAAGCATTCTGCTGCGCTGTTTTTGTGCTGTTTGAACCTGTTTCTCTAGGAGGCACCACGAATGAGGGTTGATTTTACTTTCTCTGATACTGTCGCGGGTTACGTCGTTTCTTATAACTCCGAGGACCAGCACTTCACGCTCCGCACGTCGGACGGGCGACAGCAAATCGTTTACTTGACGTCGAACACTTTTTCGCGGTTCAGTTATAACCTGGACGAGCCATATCAGGATGCGAGCGGGGTGGCTCCCGCCCTGCTAGCGCTGCCGCGCCAATTCGTGTTTGCCTACGGAACCTTTTATCCGGGCGGCGCCGAAGGCAGGTTCGAAGCGCAGTGGCTGGTGTTTCCGGGTAAAGGCCCGGGGCTGTACCGCCACGAGGAGCCCGACTGGTGGATCAATCAGTCCAAGTCGATTGGGCACTCGTATCTGAAATGGCAGTTCAATCACCCGGCGCAAGAGATCGATTTCCGGAACTACCGCACCATGCTGCACCTCGCCGGCGCCAAGCGCGGCGACTATCTGCAGGAAACCGACACCATCAGCCGCATGATCTACGGCCTGTCCACGGCGTACATGATGACGGGTGAAGACGCGTTTCTGGAGGCATCCGAAAAAGGAACGCTCTATCTTCGCGAGCACATGCGCTTTCACGACGAAGACAACGATGTCGTGTACTGGTACCACGGCATCAAAATCCAGGGCGACAAAGAACAGAAGCTCCTTACTTCGGAATTCGGCGACGATTTCTACTCGCTTCCGGCGTACGAACAGATTTACGCGCTGTGCGGGCCCTGCATGACCTATCGCCTGACCGGCGATCCCAAAATCATGTGGGACATGGAAAAGACGATCAAGCTGTTCGACAACTATTACAAAGACAGTGTACAGGGCGGGTATTTCTCGCACCTCGATCCAATCTCGCTCGATCCGCGCGCCGATTCGCTGGGCAACAACCGCGCCAAGAAGAACTGGAACTCCGTCGGCGATCACGCGCCCGCGTATCTTATTAATTTGTATTTGGCAACGGGCGACAAAAAATACGCCGACTTCCTGGAGTACACGTTCGACACCATCGCGAAGTATTTTCCGGATTACGAGAATAGCCCGTTCGTGAACGAACGCTTCTTCGAGGATTGGAGTCACGATCAAACTTGGGGTTGGCAGCAGAACCGTTCCGTGATTGGGCACAACCTGAAGATCGCGTGGAATCTGATTCGCATGCAGTCGCTGAAGGAGAAGCCGGACTACGTGGCGCTCGCCCGCAAGATCGCGGAGTTGATGCCGGAAGCGGGGGCGGACAGGCAGCGCGGCGGCTGGTACGACGTAGTCGAGCGCGTGCTTAAGCCCGACGGCGAACATCACCGGTTTGTCTGGCACGACCGCAAGGCCTGGTGGCAGCAGGAGCAGGCGATCCTGGCCTACCTGATTCTGCATGGCGTTCTCCGCGATGAAGAGTATTTGCGGCTGGCGCGCGAAGCGGCATCTTTTTACAACGCATTTTTCCTCGATCACGACGATGGCGGCGTTTACTTCAATACGCTGGCGAACGGCTATCCGTACCTGCTTGGCAACGAGCGGCTGAAGGGCAGCCACTCCATGAGTTCGTATCACTCGATGGAGCTTTGCTTCCTTTCGGCGGTATACATCAATCTGCTGATCGCGAAGCAGCCCATGTACTTCCACTTCAAGCCTTACCCCGATGCGTTCCCCGGCAACATCCTGCACGTCTCGCCGGATATTTTGCCGCAGGGCAGCATTTTCCTGGAGGAAGTCTGGATCGACGACAAGCCATATCACGACTTCGATCGTGAGCAATTGACCGTCAAGCTTCCAGCGGGCGGTGATCGCAAGAAAGTGCGCGTCAAAATCACTCCAGCCACTTGGCTGGATCGTGCCGGCGCGAAGTAAAAACCCGAGGGAAGAGATAAAGAGGTAACGGTAGACATGACGGTCCACGTGCGGCAGGAAAACGGCGTAGAAATTGTCGAACTGCGAGGAAGTCTCGATGGGAAGACGGCGCCGGAAGTTCGAGGGCAGTTGCAGCCAGTGTTGTCGCGGGCTGAGAAGCTGATTCTCGATATGTCGGGCGTGGACTACTTGTCGAGCGCGGGCCTGCGCCTGCTGCTGCTGACATATCGGGAGGTGACGGCGCGTAAGGGCAAGGTGGCGCTGCTGGGTGTTTCAAAAGACATTCAGATGGTGATGTCGCACACCGGATTCCTGGGCTTCTTTACTCTTGCCGATTCGAAGGAACAGGCCGCGAACGCGGTTGCGTAGCCAACCCACGATGGACGCCCGCATAGATTATTACCCCACTCACGAGTTCGGCGGCTTCCGATTCCGGAAGGGCCATGTTCTTCCCTTCGGGGCCACCATTGTCGGCAGCGGCGTGAACTTCTCCGTCTTCTCAAGCGCCGCCGAATCGTGCACCTTGATCCTGTTCCGCAAACGGGAGCAGCAGCCGCTGGTTGAAATCGAGTTCCCGCGCGCATTCCGCATTGGCGGAGTCTATTCGATGATCGTTTTCGATCTCGAGTACGAGGAGATAGAGTACGGCTACCGGTTCTCCGGCAAATGGGAGCCGGAGCACGGGTTTCGCTTCGACCGCACGAAGATCGTTTCCGATCCGTATGCCAGGGTGGTTGGCGGTCGCGACGTCTGGCGGGAAGAACCGGACTGGAACGATGTTTACCAGCATCGAGCCAGGCTCGCGTTCGACGATTTCGATTGGGAAGAAGATCATCCGCTTGAGAACCCGATTCAGGATCTGGTGATCTACGAAGCGCATGTGCGCGGGTTTACCGCCGATGCTTCGTCCGGCGTGAACGCCCCTGGCACCTACGCCGGACTGCGCGAAAAAATCCCGTACCTGAAAAGTCTCGGGATCAACTGCATCGAGCTGCTTCCGGTTTACGAATTCGACGAATGGGAGAACAGCCGCCGCCATCCCGAAACCGGCGAACTCCTTCTCAATTACTGGGGCTACAGCACCGTCAGTTTCTTTGCGCCCAAGGCTGGCTTTGCGGCCACCGGCGGCTTGGGCATGCAGGTGGACGAACTTAAGACGACCATCAAAGATCTGCATGCCAATGGGATTGAAGTGATTCTGGACGTCGTGTTTAATCACTCGGCGGAAGGAGACCATCGCGGGCCGACCATCTCGTTCCGCGGAATCGACAACGTGACGTACTATATGCTGACGCCTGAGGGCTGGTATTACAACTTCTCGGGCTGTGGCAATACGCTGAACTGCAATCACCCGGTTGTCCGGAATATGGTCCTCGACTGCCTCCGCTACTGGGCGGCCGAGTATCACGTCGATGGGTTCCGTTTCGACTTGGCCTCCATTCTCGGCCGCGACCAGAACGGCGCGCCGCTTTCAAATCCGCCATTGCTGGAATCGCTCGCCTACGATCCGGTGCTCAGCAAGTGCAAGCTGATCGCGGAAGCCTGGGATGCGGGCGGTCTCTATCAGGTTGGCTCCTTTCCGGCATACGGGCGCTGGGCCGAATGGAACGGCAAGTACCGCGATGGCGTGCGAAAGTTCATCAAGGGAGAGCCGGGCATGGTGGGCGACATCGCCACGCGAATCCAGGGTTCGCCGGATCTGTATTGGTATCGCGGGCCGACGGCAAGCATCAACTTCGTCACCTGTCACGACGGTTTCACCATGCGGGACATGGTTTCGTACAACGGCAAACACAACGAAGCCAATGGCGAGCACAACAACGACGGCTCGAACGATAACGACAGCTGGAACTGCGGATGGGAAGGCGAGAGCACCGACCCCGCCGTCAATGAATTGCGCGCCCGGCAGATCAGGAATGCGCTCACCATTTTGATGGTCAGCCGGGGCGTGCCGATGTTCCTCATGGGCGATGAGATTGGGCGCACTCAGCAAGGCAACAACAACGCCTACTGCCAGGACAACAAGATTGCCTGGATGGACTGGTCGCTTGTCGAAACGAACAATAGCTTGCTCCGCTTCTTTCAAAAAGCCGTTCAGTTTCGTCACGCGCATCCGGTGCTGCGAGGCGACCGCTTTTTGGAGAATCGCGACAGGGTAGGCGCAGGCGTTGCCGACCTTAGCTTTCACGGCTGCGAGCCTTTCGCGCCGGACTTTTCGGGCTGGAGCCGATGCCTCGCCTTTATGCTGTCCGGAAAACACGCGTCCGCGCCGGATGGCGATATCTACGTGGCGATGAACATGCACTGGGACGCGCTTCCGTTCCGGCTGCCGCGGCCCAACTCGGCGGGGCATTGGAGAGTGGAAATAAATACTTCCATGCCTCCCCCGTCTGACATATTCGACCCGGGCCATGGACCTGAACTCGAAGGCGATACGGTAATCGCCGGGCCCAGATCGATTATCGTTTTAACAACGAGCACACAAGCTTCCTAAGGAGAAAAGAAATGGCCTTGACTTTGAGTCCCTCTATAACGGGTAATGTTGCGCGCCTTGAACTTGTGGGCGACGTCGATGGGAGCACCGCCCCGCTTGTCCGCGAAGCCGTTGACAAACTGCTTGGCAACTCCCCGCAGTCCCTGGTCCTGCAGGTGGAGCATCTCGCTTATATGTCCTCCGCCGGACTGCGCGTGCTGATTTTTGCCAAGCAGAAGTTGCCGAATCTGAAGATCTACATCGTGAAGGCGCAGGCTCCGATCATCGACACGCTGAAAAAGACTGGCTTTTACGATGGCGTTTACGTCACCGACACCGAGCCCGAGGCCAGCGCGCCACCAGTCTAGGCGCTGCTGTTCAGTTCCACCCAAGCGTTACAAACATACTGCGAGCCGCGAATGCAGCCATTAACCCTTCCGGGTACTCTTGATGCCCTCCAGCCGATCCGCGACTACGTAAAAGATCTGGCGAAAGGCGCGGGCCTGGACGAATCGGCAGTGTATAACCTTTGTCTCGCCGTCGATGAGATTGCCACGAATGTCGTGCTTCATGGCTACGAGGAGTCCGGACTCAGCGGGGATCTGGTAATCCAGGGAAACGTGGAAGCGGACAAGCTGACCGTGCAGCTTCACGACAGGGGCAAGTCGTACGATCCGAAAAAGCATTCGCTTCCCGATGAGGCGGCTTTATCGCGGCCGTTAGACGAGCGCGAGGTCGGCGGCCTGGGAATCGCGCTCGCGCTGGACGGCGTGGACGACCTGCAGTACGAAACGAATGCGCAAGGCAACACGCACCGCTTCATCGTGAAGGCTCCAAACGCATTCTGCCCCCCAGTGAACGGAGACGGCCCCAAAGCGCTTTCGGACGAGCATCGCAAGCTCTCCATTCTTCTCAGCATCTCCAGATCGCTCGGTCAGGAGATTCAACTCGACCGTCTGCTGACGCTGATTGTCTCCGAAGTTACCAGCGCCATGGAGGCCGAGCGTAGTTCGCTCCTTTTGTACGATCAGGTCTCCGGCCAGTTGGTCAGCAAGATTGCCGAGGGAATGAGCACCCGCGAAATCCGGGTTCAGTTGGGGGTTGGCGTGGCGGGCTCCACAGCGCAGACCCGCACCACCATCAACATCCCCGACGCTTATCGGGACGACCGTTTCAATCCCGCGTACGACAAGTCTTCCGGTTTCCGGACTCGTTCCATTCTTTCGGCGCCCATCATTGGACAGAACGGCAAGTTGATCGGGGTTGTGCAGGTCCTGAACAAGGTCGGCCGGCAGTCCTTCACCAGTGAAGACGAGCGGTTTCTCGAAGCCATCTGCATCCATCTCGGGATTGCGCTCGAACGCGCCGAGATGGTCGAGGCTTACCTGCAGGGTCAGATTCTGAAGCAGTCTCTTACCCTGGCGCGCGAGATCCAGATGGGGCTAGTGCCGAAGGATTTTCCGGCCTTCCCTAACATTCCCGCCATCGATATCTTCGCGGCCCTCGATCCCGCACTGGATGTGGGCGGCGATCTATACGATTACTTTCTTCTCGATGGCAACCGGATCTGTTTCATCATTGGCGACGTGTCCGATAAGGGCGTTCCCGCAGCTCTTTTCATGGCCATGGTTCGAACCGCTTTTCGCATGGCTGCCACCGGCTCGCATGAGGCCATTGGGCCAATTATTGCGAAGCTGAACGACTTTCTGTGCGCCAGTAATCAGTCGCAGATGTTTGTTACCGTCTTTGCCGGAATACTCGACTTGCGCAACGGGACGATCGAGTATGCCGATGGCGGCCACGAACCGCCATTTATCGTTAACGCTGGCGGAGGAGCGACGATGATTGAAAAGGTGGGAGGCATCGCCTTGGGCTTCATGCCGGATCACGAGTTCCGCTGCGGCCAGATTCAGCTTGCGCCCGGAGACTCGCTGATTCTCTACACGGACGGCATCAGCGAAGCAATGAACTCAAACCGCGATCTGTTCGGAGCCGAACGCATTCAGGAAGCGCTGGACCACGCGGTTCCCGGAATCAAGGCCCAACCCATGACCAAGACTATCCTGGGCGGAGTCGCTGCCTTTGTGGGTGGCGCCGAACAGCACGACGATATCACTTTGCTTGTGATTCGTTACGCCGGCAACTGAGGCGTCCGCCGTACGAAATTCACTTGGTCCCGTAGAACTCCGCGATGGCCTCGACCACCGCTTCTAGATTTTCCGGAGGAAGTTCGGGGTACACAGGAAGCGACAGCACTTCTTCGGCGGCCCGGACGCTTTCGGGCAGATCGTGAGGGCCATAGCCCAGGCCAGCGAAAGCGGGCTCTAAGTGAAGCGGATGAGGATAATAGACTTGCGCCGGAATGCCATGGGAACTCAGATACGCCCGCAAGGCGTCACGCCGCCGGCAGCGGATGGTGAACTGGTTGTAGACGTGATACGCGTAAGCTGGCTCGACGGGCAAGGTGACGTGCTCCGCCAGCCGCAGGTCAGAAATCAGCTTGGTGTAGCGCGCCGCGTTGCGCCTGCGTCCCTCGGTCCAGTCTTCCAAATGCAATAACTTCACGCGGAGAATGGCGGCTTGCAGAGCATCGAGCCGGCTGTTGATCCCGATAATCTCGTAGCTGTATTTGGCGCGGCTGCCGTGGTTCGCAAGAACGCGGATTCTGTCCGCCAGCCCTTGGTTGTTGGTTGTCATAAGCCCGCCATCGCCGGCGGCTCCCAAGTTCTTAGCGGGAAAAAAGCTGAAGCAATTGATCAGGCCGGTATTTCCCACGCGCCGGCCCCGGTACTTAGCTCCGATGGCTTGCGCCGCGTCTTCTATCACGGGAATGCCGCTGCTCAGGGCAAGCGCGCGGATTGGATCGAGATCGGCGGAGAGCCCGAAGAGATGAACCGGAATAATCGCCTTCGTCCGAGCGGTGACGGCCGCCCGCAGCTTGCCAGGATCGAGGTTGAAGGTGCGCGGCTCGATGTCAACGAAAACCGGGGTTGCTCCCAGCCTTATGATCGCAGTCGCCGTGGCTACGAACGTGAATGGCGTCGTGATCACTTCGTCGCCCGGACCGATATCGAGAGCCATCAGCGCCAGCAGCAGCGCATCGGACCCGGATGCGCAGGCAATGGCCGTGTCACTACCGTTCCAGGAGGCGATCTCCTTTTCGAACGCCTCCACCTCGGGGCCTAGAATAAAGCGCTGGCTTTCGAGCGTCCGCATAACGGCTGCGGCGATCTCCTCCCGAATGGGCTCGAACTGGGCGCGTAAATCGACGAATGGGAAAGGAACAATCTGCTGCGCTTTCATACTTGCCTCCGGCTACATCTAGCTTACGGTTACGTCGTTCTCGCCCAGCGCGGTCCCATTACCGGACAACGCCGAATCCCAACCACATCCGCCCACCATGCCGGTTCAGCTACTTACAGAGACGGCGGCAAAATTGCCTTAAACTGCTTCTATGAGTTACTCGGCCGAGTTCCTGCGCGACGTTCGCTACGCCATTCGGATTCTGCTGAAAACTCCCGTTCCTACCGCGATTGCAATACTCGCGCTCGCCTTGGGCATCGGCGTGAACGTTTCTTCTTTCATTCCTATTAGCTCACTGCTGTTGCATCCCTTCCCTTATCCGGACCTGGATCGCGTTGTTACGGTTTGGGAAACTCTGCCCAAACAGCACGTCCTCGATACCTTGGCTCCCGCCAATTACCTCGATCTTAAAGGCCAGGCCGATTCGTACGAAAAGCTTGCCGTTTACCGCAACACCGGCGCGGACCTCACTGGCGGCGACATCACCGAACGCGTGCGAGGCGCCGCCGTCTCGCTTGATTTCTTCCCTATCTTCAAAGCCCATGCCGCTATGGGAAGGGTCTTCACGGCTGATGACACGCTGCACGGGAACTCGCGCGTGGTAGTCGTAAGTTACAGTTTTTGGAAATCGCATTTGGCTTCCGCCCCCGATGCCGTTGGCAAATCGATCTCGATTTGGGGCAGCGATCACAAAGTGATTGGAGTGATGCCGGATGAGTTCGATTTTCCACTTAGCTCGGATATTTGGGTGCCCTTGTCGTTGGACGCGAAGCGTCAGGAGCGCGGCGCTCACGACCTGGCGGTGTTGGGACTTCTGAAAGCTGGGATCGCGCCAGCTCAGGCGAGCGCCGAAGCGGGAACCATCGCTTCCCATCTGGCGAGCCGGTATCCCGCCACCAATGAAGGGCGCGCCATGCAGGTGCTTTCCCTTCGAGATTACTTTCTGAACGAGGGGAAGATAACCAGCCGCTTCGTCCTGGTTCTGCTTTTTGCCGCTAGCTTCGTGCTGCTGCTGGCCTGCGCGAACATCGGCAACCTGCAACTGTCGAAGGCCGCCAACCGGCGGAAGGAGATCGCCGTCCGCGCGGCTTTAGGCGCAACCGGGCCGCAAATCGCCCGCCAATTGCTGGCTGAGAGCTTCGTGATCGCGCTCTGCGCCGGCGCCCTCGGGCTGGTGCTGGCCACTTGGAATAACGATCTCACGAAACATATCATCCCGCCAAACGCTATGCGGCATGTTCCCGGTTTGCGCACCATGGGAATCGATTCGACGGTTGTCTTACTTACGCTGGCCGTCTCGCTCATCGCGGGTCTCATCTGTTCGGTTCCCTCCATCGTGCAACTGGTGCGCCCGATGCGCTTCGATCTGACCGAGGCTCTTCGCGAAAGGTCAAGCGGCGGCAACAGTTCCACTTCCCGCAAGAGTATTCACTCCGCGCTGATCGTGTTTGAAGTCGCCCTGGCTCTCATGCTTCTTATCGGCGCCGGTCTGATGGTTCGAACTTTCGAAAGCCTTTTGACGCGCTACCAGGGATTCGATCCGAAGAATCTCCTGACGATGCAGGTGGCGCTTCCCGCTTCCCGTTACCAGAGCCCGGCGCAGATCGGTACCGCTTACGACAGTATTTTCGACAAACTGTCGGAAACGCCGGGGATCGCCGCCGCCGGCCTCGCGAGCGGTCTTGGAACCGCTGCGCATTTTCAGATCGAGGGCAGGCCCGATCCACGTCCCGGAGAACCGCGCCCCGAGCTTTTTTCAGTCGGCGGCCGCTACTTTGAAGCGATGAAAATTCCGGTGCTCGAAGGCCGGTCGATTGGACGCCAGGACCGCGCCGACTCGCCCGCCGTGGTCATGATCAGCAAGACGGTGGCGCAGCACTATTGGCCCGCTGCAAGCCCCATCGGTCACCGGATCAGTGTCGTGACGAACGGACAAGCGAGGTGGCTAACCATCGTCGGCGTCTGCGGAGACGTAGTCGAGAACTGGTTCGCCGGCGACCCGGCGCCTTCCGCTTATGTCCCTTACGGTCAGACACCTTCCGCCTGGGCCGAGTTCGACGTTAGAACCACCGGCGATCCCGCGGGGGCCGCCCCAGCCGTTCGCGCAGCGTTTCGCGCGTTTGACAAGACCCTTTCCGTTTACGACGTGAAGACCATGGAGGAGAGCAATTTCGAGGAACGCAGCGGGGTCTTCGCGGCGGCGCGTTCCATGAGCATGTATGCGCTGGTTGCGCTGCTGCTCGCTTCCACCGGTATATACGCTGTCGTCGCGTATTTCGTGGCCGCCCGGACGCACGATATCGGTGTCCACATTGCGCTCGGAGCATCACGCGGCGACGTCCTGAAAATGACCATGGGACAAACCGCCCGCCTTATCGGCCTGGGCCTGGCAATCGGCTTCGTGTCCGCTCTCTTGCTCGGGCGCGTTATGTCGAGCGCGTTGTTCGGTGTCGTCAACCTGCAGCCATCCACTTTTGCAGTTTTCACCGCTTTGCTAGTGGTGTCGGCATTGTTCGCCAGCTATCTGCCGGCGAGACGCGCCATGCAAATAGATCCCATGGTTGCGCTCCGCGAGGAATAAAAAAGCGGAACCGCCCGGGGGCGATTCCGCTTTCGATAGCTAGCTGCGGGAACGGATTATTATTCGGCTTCGACAGAAGGCATTGCGACCAGATGCTCCGCCAGGAACCAGACTTGCAGCTCCCCAGTCCGCACCACGTCGCTAACCAGGAGGTCGTTCGTGCCATCGTCCCCCGCATCGGCGGCGGCTTTTGCAAACTCGCGCGCTTCCTTCAGAATCAGTTCGTGGGCCTCCAGCAGGCGGGACAACTGAACCGGCACTTCTTCCCGGTGGATCGGCGGCCGTTCGATTCGGGTATGCTCGGCGACATCGGGCCCGATGGCGATGGAAACGCCGCCCAAAGATTGAATCCGCTCCGCGATGGTATCCACCAGCTCCGCCTGCTCCTCATAGTGCTTATCCAGCAGCAGATGAAGCTGATAGAAGGTGTGCCCCGAGACTTGCCAGTGATGCTTCTTGTACATGTCGCGAAGCATAATGGTGTCCGCCAGGACTTGGTTCAAGTTGCGGGTGCTGTCCAGCCGTACGTTCTCTTCCAGCCCAAGCGGAAGACCGACAACCGTCCCGAATTCCTGAACGATCTTGCCGCGCTGGCCCAGGATGGGAGCGCCGCTTAGAGCATGATGATCGACTTTAGTTTTGGCCATGATTCTCTCTCCGCTGTTTGACGCAAAACGAAGGCAAACCAGAGCGGAGATTCGGGCAGGTTTTTATTTGAATTCCAGGATTTCTTTTTCTTTGGCCTTGGCAGCGTTATCCACTTTTGTAATCTGTCCGTCAGTCAGCTTTTGAACCGAATCGAGCGCTTGACGCTCCTCGTCCGCACTGATCAGCTTGTCCTTTAGCAGCCGCTTTAGATGTTCGTTGGCGTCGCGGCGGATATTGCGCAAAGACACGCGACGCTCCTCCGCGATGTGGCTCAGCTTCTTAGCCAGATCACGGCGGCGTTCCTCCGTAAGCGGCGGAACCGGGACTCGAATAATTTTGCCGTCGTTCGAGGGATTGAAGCCCAGATCGGCTTCGCGAATGGCTTTCTCTATGGCGCGAATGGTGGACGTGTCCCACGGCTGAACCGTAATCATGGCAGGCTCGGGCACATGCAATTGCGCGATCTGATTCAGCGGAGTCGGAGTGTTGAAGTAATCCACCCGCACGTTGTCGAGCAGGCCGATGGAGGCGCGCCCTGTGCGAATGGTGGTCATTTCGTGCTGCAGATCCACCAGCACTTTATCCATGCGGGTGCGCGCATTCGCCTCTATTTCCTTAACGGTCGCGTAGAGAGGACTGCTGCTCGGAGCGGGTTCTTTCTCTGGTTTCATAATTGTGTTTTCGCGGGTTAGCGAATCATCGTTCCGATGGATTCACCCATTGCCATACGCATTATATTGCCCGCGACCTTTAAGTCAAAGACCATAATCGGCAAACGGTTATCGCGGCACATGGCGACCGCCGAAGCGTCCATCACACCGAGCGCCTTTGACAGGACCTCCGTGTAGCCAACTTCCGGATACTTCACCGCATCTGCGAACTTTTTCGGGTCCTTGTCGTATACGCCATCCACGCTCGTCGCCTTAGCGATGATCTGGGCGTGGATTTCGAGCCCGCGTAAAGTGGCGGCCGTGTCCGTCGAGAAATAGGGGTTCGAAGTGCCGGCCGCAAAAATAACGATCCGGCCCTTTTCAAGGTGGCGGATCGCGCGGCGTCGTATATAAGGCTCCGCCACCTGGTGCATCTGAATGGCTGTCATCACGCGTGTCGGGATTCCCTGCCCTTCCAGAGCATCCTGAAAAGCGAGCGCGTTGATGACGGTGGCAAGCATCCCCATATGGTCGCCCGTAACGCGGTCCATATCGTGCGCGGCTGCGGCGATGCCCCGAAAGATGTTTCCTCCACCTAGCACGAGGCCAATCTGGACACCCGTCCGCGCCACTTCGGCAACCTCCGCAGCCAGCGCCTTCACGCGCTCCGGGTCGAGCCCGAAACGCTCGGACCCGGCGAGCGCTTCACCACTGATCTTCAGAAGGATTCGTTGATATTGCGGCACTTCATTGTCCCTCCCGGCGCCGGATGGAAAACTTCCAGAAGCAGCCCGCCGGCGGCCGCTCCAAAGCTTGTTAAAAAGACCAGCTTAGGCGGCAGTGACGGGCAGCGGGCTTTCTTGCACCCCAGCCGCATCGCCGGCATCGCCCACTTTATATCGAATGAAACGCGCCACCGTGATCGCGCTTCCAAGCTTGCTGGCCGTCGCCCGAACCAAATCGGCAACCGAGATGGTATTCTCCCGAATGAAGGGCTGCTCAAGCAGACAAATCTCTTCGTAGAACTTGCTCATTCGCCCTTCGATGATTTTGTCGAGCATCTTTTCAGGCTTGCCTTCGGTGCGGGCGCGGTCCTTCTGAATGTCGCGCTCCCGGGCGAGCAGATCGGGGTCAACATTCTCCTTGCCGACAAATTGCGGATTGGCCGCCGCTACCTGCATGGCAATATCGTGCGTCAGTTTTTTAAACTGCTCGTGTTCCGTAATTTCAGCGGAGCCGGTGTGCACTTCGAGCAGCACGCCGATTTGCCCGCCCGTATGAATGTAGCTGCCGACCGCCCCATTTCCAGCGACTTCATAGATCGCGAAGCGCGAGATATTGATGTTCTCGCCGAGTTTGGCAATCTTGTTTTTCACGAACTCACCGACGGTGGTGTTCAGGTCCTTGGTGAACTTCTGCTCGTAAAGAGCCTCGTGTTGTTTGAAGTTCTCGCGCTCGGCTTCCGTAACGTCCGTCAGGCGAACGGTCTTCGGCTTCGTCTCGGCTATGTGCGCGGCAATATCGGCGGTGAGGGATTGAAAGTCCTCCGTGCGGGCCACGAAATCCGATTCGCAGTTCACTTCCAGCAGCACGCCGGTCTTGCCGTCGGCGCTGATGTTAGCACTCACCAAGCCCTGTTTTGTGGAACGCGTTTCTTTCTTCCCCGCGCTGATGATATTACGCTTGCGCAAAACGACCTCAGCCTCTGCCGGGTCGCCGTTGGCTTCAACCAAAGCCTTCTTGCATTCCATCATCCCGGCGCCGGTCTTTTCGCGAAGCTGCTTTACTAATTGCGCACTGATCTCAGCCATTTCACCAATCCTCTTTTTACACACATAAGGCGACCAGACCCAAATGGCTGGCCGCCCCGTTGAACTTCGTCACCTTCGGCGACAACCCCTGGCAACACGCCCTGGCTGCTTAGAATTCGCTGACGGTCGAACCGACTACTTCCTCGACAGGAACCTCGCTCGCCGGACCCTTGCGCGGCGGCGTCTCGGGCTCGGCGCTGGTAGCCAGGCTTTCCGACATCAACTGCTCGGCGTACTTCGGATCCAGATACTGCGTGTACTCGTCGGGCGTATGCTCACCCGTCGCGTCTTCATCGTGAACCAGTTTCTCGGCGGCCGCCGCGAAGTCGTGTTCTGTCGCGAGCGAACGTCCTTCGACTACCGCGTCGGCGATCTTCGTCGTGAACAAGCGGATGGCGCGCAGCGCGTCGTCGTTGCCTGGAATCACGTAATCCACTTCATCGGGATCGCAATTCGTATCGACAACCGCGACCACCGGGATGCCCAGCTTCCGCGCCTCCTTCACCGCAATCGCTTCCTTGTTGGAATCGATGACGAAGAGCATATCGGGCAGACCGACCATGTCTTTGATGCCCGCCAGGTTCTGTTGCAGATGTTTGCGTTCCCGCTCGAGCCGGCCCACTTCTTTCTTGGCGCGGCCCTCATAGGCGGTATCGTTCGCCATTGTATCCAGCTCTTTCAAGCGCTTGATGGAACGCTGCACCGTCGTGATGTTGGTCAGCAATCCACCCAGCCAGCGCTGATTCACGTAGAACTGGCTGCAGCGGGTGGCTTCTTCCGCCACCGCTTCCTGCGCTTGGCGCTTGGTGCCCACGAAGAGCACCGTCTTGCCCTGCGCGGCCATCTCGCCCACGTAACGCATGGCGTCTTTGAAGAGCTTCAGCGTCTTTTGCAGATCGACGATGTAGATCCCGTTGCGTTCGCCGAAGATGTACTCTTTCATCTTTGGATTCCAGCGCTTGGTCTGGTGCCCGAAGTGAACGCC
>OCTA010001546.1_pt1 | contig 21127 bp, 20 predicted proteins | sample 1538991 | NCBI WGS metagenome assembly OCTA01 (sample SAMEA3539302, study PRJEB22396) | soil metagenome | biome: tundra; feature: field; material: soil | place: USA | collected 2010-05 | depth 0.15 m | reverse complement strand
CGGCTTGAGCCGAATTGAACGAGGGAGCCGACATCGATCTCTTTTGTATACGAGGGCCTCAAAGAAGGTGTCAAATCCCGCGGGCACTCGAGAGCTTGCGTTGACTGCTCCATCGACTACCTCGGCGGCCGTGGCCCTGGCCCACTCCCTCGTGCGGCGCCTGGTGCGGCGCCTGGTGCGGCGCCTGGTGCGGCGCCTGGTGCGGCGCCTGGTGCTGCCGCTGGCCCTGGCGGTCGTCGGAGCCGTCGTCGAGACCTGCGCGCAGCCGACCCCGGCCCTCGGCGCCGACGCGAACGACGAAGCCGACAGCGGGCTCGACGCCGGTGCGCCGGCCTGGCACGCCACCGGACCGTTCATTGTGACCGGGCGTGTGAGCTGGGTGACCGGGCGTGTGACGGGGGGGGTGACCTGGGGTGCGTCGCTGACCTCGGCTGCATCGGCGCTCCCTCGATGCACCGCGTGTGTGGGCGCTTGCTCGTTCCGCCATCGTCTTTGCGTTGAAGCCGTCGAAGGCGGGGGGAAGACGACCGAAGATGCCGTCCTCGCGGCGATCGACGCGGCGGATCGCGCGTGGGACACGATCGTCGATTCGCTCGGGGCGCCCCCGCCCGACGGAGACGACGACGGCGTGTGGCACGTCCAGCTTCGCGACGCAGTCGACGGGGGCGGCGACGCCTGGCCCCTGTCTCGCGACCCCGTATCGCACTTCGACCGCGCGTCGAGCTTCGCGACGGTCGACGGTGCGCTCCGCCGCGGATGCGCCCTCGACCTCGCCCTGGCTCGCGCCGTAGCGCGAGGCTCGCAGTGGCGCGCTGCTCCGGCGACCGACGATGCGAGCGCGCGAGCCGAGGCCGAGATGCTCGCCCGCCTCGCGACGCCATGCGCCGCGGGCGGGCCCGATGTGCCCGCTTTTCAGGCGCTCCCCGAGCGAACCGTCATCGATCCGGTCTCGGCGACCTACGAGCGCGGAGCTTCGGCCTTCTTCGCCTGGCTCGATCGCTCGTTCGGAACGGAGCCGGGGGCGCTGGTGCTGGGCCTGTGGTCTCTGGCGCCGACCCGCACGTCGATCGATGCGTCGCGATGGGCAGGGAGCCCCACGGGGTTCGATGTACTCCGCAAGTCGCTTCGAGACCGGCTCTGGGCGGGCTCGACGCTCGACGACGTCTTCGTGCGGTTCGCCGTCGCCCGGGCGCGCATCGAGCCGGCCGCTCGGGCCGCATGGCACGTGCCGTGGCCGGTGCGGGCGCGTCGCCTGGCGTCGTCCGAGCCCGTGGCCCCCACGGGCGCAAGCTACGTCGTCGTCGACCATGAGGGCGCGCCGCCGGGCTCGAAGCTGCGCGTCGAGGCCGAGTGGGAAGACTACGGGCGGTTCCGCTGGGTCGTCGTGAAGCTCGACGCGGCGGGGCGGTCCGCGGGCGAAGTGCTTATCACCTCGCTCGACCGAGTGACGCATGCGTCGATGACGATCGAATCGCTCGACGGCGTCGACCACCTGCTCATCGCGTGCGTCAACGTGGGGAGCACCGAACACCCCTTCGATCCCGATCAGACCGAGTGGGAGCCGCACGGCTGGCGGCTCACCTTGGAGGGTGAGTAGTCGTGATGACCTCTTGACCAAGCCGCGCGCGCCGCAGAATCTAGCCAATGTGACGGAAGTCCGGCGCGCGTGGCTTCGACTCTCGCGCTGCGTTCTCTTGCTCGTCATCGTCTCGGTCCCAGCGGCCTGGTCCGCCGTGGCATCCGCGCAGAACGAACGCGCCGACGCGGCGCCGGCCGCGACGCTGCAGAGTGCAGGCGACTCGGCTCTACCACCCGTCGTGGAGTCTGAGTCGGCGCTCGTCGATTCGGCCCCACCGGCCGTCGACTCGGCTCCCCCCGCGGTTCGCACCGCGAGCCCGGTGCCGGGCGCACACGTCCCCGCGGCGGCGGCGGCCGCCCCGTCGGCCTCCTCGACCGCGCCGGCGCCCTCGGGATCAGCCGCGGCGGCCCCGCCCGCGTCGGACGTCAAACTCCACGAGCACACTGTCTTCTCGCTGTACGTCGCCCGCGGTGATCTGAGCGCTCGCAACCGGGCGACTGCGGCCAGCCACGCGCTGGAGAGCATCGTCGACGATCCCGAGAAGTCACTCAGCCGAGTCGAAGAGACGCCCGGCAACGCGGTCATCTTCATCGCCAAGAACCCCATCGTTCAGCTGAGCGAAGCCGACGCGGTGGCGGCTGGCGGCGACGTCTCGGTCCACGTCTACGCGGCGAGCGTCGCCGCGAAGATCGACGACGCCGTTCGCTCCGAGCGCACCCGGAGCGCGATCGCCGAGCACGTCTTCTCGTTCTCGCTGCTCGTGTTCTCGGCGCTCCTCGCGCTCCTCCTGTTCCGCCGCGTGGGCGACCTGTCGGGACGAGCCCGGAGCTGGGTGCGCGCGCACCCCGACGCCATCCCTGCGCTCAAGCTCGGCACCATCGAAGTGGTGCGCCCGGTCGCCATACGAGGCGCGGTGTCGATCGCGCTCGCCCTGGCGCATCGCATCGCGCAGTTCACCATTGCCTACTCGTGGCTCATCTTCGCCCTGTCGCGGTTCGAGGCCACGCGGGACTACACCGATCGGCTCGCCGGCTTCGTTCTCGTTCCCCTCTCGGCGCTCATCGGCCGCCTCGGGTCCGCGTTGCCCCTCGTGGTCGTCGCCGCCCTGGCCGTGCTCGCGCTCGGCATCGCCGTGCGATTCGTGGGTCTCTTCTTCGCCGGCCTCGCGCGCGGCGAGACGCAGGTCGCGTGGATCCCCCGCGATCTCGCCGGGCCGACGAGCGTGCTCGTGCGCTCCGGGATGGTCCTCGCGTCGATCGTCCTCGCGGCGCCGCTCATCACGGGCACCGACGACGGCGCGCTCTCCCGAGCTGGCGTCGTCGCGCTGGTCGCGCTGGGGCTCGCGTGCACGCCCGTGCTCGCGTGCGCTGCGGCCGGCGTCCCGACGGTCTTCGGGCGGCGCCTCAAGCCGGGCGAGTTCGTCGAGTGCGGCGGGCGCGCGGGCATCGTGCGCGACGTGACCCTCCTCGAGCTCGTGCTCGAAGACGCGCTCGGGTGCGAAGTCCGCGTCCCCCAGCTCCTCGGGCTCTGGCACCCCACGCGCGTCCTCGGGAGCGCGCCGTTCGCGTCGATCGATGTCGTCGTCGACGCGCATGAACGTCCCAACAAGGTCGAAGAGGCGCTCGTCGGCGCGGCCGTGGCCACGTGCGAACGCGCGCGCGTCGATCTGATCTCGCTCGACGCCGACGGGGCCTGCTGGCGGGTTTCGGCCGTGCCCAAGTACGGCAAGGGGGTCGCCGCCCTCGCCGACGCCGTCGCCGTCGCGATCGCCGAGCGCGGGATCGCCCTCGGACGGCGCGGTCCCGGGAGCCCTCGAGACCCATGAAGCGGAGCCCGGCACCTTGAACGCCATCCTCATCTTGATGGGGCTGCTGGTGCTCTCGTACCTGGGTAGCTTCCTCGTGTCGGGGCGCAGCGTGCGCGGCGTCGGGCTGCCGTCAGGCGTCGAGTACACGGCCCTCGGGTACGTCCTCGGCCCCCACGCCCTCGGGCTCGTCGGGGCCGACAACCTGGCCTCGTTCGAGCCGGTGGTGCAGGTCGCGCTCGGGTGGCTCGCGTTCGCCGTCGGACTCGACTTCGGTTACGCGGGCGACCGGCGCGTCCGGGCGGGCAGCCTCACGGTCGGTAGTCTCGGCTCCATCCTGACCGGGGCCGCCGTCGCCGCGGCGGCGTGGTTCACGATGGACCGACTCGGGGTCGGGGGCTCGGCCACGGATCGCGTCCTCGTCGCCGGCGGCGCGGGCGCCGCGTGCTCGGAGACGACGCGCCACGCGATCCGCTGGGTCGTCGACCGGTACGACGCGCGCGGGCCGCTTGCGGACCGCATCAACGAGATCGCGCACACCGACGACCTCTTTCCCATGATCGGCGTCGCCATCCTCTTCGCGCTCGATCCGACCCGAAACGTCGCCCTCGCAATGCCCCTCCGCGACTGGCCGACGATCACGGTCGGCCTCGGGCTCTTGCTCGGGGGCGGGGCCGCCATGCTCCTCCGGAGTGAGATGCCCGTCGAAGACACCTGGGGCATCATGTTCGGCGTCTCGCTCATCGCGATCGGAACGGCCACGCGCCTCGCGATCTCGACGCTGACCGTGACCTTCTTCATGGGCATGGCCGTCTCGATGTTCACCCGCCACGGCGCCGAGCTCCGCGCGATGGTGGGGCCGACCGAGCGTCCCGTTCTCCTTCCCGCGCTCGTGCTCGCGGGCGCTCGGATCGACTTCCGGGCGATGCCCGCCCTTCCCTGGGTCGCGGCCGCGGCCATCGGGGGGCGGATCGGCGCCAAGGTCGTGACCGGGTGGATGCTCGCCGCGAGCTCGCCTCCGGCGCGCAAGGCCGGGCCCTGGGTGGGCCTCTCGCTGATGTCGTCGGGCGCGCTCGCGATGTGCATCGGTCTGGCGTTCGCGCTGCGCTTCCCGGGGCCCGTCGGAGACACCGTGCTCGTCATCGCGGCCCTCTCGGCGACCGTCGGCGAGTTCGTCGGTCCGCTTCGCCTTCGCCGTGCCCTGTTCATCGCCGGCGAGCTCCCCGAACCCGGCTCGTCGGGCGGGGTGAAGATTTGAGCTCGGGCGCGGCACGAAAAGGCGTGGGCACCCACGCCACGCACTTGCTCCTGCTCGGCGCCTTCAGCGCGCTGATGCTCTACGTGACGCGCGTCGTTCCGGAGACGCAGGGCAGCCTCTGGACGATCGCCGCCATCGGGTTCTTGTTGCTCTCCGGAACGCTGCTCAGCGAGCTGCTCGCGCCGCTCGGCCTCCCGCACCTCACGGGGTATCTCGTCGCGGGGATCGCCTCGGGACCCTACGCGCTCCGTCTCGTCGACGAGCACACGGTCAAGAGCCTGTCGCCGGTCAACACGCTGGCGCTCTCGCTCATCGCTCTGGCGGGCGGCGCGGAACTCGACATCGAAACCGTCCGCAAAGGCGCGCGCTCGCTCGGCTGGGCGATGCTCGTGCAGTGCCTGCTCGTCCTCATCGTCGTGACCGGGTGCTTCGTGGCCGTCGCGCGACCGATGATCCCCTTCACGCGCCAGCTCACGCCGACGGCGCTCGTCGGCGTCGCGATGCTCTGGGGCGCGCTCGCCGTCACGCGCAGCCCGTCGGCAACGCTCGGCATCCTGTCGCAGACGCGCGCGAGCGGCCCCCTCGCCACCTTCACCCTCGCGTTCGTCATGGTGTCAGACGTCGTCGTCGTCGTTCTGGTGGCGCTGGTCCTCGGGTGCGTCCGTCCGCTCATCGACCCGTCGGCGACCTTCTCGCTCGACTCGTTCGCGACGCTCGGCCACCAGATCGTCGGCAGCATCGCGCTCGGGACCACGCTCGGCCTGGTCATCGCGGCCTATTTGCGCCTGGTCAACCGCCAGATGCTCGTCGTCTTGCTCGTGCTCGGCTTCGGCGTCAGCACGGTCATCGAGTACCTGCAGTTCGACTCCCTCCTCACGTTCATCGTCGCGGGCTTCATCGTCCGCAACATGTCGAAGCAGGGGCACAAGTTCACGGCGTACATCGAGAAGACCGGGACCGTCGTCTACGTCGTCTTCTTCGCCACGGCGGGCGCCGACCTCGACGTTCCGCTCGTGCGCCAGCTCTGGCCGGTCGCGCTCCTGCTCGCGGGGTCGCGCTCGCTCGTCACGTGGGGCGGCTCCCTCTTCGCGGGCAAGATGGCGAAGGACGCGCCGGTGCTCCGCCGGTGGGCCTGGTCTGGCCTCGTGTCCCAGGCCGGCCTGGCCCTCGGGCTGTCGGTCATCATCGCGCGCGAGTTCCCGTCGATTGGCCCGTCATTCCGCGCACTCGCAATCGCCACGGTCGCGATCAACGAGATGATCGGGCCGGTGCTCTTCAAGTTCGCGCTCGACCGTGCCGGCGAGACGTCTCGCGTGCAGCCGCCGACGTTCCCCTCCATGCCTCCGCCGCCGATGAGCTAGAGAGCGCGCTTGCCTGCCGGGCACGACGCCGCGATACTCGCGCTTTTCGGCGACCCTCCGATGCGAAGCGCTCGACCCCTGCCGCGGTCCGAATCCGCCGCCCACCTCGGAAAGTACCGCGTGCTCGCGCAGCTCGCGCGAGGTGGCATGGGCGTGATCCACCTGGCGGTCCTCGAGGGGCCTGGCGGTTTCTCCAAGCTCCTGGTCGTGAAAGAGCTGCGCGCAGAGCTCGCCGCCGACGAAGCGTTCGTCGCGATGTTCTTCGAAGAGGCCCGCGTCGCGGCACGACTCAGCCACCCGAACATCGTGCAGACCCTCGAAGTGGGCAGCCAAGGCGACCGGCATTTCCTGGCCATGGAGTACATCGAGGGCCCGTCGCTCCTGCGGTTTGCGCGCCGGGCGCACCGCCGCGGAAAACTCGTTCCGCTCTCGGTGCATCTCTACTTGCTCGGTGAAACCCTGGCCGCGCTCGAGTACGCGCACAGCCTCACGGAGCACGACGGCACGCCCACCGGTTTCGTGCATCGAGACGTCAGCCCTGGCAACGTGCTCGTGACGTACGACGGCCACGTGAAGCTCGTCGACTTCGGCATCGCGCAGACCTCTGCCGCGGCCGACGCAACCCATGCCGGGACCCTCAAGGGCAAGATGAACTACATGGCGCCCGAACAGGCCGCGTGCGAAGCGGTCGATCGCCGGGCCGACGTATTCTCGGCGGGCCTGCTGCTCTGGGAGGCTGTCGTCGGCCGCCAGCCGTGGGAAGGGGAGAGCGACGGCGCGATCCTCCGCCGCCTCCTCGCCGGCGACATTCCCCGGGTGCGCGACGCTCTGCCCGAAGTCGACGCGAACCTCATGGCTATCGTCGATCGCGCGACCAGCGCCGAGCCCGACGACCGGTATCCGACGGCGCTGGCCCTGCGCGACGATCTGGAGAAATATCGCGCCCAGCTCGACGCGAGCGGAGCCCGCCTCGAGGTCGCCGCCCTTCTTTTGCAGCTCTTTGCCGAAGACCGCAAACGGCTGCGCGCAGTCCTCGACGACCGGCTCGGGAATCACGGCCAACACGGCCGACCGCTGACGTCGTCGGGGCCTCGATTCGCCGCCGAGGCGCCGGTCGATCGTAAGCTTGCTGACGATCCGGCGCGACTCGACCATAAGCTTGCTGACGATCCGGCGCGACTCGACCGTAAGCTTGCTGACAATCCGGCGCGACTCGACCGTGAGCTTGCTGACGATCCGGACGGTCCGGGGTGCGACGAGGCGTCTCAGCCGGTCCCGTCGCTAGCGCCATCGGCCATCTGGATCCCTCCGGCGCCCACGGGGCGCCGCCGGGGGTGGTGGGCCGCCGGAGCTCTTCTGTTCGCCGCGGCGGCGGCCGTGGTCGCCCTCCGTGGCCGAGGCGCGAGCTCGATCGCGGAGCTGTGGCCGGGCGTCGACGGTGCGGTCCCCCCTGTCGGACGGGCTCCTGCGACCGCGTCGACGACCGTCGTCGGTCTGCAGGGCATCGCGCCGCGCGAGGAGCACACGCCCCTCGATGCAGAATCGGGCGCGCCCCTGCCTGGGGTCCCGGGCGCCCCGTCGTCGAAGCCCGACGCCGCCCCCCCACCCTCGGCGGCTAGCCGCTGATCGTGGAGCCTCCGTCGATCACGATCGTCTGCCCGGTCGTGAAGCTGCCCGCGGCCGACGCGAGGAAGACAGCGGCGCCCGCGATCTCCCTTGGCTCGCCGATGCGGCGCAAAGGGTACGTGCGCACCGTGTTCTCGTAGATCGCGGGGTTCTCCCACAGGGCCTTCGCGAAGTCGGTGCGCACGAGGCCCGGCGCGATGCAGTTCACGCGCACGTTCTTCGGGCCCCACTCGACGGCGAGGTTTCGCGCCATCTGCATGTCGGCGGCCTTCGAGATGCCGTACGCCCCGAGCTTCTCCGAGCCTTTGAGACCGCCGATGGAGGAGACGATCACGACCACCCCGCCGCCGCGGGCGGCCATGTCTGGAATGGTCATCTGGCAAAGCCAGTGATTGCTCCGGATGTTGCTCTCCATCACCTTGTCGAACGCGCGGTCTGGGATTTCCTGGCTCGGACCGAAATGCGGATTGACCGCCGCATTGCAGACGAGCACGTCGACGGCGCCGTACGCCTTCTTCGTCTCGTCGACGAGGCGCTGCAGATCGTCTTTGCTTCCGATGTTGCAGGGGACGACGATCGCCTCGCCGCCCTTCGCGACGATGGCGTCCCGCACCTCTTCGCATGCGGCGGGCTTGCGGCTCGACACGACCACCCTGGCGCCGAAGGCCGCCATCGCTTCGGCGATGGCGCGCCCGATGCCCCTCGAAGAGCCGGTGATCAACGCCACTTTTCCATCAAGTCTGAAGAGGTCTCGCATCGATATCTCCTGCATGGGGCGTCGCGGCGCAACGTATCGCGACGTGACCCACGCGGCGAGTCGGGGTGCACGACTCGGGCCCTCACCTCGGTGCAATGATCGGCTCGGACTGCAAGTCAGGTCGGCGACGCGGCGATGATCCCCTCGACGATCGCATCCATGAGGGACGCAAATTGCGGCCGACCGAAGTCGCTCCGGCTGTAGAGCCAGTCGACGTGCGGCGGGTCGCCTTCGAGCTCCGCCATCGCCCGCTCTTTGACCGGAGACGAGTCGCGAAAGTGACCGAGCACGTCGAGATGATCGCCGTAGCCGGCCCATACGAGCTTGCCCCAGATCTGCGACCGGATGGGCACGGCGCCATCGTTGGCGCGAGCGCCGGGAGGGCGCCCGAAGACGCGCGCGAGCAGTTGCTCGTTGTCGTCGCCCGCATGGGAAGCGGCGCACGGGTAGCGGCGGTCGAGCCGGGAGGTGAGGGTGTAGATCATCGCGAAGACCGCGCTGCTGACGACGCTCCAGGGGTGCCACAGCTCCTGCAGCAGCATGCGCGCCGAGGGTGACGGGGCCATCGACGCGGTCGACTGGTAGACGACGTCGGGGCGGTCTTCGACCCCCGCGATGTAGAGGTCCATCGCCTCGGGCATGAGCTGCACCATCGCGCCCTGGTCTCCGGCGATGGCATCGACGTACTCGCGGAGGTCCGTCCCGCGCACGTCGTCGAGGAGGTGAATGAGCGCCTCGGTCGCGCGATCGAAGACCTCGACCTTCAGGCCGATCGACCGGTCGACGCCGCTGAACGCCGCGACCACGGCGCGCGCGACCGCAAGCGGCGGAGACCCGAACGAAAGCGCCACGACCGTCAGGGCGCTGAGAGCGCGGAGGGCCCGCTCTCCGCTCGCCGTCGTGAAGAAGCTCGCGAGGGGCGTTCCGTAGTGAGGCGCGTTCATCGTCGTGACGCTCGCCAGGCGCCCACGCCATGCGAGCGCGGTCGGCCGGACCGCGAGAGCGACGCTCGGCGACGCGACGAGCCGCGCGTCGAGGCCGCCCGTCGAGTGGCCGATCAGATGAATCGGGCCGGCGCGGGGGTTGGTCGGGTCGCACGTGCTCGCGACGAGCTCCGTGAGCTTGAGCGCCCGCCGGCGAATCGACGCCGTGGGCGATACGTGGGCGACGTGCGTCACGACGTCGTCGCCGCGAGCACGGAGGCGCGTCACGAGCGCCCGCTCGACGTGGGTGAAGTAGTCGTAGGAGGCGAGGCGACCGAACCCGAACATGCCGGGCGACAGATAGATGTGATGACGCATGCGGGGCGGGTGAAGGCTACGCGCCCGACGCGCGTCGGGCGCGCGCTTCGTGAGCGCTTCGTGAGCCCGATGGGCGGCCAGATCTCGCGCCCGCCCCGGACGGGGAGAGCGTCCGAACGAACCGCGCGACCGCGACGGGCCATGCTAGAGCCCGTCGCACATCCGGTATGTCGTCGGAGGCGCGATCGACGCCAGCGAGGGCGAACGAGGGTAGAGATGGAGACATGGACGCACGACTGGAGGCGGCCGCTCGCGCGCTTTCGGTCTTCGATCCCCTCGCGGCGCTGCAAGACGTCGCCCTCCGGAGCGATCCCCCGGGGCTCGCCATGCGCGGCATCGCGATGGCCCAGCTCGGGGAGTTTGCCATGGCGCGGCGGCTGCTCAGGCGGGCTGCAGCAGCCTTCGCGCCCGGCCAGCAGGTCGCCCGTTTTCGCTGCGTCGCGGCGGAAGCCGAGGTGGCCCTCGCGTGCCGTGATTTCGAGGCCGCCCGGCAGGGGTTCGAGAGGGCGGCGACCCACCTCGCGGCGCTCGGCGACGTAGAGAACGCGCTCTTCGCCAGGCTCCAGCTCGTGCGGCGCCTCGTCTGGCTCGGCAAGCTGAACGACGCCGCGCGGTCGCTGGCGTCCCTCGATCTCGTGGGCGCGCCCGCGCGCATCGTGGCCGTGGCGGAGCTCGTCGGAGCGGACATCGGGGTTCGCAGCGTACGCCCGCGCATCGCGCGGCTCTCGCTCGAGCGCGCACGCGCCGCCGCGCGCGTCGCTGCCATTCCGTCGCTCACGGCGGAGGTCGACCACGCCGTGCGTATGCTCGATGCGCCGGTGGCGCGCCTCCGCGTCTCGGGAGCCGAGCGGTTCGTCGACCTCGACGAAGCGGAAGCCGTCCTTCGCTCGCGCGCGTTCGTCGTCGATGCGTGCCGGCGAGAGGTGCACGCGGGGGGCGCCGTCGTCTCCCTCGTCGCCCGGCCGGTGCTCTTCTCGCTGGTCGTCGCGCTGGGTGAAGCCGCGCCGGGCGAGGCCACGCGAGAGCTCCTGGTTCATCGCGCGTTCTTCGCGCGCACCGTCAACGACTCCCTGCGCGCCCGTCTTCGCGTCGAGATCGGGCGCCTCCGTCGATTGCTGGGCGCGATGGCCGACGTCCAGGCGACGACCGGCGGCTTCACCATCGTGCCTCTCGGAGCCGCGAGAGGCTCGCGAAGCCGAGGCGTGCCGGTGCTCCTGCCGCCGACCCCCGGCGACGCGAACGCGCTGGTCGCGTTGCTCGGCGGAGGCGAGGCCTGGTCGACCTCGGCGCTCGCGGCGGCCCTCTGCCGGAGTCAGCGCGCGATCCAGCGCGCGCTCGGGGCGCTCGAAGCCGAGGGCCGGGTCCAGGCGATCGGACGCGGCCGGGCCCGGCGGTGGATGGCGCCGGGGTCGAGCGGTTTCGCGACGACGTTGTTACTCGCCCCCACGAAGTCGACGGGCTAAGCCTGTCCCGGAGCAGGATCGCCGTGCCCCGAACTCCCTCGAAGCCGCGCGTCGGTCCCGCGGACGTCGTCCGCGAATACGGCCCGTTCCCGGGCGTCCCGCACGTTCACGGCGTCAGCTTCGACGGCAGCGCCGTCTGGATCGCGGCCGGGGAGTCGCTGCAATCGTTCGATCCGGCGAGCGGCCGTGTGACGCGCTCTCTCCCCGTGGTCGCCACGGCCGGCACGGCGTTCGACGGGCGTCATCTGTTCCAGCTCGCGGGCGAGCTTATCCAGAAGATCGACCCGAATACCGGCGAGGTCTTGTCGACGTTGCCGGCTCCCGCTCCCGGCCCTCACTCGGGCCTCACCTGGGCCGAGGGGACGCTCTGGGTCGCCCGGTATCGGCACCGACAGATCGTCCAGATCGATCCAGAGACCGGCCGCGTCCTGCGTACGGTCGAATCGACGCGTTTCGTGACGGGCGTCACCTGGATCGAGGGTGTCGAGGGCGCCGAGGGCCAGCTCTGGCACGGAACGCGCGGAGACGACGTGAACCCTGAGAACGAGCTACGCCGCGTCGATCCGGCCACGGGAGACGTGCTCGAGCGGCTCGTGATGCCCGAGGGGGTCCTCGTATCGGGCCTCGAAGCGGGCCAGGGCGACGTGCTCTATGCCGGCGGCGCCACGAGCGGCAAGGTGCGCGCCGTGCGGCGCCCGAGCCACGGCTGACGGGAGCCGAGACGGCGAGCTATCGCGACCGCAACATCAGTTCCACCCCGGACGACCCCTGCCGCAGGGGTCGCACTTGTTCGACTTCGTCGACTGAACGAGCCCCGCGTTTTCGCCCGAGAACGTCCAGCAGCTGCACGTCGTGGCGCCGGTGCTGCACACGGCCTGCTCGAGCGTCGGGTCGAGGCTTGCCTTGCCGGGCCCGCCGCCGCCGCCCGAGGAACACGATTGAATCGTGCAGCTCGCGCTGTTGCCGGCGAAGGCGGAGCACGCCTCCTGGGCCTCCCTTTGGTTGTACGTCCCGGCCGGGGCGCAATCCTCGTAGGTCTGGCCCAATCCGTTCGAGTGGACGGTACACCCCGAAGCGCAGGGGCAGGCGCCCGCGTCCTTAGCGGGATCCTTAGCGGGAGTGGGTGAGGTCCCGACCGCATCGATCGACGGCGGATTGGCCGTCGGGGTATCGGAACCGGGCTGCGGTGCGGCCGGGGACGCGTCGTCGACCTCGACGGCCATCGCACCGCTCTGGCTCGCAGCCGCGGGGTCGACCGCCGGGGCGCTCGCCGGCGAGGGGTCGAGCGCCGGGGCGCTCGCCACCGCCGCGTCGCCCCAGGCGGCGCCGTCCTGAACATCGGCGTCTTCGCCGCCGTTGCCGACCGTCGGTTCGCCGGGGCGCGTCTGCGAGAGATCGTGCAAGCCGAGCGCGTCCCCGCATGCGGCGCATGCGAAGGCGCAGGCGCACCCGACGATGCTGCATGCAAGGAAGCTGGCGACGATTCGTTTCACAGGAATTCTCCGTTGAGGCTAAGACCCGCTCGGCCGGCGCCCGCCGTGGTGCCGAGCGAAACGCGGTGTCCGCCGGGTGCCGTGAAGTAGATCAAGGCGCCCGTACCGAGCAGCAGGCCTCCTCCCACGAGAGCGATCCCCGAGAGGCGCGCCTGGGTGTGCGCGCGATTGCCGTCCTCGACGCCCGCGGCCGTGCAGGTGTTCGCGTTGCCGCCGCATTCGTCGCTCAGGGCTCGAGCGTCCGTCGACTTGGCGAGCGCCGCGAAGACTCCTCCGAGCGCGAGGCCCGCGAGACCGACCCCGCCGATCACCAGGCCCAGCGGGCGCTGCGGACCCGCTCCCGCCGTGACCGGCGCAGGCGGCTCGAGCACGACGAGGCGACTCTTGTCGCCCTCGCGCACCACCACCGTCATCGATTGCGGAGCGTGACCCTCCGATTCAAAGACCACCTGGTGGGCGCCGGGGTCGACGGAGATGGGGGCGGCGGCCGCGGTCGCCGGCACGGACTGACCGTCGAGCAGGATCGAGCCGCGATGCGCGGCTCCGGGATCGCCGTACGCGAAGACCACCGACGGAAGGGCTTCATCGATGGCGCGCAGTCGCTCGGCGCAGTCGTCGCGAACCGGCGCGGGGCACCGCTGCGCCGTGCAGACGACGAGGCGCGCGCGGGCTTCGAGCAGCGCTCCCGCGGCACGCAGATCCTGCGCGTCTTCGTTCGCGTTCACGCATTCATCGACGGCTGGTTTCGAGGCGAACGCCGTTCGGGAGACGAAGAGACCGCCGGAAGCGGCTGCGACGACGCAAAGACCGAGGGCTCGCGGGCGGGTCACTATCAGAGGCACTCGCGCTTCCATCTCTTCTTTCCGGTCACCGGCAGGATCGCGTAGGGAGGATTGCAACTATCGGGCGCAACCCTGGCCACGGGGCGTGCGTCCCGCTGCGGGCGCTCTTCGTTCGCTCGGGCGGGCTTTGGGCTAGAGGCTTTCGTGGGCTCGGGCCCCGTGTCGACCCTGCGCTCGACCGCCAGCGGAACCGCGGCCGTGGGGACGCCCGCGAGCGTGGCCAGAATGTCTTCTGGGGCGTCCGGCAGCGACGCTGTCGACGACCCCTGCGGCATCGTGTCGGGATCGAGGCTCGCGGGTTCGACCGCCGCGGTAGCCACCTCGACACGCGGCCCGACGGGCTGTCGCGACGCGAGCGCCATCGAATGCGCGGGTTGCGACCGAGGCGGCCCGAAGACCGAGAACGCACTTGTTGTGAGGCTGGCGAGAGCGAACGCGACCACGGCGCGGGGAACCCACGCGCGGTCGCGCGATCGCCAGCGACGCCGAGCGGGAGCGTGAACGGGCCCCCTCGACGCGCCGGCGGAGCCGGAGGACACGAGCGTCGGAGTGCACGGCGCCTCTTCGCCCGCGAGGCTCGCCCCCGTCGAAGTCTCCGGGCTCGCGAGCGCAGCACGCAGCGGCTCCCGGCATGCCTCGGCGAACGCTTCTCTCATCGACTGGGCCGAGGGCCAGCGCTTGCCCTTGTCGAACTGGAGCGCCCGGTCCACGACGCCGACGAACCCGGACGACACATCCGGCGCGGCCTCGGCGAGGGAGCGGGCCTGGCGCGAGCCGGTCAGGACCATCATTTCTTCAGGCGTCTCGGCCTCGTGGACGAACCGCCCGGACATCAGCGCGAAGGCCGTGGCTCCGACCGACCAGACATCCGAGCGCGCGTCGACCTCGTGGCTCTTGCCGAGGGTCTGCTCGGGCGCCATGTACGGGAGGGTCCCGATGACGCTGCCAGCGCGGGTGTCGGTCACTGCCCCTTCGAGCACGCGCGCGACGCCGAAATCGAGAACCCGCAACGTCCCGTTCCGCTCGATGAAGAGATTCTCGGGCTTGATGTCCCGGTGAACGATCCCGTTCGCGTGCGCGGCCGACAACACGTCGAGGAGCTGGCTCATGAGCCGAGCGACTTCGACCGGTGGCAACCGGCGGCCACGTCGCTCCCAGAGGGACTCCACCGTCTCGCCTTCGAGCAGCTCCATGACGAAGAAGACGGAGCCCTCGTCCGTGGTTCCGTCGTCGAGAGCGCGCACGGTACCGGCGTGCCGCACGCTGTTGGCGGCGTACCCTTCGCGAAGGAACCGGGTCCGCACATCCGCGTTCTCTTCGTGCACCGCGTGGAGAACCTTGACGGCGACGCGGTTGGCGTTGCGCAGGTGGGTGGCCGCGAACACCGATGCCATCGCGCCCGACCCGAGCAACCGATCGAGCCTGTACGTTCCCGCGACGATGGTGCCGAGCGCCATCCCGCGCCGCCTGCTCTTTTCGGCGTGCGAGGGCCGCGCGCCATCCGGCCAGCATTGCGCACCCAGGCTGGCGACCATCGACCCGAAGACAAAGCATCAAGCGTGCCCGGAGAGATCTCGGCGGCTGCGCTTGCGCCGCCCGCCCCGACTTTCGCGAGCCTGGCCCGGACCACGCGCGCGCTCGCTAAGCGGCCCGCGCGCGCGCTCGCTATGCGGCCCGCGCGCGGCCCACCCGGGCATCGTGCCACACGCGGCGATTCGGTACGCCGACCCGGCAGCATCGGCAGCGCAGAGAGCGCTTCATGACAAGGCGTCGCGCACGCGGGCGTGGTCCTCGTCGCCGAGCGCCGGGCGCGGGCGTCCCCGAACCTGACCGAGGCCTTCGTGTCGGCGGCAGACGGCGGCGATCGACTTGCACGGGACGCGACTTCGATCTCGTCGTTGCGTTCGATCGCACGGCGAGCACGCCGGGGCGGGCCATCGCCGAGTCGAGCTTCCACCACTTCGCGGACTACAACTGGGACACATCGAAGGGAAAGCCCAGCTTCGTCACCGAAGCCCCCGGCGACGCCATCCAGCGCGACGAGCATTTGCTCGACGACATCCGGGCGTACATCGAGAACTGCGTCGAGTGGCTCGCGCCGCAGGCGTGACGCTAGGCCGTCCTGCTCGCTCCGCTGCCGCTCCCGGATCTCATCGCGCACCCGCGTGCAAGGGCGTGAAGTCGTGGGCGCGCGGTGCTCTCGCGTCGAAGTCGAGCCACCGGAGCATGATGGCTCGTGCGATGTGAACGGGCCCGGGCAGGCGCATCAGGCGACGAATCGCCTCGGCCGCGGCGTGGTCGCCACCGGCCTCGAGGCCGACGACAGCGAGATACAGGTCTTCCACGTCGTCGTCCTTGGCCGGATCGACGCGCCTGGCGGCGGCTAACGCTTCATCGCGCTTGCCGTCCAGCGCTGCGAAATAGGCCTCGAGCACTGCGACTGACTCCGGGAAGCCACCGCGCGAACGGTACTCGTCGAGCGCCGCGCGTGCATACTGGACGAGGGCCTCCTTCGCTGACCCGGCGCGCGACTCGGCGAGCATTCGCGTGAGGTAGGCGCGGTGCCAGCGGTCCTTCTGAAAGGCGAGCGCGTCGCGACCCTGCGGATCCCAGGTGCCGCGCGCCGCGCAAAGGGTCGCCTGATCGTTCTCGGCGAGCGCCGCGGCCGGATCGCCCTGGCCCTCCCGGATCATCATCATCGCGTTGTGCGACCAGAACTCGTCCGGGAGCTCCGGACGCTTTGCGAGCGTGGGAATGACCGCGACGAACGCGGCGGCCGCGTGCTCGAAGTCACCCGCATAGACGAAGCGCGTCGCGCGAACGTGCGCGACGAGATAGGCGAGGTGGGCGTCGTCGCCAACGAGGGACTCGGCGGCAACGAGGTGCTTGTCGGCCGCGGGAAACTCGCTGGCCGCAGTGGCCTTTCGCGCGGCGTCGAGCGCCTGCTGGAACGCCGGAGGCGGAGGCGGAAGAGGGCTCGGCGGAGGCGGCGACGAGGAGGTCGCCGCCGTCTGCGGGGGAGGCGCCGCCACGCTTGCGACCGATGCGGCAGGCAGGGCGGCGGGAGGAGCCTGCGGCGAGGCCCCGGAGCCACTCGGTACGGCCTGGGCCACGACGGGTCCGACGGTCGCCGCCGCGCACCCGGCCATGGGCGCGACGAGGGTGGCAACGGCGAGCGAGACGGCGACGAACGAGAGAGATCGCATGCGCACGGGAGACTACCCGGGCCCCGCCCTGCCGGGCGAAGGACCGCGATCGGTGAGCGGGAGGGCGTGACTGCCGGCCCGTCGGCGCGTGAGCGCCTCGTGGGCTACGCTCGGCCCCCCAGCCATCCCATGACGCCCATGACGCCCATGACGCCCGTGACGACGCCGACACCGACCCTCACGCTCTTCGACTTTCCCGCCACGACCGGCCTCGACCGATGGGAGTCGTTCTCCCCGTTCGTTCTCGAGGTCTCGCGCGCCATGCGCCTGGCCAAGGTTCCGTTCGCGACGACGCAGGTGAACATGATGAAACTGAAGGACATCAACCCCCTCGGGCAGCTCCCCGCGGCCGCCTTCGGCGAGGAGAAGGTCGCCGGCTCGACCCGGATCCTCGAGCGGCTCGAGGCTCTGGTGCCCGGTTCGATGACGGGCGGGCTCGACGCGCGCGGCGTGGCCGAGGCGTGGCTCTGGAAGGAGTTCGCGGACACGTCGCTCTATCCGTACGTCCTGACCACACGCTGGGTCGATGACCGCGGCTGGCCAGTGCCGCGCGACCACTTCTTCGCCGCTCTGCCCGCGCCGCTGCGGGCGTTCGTCCCGGGGATGGTGCGGCGCTCGATGAAGAAGAAGCTCATCGAGCGCGACTTCACGCGCGCGGGGATCGACGCCTGCTACGCGCGCATGGGGCGCGTGCTCGATTTCCTCGACGCGCGCGCGCCCGACGAGGGATTCTGGGTCGGGCCCAGGGCCACTGTGGGGGACCTCGGCCTCTTCGCGCACCTGCACTCGCTGCGCCTCCCCCTGATACCGTGGCAGGCCGAGGAGGTCGCCCGCAGAAAGCGGCTGACGCGGTACCTCGATCGGGTCGATGCAGCCACGCCCCTGGTCTCCACGTAGTCGGGCTTCGAGCCGACGCCGCGCGGTGGGCGAGGCCAGGCGAGAACAAGGACCAGAGACACGGCACACCGCTGGCGTCGTGGTCATCCCGCGAAAGAGTGGATTTGCGGGTGTTCGCGTGTGAAGGTCCGTCCGCTCTCCGGTCAATCTCGAGGACGCATGTGGCGAACCAGGCATTTTCTCTTAGCGGGATATCTTTGCGGTTGTAGCGGCATTGCACCGCCTGCGTTGGATGGACTGCACAACGAGACCGACGCGAGCTCGATGGACGCGGAAATCCCTAGCGAAGTGGGCGGCGATTCGACCCCACCGGATGGCGGGAGGGAAGCCTCCACACCGAACGACGCCGGACCGAAGCTGGGGAGCGACGGCGGCGGCAGTGGCGATGGCGGCGGGTCGCGGCCCACGTATCCCCCGCTCGTGTTCTCGACGATCGCGCACGCCGCGAAGGTTGGCGGCCAGTTCTATTTCACCGAGGGCCCCGTCTGGGATCCGAGCAAGAACGCTCTATTCTTCACCGACATCCAGGCGCATCAGGGCGGCACCACGGGCGGCGCGGTCTACAAGCTGACCTTGCCGAGCACTTTCGAAGTTCTGTTCCAGCCCGACGGCAACGCCGATGGTCTCGGATTGGATCCCGACGGGAACCTCATTGCGGCCGGCTACGGAGCGCGGAGCGTCTGGCGCCTTTCCGGCGCGAGCACGATGACGACGCTGTCTCCTTGCTCCGGCGGCGCCGGCAGTTGCTACCAGGGTCGGGAGCTCAACACGCCCGACGACGTCACGGCTCGGTCCGACGGGACCCTCTACGTGACCGATCCCACCTTCGGGCAGGCTCTCGCGTCCGGATCGCTCGGTCTCGCCAATGCCCAAGGCGTCTACCGACTCACGACGGACGGCGTACTCCACCTCGAGGAGGCCACGACGGGCGGCCCCAACGGGGTCAACCTGTCTCCCGACGAGAAGACTCTCTACGTGGCGTATACCTTACTGAATTCGGTCTCGAAATTCAGCGTCGCCGTCGACGGGTCCCTGAGCAACAAGACGGCGTTCGCGAGCGCGACCCTGGCGGACAGCATGTGCGTGGACGCGGGCGGGAACGTGTTCGTCGCCACGTCCTCGGGGCTCGCGGTCTTCGACTCCACGGGCAAGGCGCTGGGGACGATCGCGGTCGGAGGCGACGTCGTGACGAATTGCGCCTTCGGCGGCGCGGATCAGACGACGCTCTTCATCACATCCCACGCGCAAGGGTTCGGGACTCCGACAGCCGGGAGTTCTTCCATATACGAGGTCGACAAGATGCCCGTGCCCGGGATCCCGGGCCAGAACTGAGGCCAGGCGAAGGCGACGCCTCGGTCCCCGAGCCGCAGCCTCCGAACACGACCGCGTTCGCAACGACGAACGGCATCAAGGACGCGGAGCGGCGACGCAGAACGAGTAGCCGGCATGGAATCTCCTGCAACGTGGAGCACGCTGGATGCCACGGGTCGGGCCCGCTCGCGACTCGATGTTACCACGCCCCTGTCCCGCGTCGCCCGCACGAGGGCGACACCGCGGTCAATCGAGCTGCTGAACGAACTCCATCGCCACGTCCGCGATCACTACGCGCGCTCGCGTGACTCCCTGGATGCGTCCCGGCGACTCGAGGCTCGCCCTCGCATCGCCTCCGATCTCGACGCCCGGCTCGAGCGTGGGAGCGTGTCGGTCCCGCGGCCGGCGGGCTTGTCGTTCGCGAAGACCCACTCGACAACCCCGTGCTGCTTCTCGTCTGCGGTGAAGGCGTGCTCCGCCGTCGCGACGTCGGCGAGGTGGCCGTCGGCGGTCTCGAGCCAGACGGTCACCTTCGCTTCGAAGACATCGTGGAGGTGCTGCGCCGCGACGCTCGCGAGGTTCTGCGTCGCGCGCGTCGCGGCGAGGTCGCGGCTCACGCCGTAGAGGCTCGCGGTGCGGCGCTCGCGATATCGCGCTTCGTCGGCCTGTACCCGGACACGCCGGGTGAGATTGCTGATGACGACGGCCACGACGAACATCACCGCGAACATCACGATGTGCTGGAAGTCGGATACGGCAAAGCTCAGGTACGGAGGCACGAAGAGGAAGTCGAGGAGCAGCACGCTCGCCACCGCAGCGGCGATCGACGGCCCGTATCCGAATCGCAGAGAATGCCAGCGCCGCGTCGAGGTCGAACTCTTCGACGATGACACCCCGATGGTCGACCTTGCGACGGGGCAAGAGCTCCAGGCCGAGGACGAGCGCGCCGGTGTCGAAGCGACCGTGGGTCTCGACCACGCCGATGACGACGTCTCGCTTCAAGTCCCGCTCGCTGCGCGCGGCCTCGAGCATCGCGTACGTCTTGCCGACCCCCGGCGCGGCGCCGAAGAAGATGACGAGCTTGCCGCGGCGCGCGCGTCGCTCCTCGGCGTTCACCCGGCGAAGGAGCTCGTCGGGATCGGCGCGCGCCTCGCTGGACACGGGCGCGAGCTTACTTGATCTCGTCGAGCGCGAGGTTCAGCTCGAGGACGTTGACGCGGTCCTCGCCGAGAATTCCGAGCTGGCGCCCCTCGACATGCGCCTGCACGAGCGCCTTCACGCGCGCATCGTCGAGGCCCCGCGCCTTCGCGACGCGATGCACTTGATACTGCGCCGCGGCGGGCGAGATGTCCGGATCGAGGCCGCTGCCGGACGACGTCACCAGGTCGACCGGGATAGGAGCCTGGTTGTCCGGATCGGCGGCCAGGAGCGCGTCGACTCGACCCTTGACCTCGTCGATGAGCGCCGGGTTGTTCGGGCCGAGGTTCGACGCGACCGACGAGCCGCCGTTGTACGGGAGCGCCTTTCCGTTCGAGTCCGTCGTCGCGGAGAGGCGCCCCCAGAAGTACTTCGGATCATCGAAGGACTGGCCGATGAGCGTCGAACCGATGGGTTTGCCGTCCTTGAGGACGAGGCTTCCGTTCGCCTGGTGAGGAAAGGCCGCCTGCGCGATCCCCGTGACGAGGAGCGGATAGGCCAAGCCCGTGACGAGCGTGAGGGCGGCCAGGGTGACGAGAGCGGGGCGAATTTGGGAGAGCATGGGACGACCTTCGTTCAGACGAGGTGGACGACGACGAGGAGCACGTCGATGAGCTTGATACCGATGAACGGCACGACGATGCCGCCGAGGCCGTAGATGAGGAGATGATCCCGGAGGAGACGCGACGCGCCGACCGCGCGGTACGTGATGCCGCGGAGCGCGAGCGGGATGAGGGCGATGATGACGAGCGCGTTGAAGATGACCGCGCTCAGGATGGCGCTCTGCGGAGTGGCCAGGTGCATGATGTTGAGCCTGCCGAGCACCGGGTAGGTCGAAGCGAAGGCGGCCGGGATGATCGCGAAGTACTTGGCGATGTCGTTGGCGATGCTGAACGTGGTCAACGCGCCGCGCGTCATCAGGAGCTGCTTTCCGATCTCGACCACCTCGATGAGCTTCGTCGGGTTCGAGTCGAGGTCGACCATGTTGCCGGCCTCCTTGGCGGCCTGCGTGCCGGTGTTCATCGCGACGGC
>OCTA010001545.1_pt1 | contig 21131 bp, 17 predicted proteins | sample 1538991 | NCBI WGS metagenome assembly OCTA01 (sample SAMEA3539302, study PRJEB22396) | soil metagenome | biome: tundra; feature: field; material: soil | place: USA | collected 2010-05 | depth 0.15 m | reverse complement strand
CGCTTCCTGGACGAGATCGACGACACGATCCCGCCGGCCGCCGGCCGGCAGATCATCGCGATCATGGACAACCTCTCCACGCACAAGAGCAAAGACACCAAAGCGTGGCTGAAGACCCATCCGCACTGGCGGTTCGTGCACACCCCCAACCACGCCAGCTGGCTCAACCAGGTCGAGTGCTTCTTCGGGATTCTCTGCCGCCAACTGCTCAAGCACGGCCACTTCGACACCCCCCAGGACCTCGCCGAGCAGATGCTCGCCTACATCGAGACCCGCAACCAGACCGCGACAGCGTTCCACTGGACTTACACCGGCAAGGTCCTCGGCGCGTGATCCACGACCATCAGGACAGGACTTACAGGAGACACCACTAGCGACAGGTCGCCGCCGTTGACCTTCAGCGCGAGGAGAGTTCGTCCATCGCTCGTCTGCTCTGACGCGAGCGCCGCATTGTCGAACGCCCCGTTGTCAGCGATCGACCGTGTATTGGCCGTGAAGCTGCCGTCAACGCCGACCAGCGCAGCCAGATCGCTGATCCGCACGCCGGTCCAGTGCTGCGTCGTCGTCCAGCCCTCGACACACGCGATCGGCAGGTCATAGGAACGCTGTGTCATCGCCAGCAGCTGCTCGCGCGACAACATCACCATCCGTGCGCCGTAGACAAGCTTCAGTCGCCAGCTCGAGCCGACCGCGTCGGCCGTTATCTGGGCCGCGGCAGCGGTGCGGTTGATCTCAAAACCGTCGGGACCACTGCCGGTCTGCCCGCGGGGAGCCAGGAACGCGAGCGCACGGAACGGACCACCGACCGCCTGCCCGGCGCCCTGGATCATGAGGAACAGCGAGCCGATCCCGACCGTTCCGAGCAGTGCGCGGCGCGACATGCTCGCGGGAGCCGGTGCGGCGGCGATCAGCTCACTGTGTTGATGACCGCCCGGCTCGGGCAGCGTGTCGGCCAGCTTCTCGCGCAGCGGCGCGAGGCCGTGGCGCGCGGCCAGCGATCGGCGCATCGTCCCAAACCTGAGCGCGACGTGGACCAGGAGCGCCCCCATGAACACCCAGGCGCCGTAGTAGTGGGAGTCGGCGAAGTAGAACTGAAACAGGTACGCGTACTGGATGTCGAGAATGCCGGTCGCGAACTCGAACAGCGCGCCGCCGACCAGCAGCGCCAGAGACAGCCGCTCGAGCGCGTGGGCGGGACTGCGCACCGGCGGCCACTCGAACAGCCTCGGGATCACCGACCACAGCTTCGCCAGCACGATCGGGAACAACGCCAGGCCGATCGTCACGTGCAGCCCCTGGTTCAGCCCGTACAGCCAACTCGGGTGCGTCGGGAACGAAAACAGGTAGAAATCAAGCGGACTGAGCGGGCGCCCGAGGGAGTTGCGACCGAGCGACGGGTAATAGGCGGCGTTGGAGAACAAGCCGGTCACGGCGACGATCGGGATCCCGATCAGCAGCGCCAGGCTGAGGATCGAGGTCAGCCACGGCCCGCGCAGCGGACTGCGCCAGAAGGTGGGCCGAAACGGCCCGGGTGGTGGATCGTCCGGATCGGGCATCGGTAGCCGCACACTGCCACACGCCCAGGTAGCCGGTTTCGCGGCCGGGGGGCCATCCCGTCAACGGCGAGGCGCAGGTTGCAGATCTGGTCACGTGAGGCGAGCGCAGCTCGGGATCGCGGGTTAGGCGGCCGGTGATGGTGACCATCTGGAATTCGTGGTGGTGCTCGCCCGCCTCAACGAGACGATGGGCTTCTGAGCGCCCTCTTTATGAAGGAGGAGGCCGTTGGAGATTGTCTGGCGATGTCTCAGGCTCCCATATCGTGGCGAGTACATCCGCGGTCAGTGGGCGGGCGAATAGATAGCCCTGGGCCGCGTCGCAACCGATTGCCCTGAGCTCGTCGCGCTGGGCTGCGGTCTCGACGCCTTCGGCGACGACCGTCATTCCGAGCGCGTGCGCCATTCCGGTGACGGCGGCGATGATCTCGCGGTCGCGGGATTGACCGCCGAGCTGCGATACGAAGCTGCGATCGATCTTCAAGATGTCGGTCTGCAGTTGGCGAAGGTGCGCGAGCGTCGAGTATCCGGTCCCGAAGTCGTCCAGTGCGATTCTCACACCGAGCTTTGCGAGCGATTCAATCGCGCGGTGCGCGTCGCCTAGCTCGCCGATCAACACGTTCTCGGTGATCTCGAGGACAAGCTGCCGTGGCGCGATGCCATGACGCTTGAGCGTCGCTGCGACGCGCTTGACTAAGCCGGGATCTCGAAGCTCGCGGCCAGAGAGGTTGACTCCGATCGTGAACTGCTCAGGGCAGCTATCGGCGCTCGTCCAGGACGCGCGTTGGCGGCACGCCTCGTTCAGGACGAAGTGTCCGATCGCTCTGATGAGTCCTCGTCGCTCAGCGACCGGAATGAATTCGGCGGGTGGGATGACGCCACGCTCGGAGTGGCGCCAGCGCACGAGCGCCTCGGCGCCCATCATCGAGCCGTCCTGAAGGTCGAACACCGGCTGGTAGAGCACGAATAGCTCTGAGTCGGCGACCGCCCGTCGTAGCTCCGCGGCCAAACCTCGGCTGGACTGGGCACGGCCCCGAAGCGCGGGCGTATAGACCTCGAAGCGGTTACCGCCGCTGCGCTTCGCTGCCGACATCGCGATGTCGGCCTGCTGCAGAAGCTCGTCAGGCTCTGCCAGATGCTCCGACGTGAGGACCGCGCCGAGACTGCCGGTTACGGTCACGTCATGCGGGCCGTCTTGCTGTGGCGCGCAGATAGCGCGCATGGCCCGGTCGCAGATCAGGTCGAGCTCATCGCCCTCGCGCAGCGCGGTGCACAGCAGCACGAACTCGTCCCCGCCGAGGCGGGCGACCGTATCGCCGCGGCGCGAGATGCGGGTCAGCCTGCGGCCGACGTCGCACAGCACCCGATCACCTGTCTCGTGCCCTAGCGTGTCGTTGACGCTCTTGAAATCATCTAAGTCGATGAACAGCAGCGCGAGCCGGTCGGGTCGTCCCTCAAGGGCGGCAAGCGCTTGGACGAGGCGATCCAACAGCGCCACCCGGTTTGCCAGCCCGGTGACGGAGTCGTGGAGCGCCTGATAGGTGAGCGCCTCCTGGGCGTCGACCTGCGCGGTAATGTCGCGCGAGAGCCCGAACGTGCCGATGATCTCCCCGGACTCATCGAGCAGGGCCTGCTTGGTAGTCGACATCCAGGCGTCTGGACGGTCGTGGAACGTTTCGCGTTCTAACTTCGCGACCACGGGCCTTCCGGTCCGGATGATGCGCTGCTCGTCCTCGAACGCCTCGGTGGCGTGCGCATTGCTGAAGATGTCGAAATCCGTCTGGCCGATCACCTCCTCGAGCGAACGCCCGGGCTGATAGACGGAGAGCCAGCCAACGCTGACGAACAAGAATCGGCTCTCGCGATCCTTGAAGAAAATGCGCTCCTCGGAGCTGGCGAGCAGGTTGCGCATGCAGATGCGCTCGATCTCCTCTTGCAAGGAGATCGTCTGAAGCCAGGCAGGTGGAAATGCATGCACGAATAATCCTCGGGCGACCACATCTGGAGCGGCACCCAGGTCTGACATCGGCAAATGAAGCAGCGGCCTAAAGCTCCCGGGAAAACCCAAGGTTTTCGCTTGCACTCATTGGTAAGGGCGGGCCTGGCGCCAATCGCCGTACCTCCGGATGCGGAAACAGCACAAGGTCCCAAAAACCACCCCAAAACTCCTCGTACCAACCGATCTCGGCAGGCAAGTAAGCCAGCACGAGGTGGGCGTGCCATTTCTGGACGCTTGATGGCGAAACCGGCGCGAGGCGAACCAAACACGGCCTTCCCTCAGACGCCGAGCCGGAGATACCTATGCAAACCAGTGGTCCAGCGCACGCCTTAGTACTGGCCTTGCGCGAGTCGGCGTCCGATGACTCTCTTGTCCCAGTCGATGTCTCGGTGTGATCGATGTTGTCGTCTCGCGGGTTCGGCGGGACCAGGCAGCGGAAACAGCAATGAATCTCACCTACAACATGGACCAGGCGACCCGTCGCAAGAGCGATCGACAGACACCCGCGATCGCTCGGCGTTATGGAGACGCCTTGCGTGTCGCGGACGGGCGCCAGGCGGAGTCGATCGCGCTTGCAGCGTTGAGCCCGGGGCTTTCGGGGCCGGGGGTACTCGCTCGCGTCATCGCTCCGGCGATGCATTGGATCGGAGAGCTCTGCGAGCAGAGCGTCATCACCATCGCCGACGTGCACGTGGCCACCGCCATCAGCCATCGGGTTGCTGCCGCTCTGTACCCCTCGATGGCCGTTCGATCAGCCGACTCGCGCGAGACCATTGTCGTCGCTTCGCCCGAGGGTCAGCGCCACACGCTCGGGCTGCGCATGGCCGCCGACGTGCTCGAAGGAGCCGGCTTCCGCGTCATCTACCTCGGCGTAGACGTACCGACCATCGCGCTCGCAGTCGCCGTCGGCACCTACCGGCCCGCGCTGGTGTGTCTGTCGCTCACAACGGCGCTGGGTACCGGCAAGCTCGAGGAGGCAAGGGCGGCGGCAGCCGAGACCAGGCCCGGAACGCCGATCCTGCTCGGCGGACAGGGCATCGGCCGAAGACTGCTCGACGATGGTGTGCCCTACGTGCCGAACGTCGAGTCGTTGGTCGCCACGGCCGAGCGACTGATCGAGACCAACGAGTATATGTCTGGACGATCAGCAGCTCCAAGCGGTGCACTCGGCGCGCCGGTCGCCCCGGATTGGACGCGCGGGATCACCACCCACGAGAGTCGCATGCTGAAAGCGACCGAGGAGACGAGTGACCTTGTGCGCGAGCAGGCTCGCCTGACGCGCAAGTTCCGCGCCCTGGCGTTTGAGGATCATCTCTGCGGACTCGCCAATCGGCGAGCGTTCGACGACCGTTATGCGGAGCTGACAGCGGGGGATGATGCGCCGTCGGTGGTGGTCATGCTCCTTGACCTCGATCGCTTCAAGCAGGTCAACGACGAATACGGTCACGAGAAGGGCGACCAGGCGCTGATCGCCGTTGCCGACGTGCTGCGCCGCCAGCTACGCGACACCGACCTATCAGCACGCCTCGGCGGCGACGAGTTCGCCGCGCTGCTCCCCGGCGTAGGCCTGCGGACAGCCCGCCGCATCGCCGAGCGCGTCACGCGAGCCGTGGCGGCAGCCTGGAGCGAACCACAACTGGGTGTCAGCATCGGTCTGGCCCTCTCCGATGGCGACAAACGCCGAACGCTTCAGCACGCGGACGAAGACCTGTATAAAGCCAAAGCCATTGCTCACCGTAGACCGCACAGCGGAACCGCCAACCGGCCACCGGCCATCGGGGGTCATAACCTACGTGGGCAGGAGAGATGACGGAGCAGATTGCGCTGACGGATTGCCACGCATCGTGTCCTTCACAACCCCAGCCCCAAAAGGCAAAACCCTGCTGCTGATGCCCGGGCGGCGTCTTCCGTGTCGTCTACAACTACGGGCCGGCGTTCGCGAACTCTGCCAGATAAACGCGGATGGGAGCGGGCAGAAGCGGACTTCGTCAGCATGAACATGCTGTCTTATGCGTCTTCAACAGCAACGGTTCGGGGCACGTGTCACGATGACAGGCAGCTTGCCCTCTATGCGGGCTGTGATTCGCCCGCGAACTCGCGGAACAGCCCGGTCACGACGAACACCGTTTGCTCGGCGATGTCGATCGTGTTGCCCGTGACGCGTTCTAGGCAACGCGCGACGAGGATCATGAACATCGCCCACTCGCGGACCTCGAGGTCGTCGCCGACCTCGACCGCGCGGTTGAAGATCGCTCGGTTCAGGCGGTTGATCTCGCCGTCCCGACGGACGAGATCCTGAGCGAGGGCGACCTTGCGCGTGGCGAACGCCTCTTTGGCTTGTAAGACCTGTGAGCGCGCGAGCTGGCCCATGCGCTCGATTGTGTCGAGGATGTCGCCGTCCTTCGGCGCCTCGTAGCCTGACAACCGCACGAGCTTGGCGATGTTCACGCACTGGTCGCCCATCCGCTCGACGCAGCGAATGATGTGAAGCAGGGCCGCGAGGACTCGCAGGTCGCCGGCAACCGGAGCCTGCCGCGCGATCAGCGACAGCACGCCCTGGTGTATCTCGAGGTAGCGCTCGTCGACCCGGTAGTCGTCGGCGACCACCGTTCCGGCCAGCTCGACGTCCTGGTTGCTGACAGACTCGAGCGCCCGGTCGAGCTGCTGGATCACCATGTCGAGACCGTCGAGCGTCTGGAGCTCGATGTCCTTGAGCGATTCGTGAAATTGGTGACGGGTCTCCTGCATCGCGGCTAGCCGAACTTTCCGGCGACGCCGCGAGCATACGGACATTCAGACGCCGCGAGCATACGGACCTTCAGTCTGACGCGTGTTTGAGCTTGAGTCGACCGTCATGCCTCGATGGCGGAAATGGCCCGCTCTGAAGTAACTAGCTCCGTGCTTCTAGTGGCAGGCAGCTGGCTCGACGCCCGGTTCGACGACGAATGCGTAGGAAATCGGTGGAAGCTTGACCGTCGAGCGCGCCGACTTTGCGGCGAGAGCTGGAACCGCCCCATTGCTTGCGGTCTGAAGTGGGCGTCCATTGAGGAGCACCCGGCGGCCGAGCAGGGCCGGCGCTGTGACGAGATAGAGCTGCGCTGGCGCCTGGCTGTGCGCAAGTGTCAGCGTTGCTGGATGACTCCGGTCGAGGTTGAGCGCGAGAAGCGTCGTGCCGGAGCCGTCGCGCCGGCAGGCGGCGCAGACCCGCAGCCTCGCCGGCGCGTGCCACAGCTGGGGTCGGAGGATGCTCGTGCCCATCAGGCGGTGCCAGAGGAGCGCCGCCCAGTAATCAGGGTTTGGCTGGAGCGTCGCGTCGTCGATCAACCCGTAGTCACTGCCGGACAGCGTCTGGCGGATGAAGACCGCGAGCCCGTGCTGGGCTAGCAGCCCAAGCGCGTTGAGATACCAAAACGTTGCCTCGAAACGGTTTGAATAGCCTTGCTGTCCGCCGCACGACGCCGACGCGCCCTCGGTGTCCCAGCTCGGCGCCTTCGGATCGTAGGTCCGTCCAAGGGTCTGCAGGCTCTGGTCGGCACGCAGCACTCCGTCAAGGTAGGCGGGCGCGAGCGGATCGGGAGGCACACCGCTGGCTGCCCCGCTGCAGCGGGCCGAGGTCGCCGGGTACTCGTGAAACGTCAGGACGTCGTAGATCCCGCCAGCGGCAGGCAGTACCTGACGGGCGAGGGGCCCGAACGCGTGGTTCGCATACGGTGTCTCGCTGCCCGCGTTGTTGTAGAAGCTGCCGGGTCCGATCAGCCATGCGTGCGGCACGATGCTCTTGCGCAGCGCATTGAATGTCTTCAGATCGTGGACGTAGTCGGCCGCGGTGTAGCTCCCGGGCATTCCGGATACGAGCGAGAACAGGTTGGGCTCGTTGCCGAACTCAACCGCCGCCAGTGGATATCGCATCCGCGCGGTGTACCGGAGCAGCTGGCGGGCGTTGTCAGGAAGCCATTTGCCCGCGGCGGTGCGCGGTCCGGTTCCGGCGTTGATCCCGAGCACGACCTTGAGGCCGAGCACCTCCGCAAAGTCGTTTACGCCATCCCGTTCGCTCTTGGTGAGATGCGTTTGTAGGCGGCCGGTGGAGAGGTGAGTGGTTTGGTCGACATGTCGTAGTACGTCTCGTTCGCCGCGGTGCCGCTGATCCGCAAGTAGGCGGGAGCGAGAGCTTGCGCGAGGAGTCGCAGACGCCGCCGTCTGAAGTCGTAGCGAGTGACCGGAGCAGAGCCCCGTGCGTTCGGCGTCTGCGACCAGAACATGCCGCCGGTGACCTGGTCAAAATCGACCGCGAACGAGATGTAGCGCGGACTCGTGTGCGCGACCACCGGGCCAGCCAGAACCGTAACGCTCTTCGCCGCGCTGGCAACCGCAGGCACGCCGATCAAGCCTGCGAGTGCGAGCACGATGATCGTCGGAAGCAGGCATGTCTTACGGCCGGGCATCAGTCCGCGATGATCGCCGCCGGTCGCGATCTTCACCTCCGTGTCGCCCACGGATCTGACCTCGGACTTCTCCCGGCGATTGCTCCAAACGACGGACTGAGCACGCGCGGCTGTTCGCGCGAGTGGGGCATGCTCGCGAGTGTGTGATCGAGTCGCGCCTGCACCCTGATGCACGCTAAGAGCTGCCGCCCCGGTTTCACATTAAGCGGTCCGACGAGCGCAAAAGCTCAAAAGCTGTGCGCTTCCACGGATTGCGTGGCAGTGGGCGGTACTGGGCTCCCACCAGGCGACGTCAAGGTTCAGTGCTTAGGGGAGATCTTCCGTGTCTCGCTGCGGTGGCGCGCCCAGCCAAGATCGACGAAGATGTCGGCGTGCTCCATGCGTTGCTGACGTTCATGCCGGTCGCCGCGCTGCTGACGATTACCCCCGGCGCGGCAACTGCCATGGTCGTGCGAAGCGCGGCTCGTGGGGGACGTCGCCACGCCTTCTTCACAACGACGGGCAACTCAGTCGGCGTCCTGGCCTGGGGGTGCTTCGCGGCGGTCGGGATCGCTACGGTCGTCGCCACATCTGGCACAGCGTTCACCGCGGTCAAGCTTGTCGGTGCAGTCGTGTTGGTTGTGATGGGCGCTCGCTCGCTTCGCGGCGGGCACGACGCCAGCTCCCTGCCCGCAGACATACCTCCCCGTGCGATCGACTCTGATCGGGTCGCGCTGCGTAACGGGCTTCTAACGAGCCTGGCCAATCCCAAGCTTGCCGTGTTCTTCGTCGCGCTGTTCCCACAGTTTGTCCCACGGGGAGGTGCCGTTTTGCCTTCGGCCCTCGGCATGGCCTGTTTGATCGTTGCCTGCGACCTCATCTGGTTCTCCACACTCGCCGTTGTTGTGTCGCGGGCCAAGCGAGCGTTCGTCGACGGTCCCTGGCAACGGCGGATCGAATGGCTGACCGGCGCCGTGCTTGTCGGTCTGGGCATTCGGCTCGCTCTTGAGCATCGCTGAGTATCGCGCGCCGCGGCGTGCGTCGAGCGCTCACGATTGCCCACTGGCGTTACGGCGCATAGAGTCCGCCTTGGGCGTCTACAGTTTCTGCTGCTCAGTTGCCGATCGGATGCGCGTTCCGTCAAGCGGCATGGGTCCCGTTGGCGCGGATCGTTTGTGTTTGAGCTGTCGTTTTGGGGCGGTTGGTCCGGGTGGCTTGATGGGCCATGGCCGTGGCGAGTAGCGCGATCGCAGCGAAGGCGGTGGTGGTGACGGCGAATGCGCGGGTGGCGTGCGTTGCGCTGGTTTGGTTCTGGGTGAGGTATAGGGTGCCGAGGGCGGCCACGCCGAGCGCGCCACCGATCTGCATTGTGGTGGTACTCACGCCGCTGATGTCGGCGGCGTAGTCGGTGTGCACGGCGTTGGTGAGGTGCGCGATCAGGGCGCTGAACTGGAAGCCGAGCCCGAGCCCGCCGGTGCCCAGCAGCACGATCATCGGTAGTTCATCGTGATAACCGGCGAACAGCGTGGCGCTGATCGCCGCGTAGGTCGCGGCGAGCAGCAGGCACCCGGCCGATGGTACGCGTCGCACGAGGTGGCTGGGGAGGCGTCGGACGATTTGGCCGGCGACGCCGAAGGCGGCCACCCATGGCACCAGCGTGAGTCCGGAGACCAGCGCGCTGTGGCCGAGGCCTTGCTGCAGGTATTGGGCGAGCGTGAATAGCAGCGCGTAGTAGGTGCCGGTGGCGGCCAGCAGGGTCGCCAGGCCGCAGAGGATCGGGCGGTTCGCGAGCATGTGCATGTTGACCAGCGGGGCGCCGCCGCGGTCGGCGAGGTGGCGTTGGGCGGTGATGAACGCGACGATTGCGGGCAGGCTCGCCGCCAGGCACACCCATGTCCATGCCGGCCAGCCCTCGCTACGGCCGAGGCTCAGCGGGAGCACCACGAGCAGCACGCTGACTGACATCATGGCCACGCCCGGAAGGTCGACGCGGCGAGAGACGCGGTGTGCGTCGGCGGGCAGGTAGCGCTCGGCAGCGGCGATCCCGGCTATCCCGATCGGAACGTTGATCAAGAAGATGGCCCGCCACTGCGTGTCGGCCAGATTGGCGGAGATCAGCGCCCCACCGAAGATTTGGCCGATCACCCCTCCGGCGGAGAGCGCGATCGCGTACAGGCCGATCGCGCGCTTGCGCGCCTCCCCGGAGAAGTTCAGCTGGATGCCGGTCAGCGTCTGCGGGAACATCAAAGCCGCGCCGGCGCCCTGCAGCACGCGCGCGCCGACCAGCACGGTCGGGTCGGGAGCCAGGCCGCAGAGCAAAGAGGCGAGGCTGAAGATCCCGATCCCGATCAGAAACACGCGCTTGTAGCCATGCGTCTGACCCAGTCTGGCGCCGGTGATCAACAGCACGGCGAAGGCGATCAGATAGCCGCCGATCACCAACTCCAATACCGCGCCCGTAGCACCAAGCTCGGCGTGGATCGACGGAGTCGCGACATTAGCGATCGTCGCGTCCGCCTGGGCCATGAACGGACCCATCAACAGGACGCCCAACAGCCGGCCTTTCCGACCAGCGCCAGTCGATCCCATCGCCGTACCTCCATCCGAACGGGTCATGACCCATGAAACGCTCTCGGTGCCGATGGCGTGAGATCCGCCGTGGAAGACCCCGGACCTCGCGTGCGCGTGCCGTGCGAAGGGGCGCCCGGATCCTTGAGCGCCGGCACAGCGGACGCGTTCTACATACTCGCTCTCGTCGGCCGGGCTCGCGCCTTGGATCAAACGTAACGCAGAAGCACGTCTCCTCGGGCGGTGACCAAATCGTCGTCGCGCACATTAACGGCCTCCGGTCGCTGCGCCACGGCTGTCACATGGTGGCCTCGCGCAAGACCTCGGCGGATTACGTGCCGTTACGTCCCGTGACGCCCACACTGCGAGTCTTATGGCTCCTCCTTCTGCTGATATCCCGATATCCCCGTCGGATCACGTTGCGCTTCGCCTTAGCGCGTTTGGGTGTGTGATGTTGCCTGTGAGATAGCGCTGGAGGGTGGGTGCGATCGCTGTGGAGAGTTCGTCGGCGGTCAGTGAGGCGATGGGCTCAATGCGGAGCAGGTAGCGGGTGACGGTCAGGCCGGCGATCTGGCTTGCCACCAACGAGGCGCGAAGGTCGGCTTGGGGCGTGTCGAGCGAGTCGGCGATACGGCGGACGATTGTCTGCTGAATGAATTGCTGGAGCATCCGGGCAGCCTGGTCTTGGGTCGCTGCTGCACGGACTACTCCAAGTGCGATGGCTCGAGCTTGGGGCAGCTCCCAGACGCGCAGTGCCGCTCGCAGGATGTCCTCGCCGAGGTGCTCGGGATCGCTGCTTAGCGCTTCGTCGAGGGCGTCCCCTAGCGAGAACGGCAGCCGCATCGCGGCGACGAACAGGTTCTCCTTGGTGCCGTAGTAATGTCGAATGAGAGCGGGGTCGACGCCCGCTTCGGCGGCGATGCCGCGGAAGGTCGCACCGTCGTACCCGAGGTCAGCAAAACGCCGTCGGGCCGCCAGGATGATCGCCGTGCTCGCTCCGCTCGCGCCGGGGCGTCTACCGGTGCGGGGCGTCATCGTGCCGGCGAGGCGGCAGAGAGGGTGACGAAAGATTCCTCGAAGGTCGCAGACACCTCTCTCGTGTCGGCGTTGATCGTGGCGGCTCGGAGGGTCGCGCGAACTTGGTCGAGCGATGTTGAAGGCACGCGTAGCGTGCGTCCGACGAGGGCGACGGCCAGTCCGGCTTCATCGAGGGCGCTGAAGGCGGCCTCCCAGTGTGTTGCGCGCACCTCTACGGCTGTCGCGTCACCGATGATGTCAGCCATTGTGCCGGCCGTTGCGACGCGGCCAGCCGTCATCACCACGAGGCGGTCGCACTGCTCGGCCTCTCCCATGTAGTGGGTTGTTACGAGTACGCCCGCTCCCCGCTCGGCGGTCTGGCGGATGCTGTCCCACAGCCGCGCGCGTCCGAGCGGGTCAACGCCGGAGGTAGGCTCGTCAAGCATGAGCAGCTCGGGTTGGTGCGCGAGGGCCTGGGCAAACGCGAGGCGACGTTGCAGGCCGAGCGGGAGGTCGCGCACGAGCTCGTCCCGGCCCGCTTGCAGCTCGGGCGGGAGCCTGGCGGCTTTGGTGCCGAACACCGCTGCGGCGAACGCCAGGTTCTCTCGGACTGTCAGGTCGTCGTAGAGGCCGAGGCTCTGGGGCACGTAGCCGAGGCGCCGGCGGGTGGTGCGTGACGGCAGCTCGCCGAATAGCCGCACTTCCCCCGCGCTGGCACGTAACAGCCCAAGCAGCAACCTGATCACGGTCGTCTTACCGGCCCCGTTCGCGCCGAGGAGGCCCACGACCTCGCCGGCGCTCACGTGCAAATTCACTCCGTCGACCGCCGTGGAATCTCCGAAACGCTTGCGCACCTCGACCGTTTCCGCGAGCGGAGTGCTCATCACGGTTCCCCACCGGCTTGCTCGGCGGCAAGCGCGGCCACGGTGACTGCGTCCTCGAGGTCGGGCTCGATCGCGCCCGATCCTGACGGCAGTTTCCGCTCGCGCGACCACACGCGCCATCCCGCCCCACGTCGCCAGCACGCCGCAGGCTGCTCCGGCCGGCTGTCGGCCTGTCCCACCTGCCCAGGGATGGCGGCGATCACCTCTTCGGGGGTGCCGCTCACCAGTGGCCGGCCGGACTCCAGCACGAGCACCCACGCCGCGCGTTCGGCCTCTTCGATATACGTAGTCGTCAAGGCGACGGCAGCGCCGGTGGCCGCCGCAGCGCCGATCAGCCGCCACAGCTCGACGCGGCTGACCGGGTCCACCCCGGTCGTCGGCTCGTCGAGAACGAGCAGCCTCGGCTCGTGCAGCAAGGCGAGCACGAGCGCGAGCTTGCGACGCATCCCGCCCGAGAGCTCGCCGGCCAGCCGATCACGAGCGGCGCTCAGGCCGGTGCGCTCCAGCAGCCGGTCCGAGCGCTGCGCCAGCTCGAGGCCGCGAGCGCCGAACGCCGCGCCGACGAACGTCACGTTCTCCGCGACTGTCAGATCCACGTACACGCCCGAGGTTGCCGGCAGGTAGCCGACCTCGCGGCGGTCGGGGCGGCGCACTAAGCCGCTGTGAGGCGCGATCGCTCCGACGAGCACGCGCATCGCGGTGGTTTTGCCCGACCCATCCCCCCCGACGACCGCTGTCACAGCCGACGGTGGGACGTTCAGGGTCACGCCGGAGAGCGCGGCTCGTCGCCCGAACCGCACCTCGACTTCCTCTAGCCCGTAGATGCTCACGCTCTCAACTCGCGGCTGCGGCGCGCGGGCCATGATGGTGCACGGCAGGCGCAAGATCGCGCCTGAATCTGAGCACTGCCAGTCCCAGGACAGCGCCCCCCAGAACGCCGAGCATCAGGAGCGGGACCCACAGCGAGGTGATCGGAGCGCCGCGCAGCATCACCCCGCGGGTGATGTCGATGAAGTACTTCAGCGGCAGCAGGTACGCGATCCAGCGCACCCCGGCAGCCATCGAGGACACGGGAAAGATCAACCCGGAGAGCAGGATCTGCGGCAGCAGCGTCATGATCGCGAGTTGGATCGCCTGCCCCTGGTTCTGCGAAACGGTCGAGATCAGCACGCCCATCCCAGTCGTCACGAGCAGAAACAGCAAGCCACCGAGCGCGAGCGTCGCGACCGAACCGTTGAACGGCACGCTGAACACGACCACCGCCAGCACGACGGTCGCCACCAGATCAAGCACCCCCACCAGGAAGTACGGCACGATCTTGCCGACGATCACGTCCCAAGGGCTTAGCGGCATCACCGCGAGTTGCTCGAGCGTGCCGGCCTGCCGCTCGCGCACGACCCCGAGGCTGGTGGTGACCGTCACGATGAACAGCAAGATCAACCCGGCGATACCGGACACCAGCACGGCCGAGGTTCGCAGGCTCGGGTTAAACAGAACCTGCACGCGAGAGGCCCGCGCTTGCTGCCCGATCGCGACGCCCGGCTGCGTCTGCTGGGCGAGCGCGGCCTCAGCCGCGCGTGCCGAGAACAGCTGGGACCCGTCAAGCAAGACCAGCGGCGGCCGCATGCCGGTCAGGATCGCCGCGGCGGCGTCACCATCGCGCAGCCGCTGCTCGGCGAGGACGCGGCCCGCGCCGGGATCGCGCTCAACGACCGCGAACGGCGCGCGCAATTCATCAGCGACCGGGCCCGCACGAGGGCCGACCACCACGACCGGGATCCGCTTGACGTCGAAGCTCGCCGCGTAACCAAACACGATCAGCAGCAGCACCGGCAGGAAGATCATCATCGCCAGCGTGCGCCGGTCGCGCCGCAGCTGGTTGAACTCCTTAACGACCATCGCTCGCATCCAGCTACCTCCGGACCGGAAAGATTTCTACGCTCGTAGAATTCTACGTGCGATGAATTATGGTGTCAACAAGGGCCATGTGCTCACCCACTGTGCTGGTGTTGAGAGGAGCAGCCGAGCGCTGAACCGTCGGCGCCGCGCTGCCGGATTTCGGGGATGCGGCAGTCTCGAGGATCCCGGCTGCTCGTCGCGCCGGCCCGAACGCTAATCGGTCCGGCGATGCGGTCTCGCGAACGCCGTCGCGCCGCGAAGGACGCGCGCTGTCGAGCTCGGTGCGATGGCGAGCGCTTCGGCTTCGCCGTCGCCGAGCGGACCCTGCTACGGGCTGGCTGTTCGGTTCGTCACGGTGCGCTGTTGCTGTCTGGTGGTGAAGAGATGCCGTCGGAAGGGGCGCTGTGCTGGTCGTCCGCTGGAGCGTCGAAACTGGCGATGTGGTCTGACAGCGGCGCGGGACGACCGAGGTAATAGCCCTAGACGTAGTCAACGCCGAGGCGAGTCAGGAGCTCCACGGTCTGTTGGTCGGCGGCGAACTCGGCGATCGTGTGCTTGCCCATGTCGCGCGCGACTTGCACGACGGCGGAGATGAGCGCGCGGTCGGTCTTGTTGTGGGCGCAGTGGGTGACGAATTCACCGTCGATCTTCAGATAGTCGAACGGGATGTGCTTGAGGTAGTAGACGGATCCGACGCCGGCGCCGAAGTCGTCTAGGGCAAACTTGCATCCAAGCTCGGATAGGCGTTGGGCGAACGCGGCGGCGCTGCTGACATGAGCGACCGCTGCGGTCTCGGGGACCTCGAAGATCAGCCGGTCGGGCGAAATGCCGGTCTCGCGCAGCCGACGTTCGATGAGCTCGGGCAGCCGCCCGTCACCCAGTGTACGGGCGGAGAGGTTGATCTCGATGCGTAGGTCGCGCCCGAGGGCGCGTTGCTCGACGAGGATGTCGGTCGCGCGTTTGACGACCCAGCGGTCGATATCGCCGCCGAGGCCTAGGCGTTCGGCGACGTACAGGAAGGGTCCGGGCTGGATCACGTCGCCTTTTCGATCGCACATTCGCAAAAGCAGCTCGTAGTGCGCCACTCGTCCGGTGGGCAGTGAGACGACTGGCTGGGCAACCAGTTCGAAGCCGTCGTGGGCGAGCGCGTGGTCGATCTCCTCAGCCCATTTGATCTTGCTATCGGCGTGTCGGCGTGCGTGCTGTGCGGTGCGGTAACGCACCGAGCAGTCGCCACCGGCATCCTTGGCGTCGTACATCGCGAGGTCCGCGTTAGCCATGATCTCTTCGCCGCTGAGGCGCTCACGGTCGTCAAAGCGGGCGACGCCGATGCTGACAGTCACCCGCTTGCGAGAGCTGACCAGCGCGGACGCGGCTTCCTCGTCAAGCGCGGGGAGAGCCTCGTCGCGCACGATCAGCTCATCGCCGGCGCTGTGGCCGTGGGTATCGTTGAAGTACTTGAAGTTGTCAAGGTCCAGCATCAGCACGCCACCCGTCGCTCCATATCGCCGGACGCGCGCCACGTGGCTGTGGAGCCCGCGCTCAAGGCTGCGCCGGTTTAGCAGGCCTGTCAGCGGGTCGTGGTCGGCCATGTGCTGAAGCTGGCGTTCGTAGTTGCGTCGCTCGGTGATGTTCTGGACCTGGGCGATGAAATGCAACGGCCTTCCGTCACGGGCACGGATCAGCGTGACGTTGATCTGCCCCCAGATAACACGACCCGAGGCGTGCAAGTAGCGCTTCTCCCGCGTGTCCGATGTCGCCTCGCCCGCGAGCATGGCGCGCAGCGTAGCCGCGTCGGCGACGACATCCTCGGGATGCGTGATGCGGTCGCTTGAGAGACCCGCCAGCTGTTCGTGGCCGAAGCCGACGATTGCGCAGAACGCGTCGTTGACACGCTCATAGCAACCGCTCAGATCGATGATCATCATCCCTATCGGCGCCTGCTCAAACGAGCAGCGAAAGCAGTCCTGCACCTCACGCAGGGCGTCCTGTGTCTCTCGCCCATAGGTGAAGTCGCCTATCGTGCCGGCGATCCGGCCCGTGCCGGCGTCGGTTGGCACGATCTCATGTCGCAGGAACTCGGTCATCTGCGAGCGCTCGGGGACGTCGATGTTGAGAGCGACCGAGAAGGCTCGGCGCGCGAGGCGCTCCATGTCGGAGACGTTCGCGTCCATGTCGGAGACGTTCGCGTGGGACCAGAACTTCGTGCCGCGCGATTGGACAATTGTGCAACGCCATCGACCGCCTCGAGCGGTCGACCTTGCCCCAGCGCGCCCCGCCGATGCGTTCGAGGCGGTCGATGGCGTTGCACAGCGGGCATGCCCGAACCCGGAGCGAATTCATACGCTCGAGGCGGATTGAGAACTTCGGCGAAGCGGGCGATGACCGGGCTCCTGACGTGTGCGTTAATAGCGCGAAGCCCGTTTCAGGCCAACACGCCCACGCCGACTGGTTCATGGAGCCGGAAAACAGTCGCCCGCCGGAGATTAAGGCGAAACGAGACCCTTATCATACTCCACTTGTGAGCGACGGCCCCAGCGAGCATTTGCGCGTCCTGATCGCCGACGAACGGGCTGATCGTCTGACCCGCGTCGCCACGCTGCTGATCGAACTGGGTCACGAAGTGATTGCGCGCGAGACCGAGATCAATGACGTGGGCGGTGTGACCGCCCGAGAGCTGCCCGACGTCGCGCTGGTCAGACTCGGTGAAAGTTCCGAGCACGCGCTCGAACTAATCGACCGAATCGTCGCGGAGTCTGCCTGCCCGGTGATCGCCCTCGTAGACACGCCGGATCCGGACTTCGTCAATGAGGCATCCAGGCGGGGGATCTTCGCCTACGTGAGTGACACCGACCTGGAAGACTGGGAGAGCTCCATCGACATCGTGCTGCGCCGCTTCGCCGAATACCACAACCTCGAAGGGGCGTTCGGACGTCGCGCAATCATCGAACGTGCCAAGGACATCCTGATGGAACGCCATGCAATCGACGAAGGCGCCGCCTTCGAGATGCTACGCAACCAGTCACGTATCAGGCGCCTCAAGATCATCGACGTCGCCAACGCGGTCGTTAACGGCCACAGCCTGCTCCCCAAGCGGCCCCCACTCCCAACCCAGCCCTGAAGCACGTCAGCGCCAAAGCAGCCAGGACGCCACCTCCGATTGCTGTCCACACCTCATCGCCGTAGCGGACATCCTCCAGTGCAAATCGAGGTCAGGGGTGCCCGCACGCGGCCATCGCCTGCTTGACCGTCGGCGACTGGGGGTTGAGCCCGGGTCTGGCCGCGATCATCATCCCGCCGCTGCTGGGGAAGGTCGGGTCGGGCCAGTTCGGCACGCCGTGCTTGCGTATGCACTGCGCCCGGGCGAGCGCCGCGACACGTTGGGCCTCCGGGAGCGGTGACCCCTTGGGGCGGCCGCCCGGCTGCAGCTTGTTGCATGTCTGCTCGGCGGACTGGAACCCTGGGGACCGCTCGTTGATCCCGGAGCTTGGGCTGATGGGCGAGCCCGGGTCAGGGAAGGTGGGCACCCCGTACGTGCGCATGCAGTCCGCGAACTTGAGCGCCAGCGTGTCACCACTCCCCGTACCGGCGGCGCTGCTCGGGCTGCCCGAGGACCCGCAAGCGGCGATCGCCACCGCGCAGCTCACAGCGGCGAGCGCGATCACAAGGCGGCGGCTGTTCGGTGTGTTGCTGGAACTTCGTATCTTCGCCTCCAACTATGCCTGACCGGGGTAACATCGAGGCGCTCGCTGGTGTGTCCGAGGGGCGTCTGGGCCTTCGCGCCGATCCGCGCTTCCTTTGTCGGTCACGCCCTGAGCAGCTGCGCTACGAGGCGCCAAGGCCATAGATCAGGTGAGTCGACAGCGGGGAGACTTGAACTGATTTCTGGATGAGTTGCCGTGCCTCACCGCCGCTGAAGAGGGGAGTGCCGGAGCCGAGCAGGACCGGCGCGAGGTGAATGCGAAGTTCTTCGACCAACCCCAGGCCGACCGCTTGGCTCACCACATCCCCGCCACCCATCACGACTACATTCTTGCCGTCTGCGGCCGCTCGCGACCTGCTGATCGCGGCATGCAGGCCATCGGTGACGAAATTGAACTGTGAGTCGCCAAGTGGCGCCTCGGCTCGGCGGTGTGCCGTTGGACGCTGCCGCCGAGGCCGCCCGCGAGCTGCTCGAAAAGGAGCCGCTGACGTCCGCTGAGCTCGGCCGTCGGCTTGGCGAGCGCTGGCCAGACGCTGACGTCGCCGCGCTCGGCCAGGTCGCACGCGGGGCGCTGGCGCTGGTGCAGATCCCACCACGGGGACTGTGGGGCACAGCGGGCCGGCGGCGCACACGACGATCGAGGCCTGGCTGGGCGCCCCGCTGGACCGCTCCGGCACGCTCGAAAAGTTCCTGTTGCGTTATCTCGCCGCTTTCGGCCCGGCGAGCATCCGCGACGCGCAGACCTGGTGCGGGCTTACTCGACTGGGGGACGATGCTGAGCGGCTACGGGCGCGGCTGTCCACCTTTCGTGATGAGGCCGGCCGCGAACTGTTCGCCCCGCCCGACGCCCCCGGCCGAACCCCGACACCGAGGTTCCCGTCCGGGCGTTGTACAGCGTTGGGCGGGTGGGCGTGATGTCGCCCCGGGGGGTTTTGCTTATCGCTCGTCGAGCGCCAAGACGAGTTCGCGGATTGCTGGGGGTAGCCGTGGGCGATACCGCGGTGAGCGCAGTGTGCGGGAAGGCGTTGGGGCGCGAGCTCGGACCGTTCGGATCGCCCTGCTTGTCCAAAGGCGTGCGCGTGCATCGGATTACCAATGCGGCGATCAGCCGCCTGTACCCGCCCGTCCGGACGACACGTCCCAAATTGCGCTCTTGCCCGGGGTCTTGAACTTCCTGTCGGAGTTGGGCGCAAGGACGCGTGAACCGAGCTAGCTCGTCCGCCGCAGCGCAGAGGCGCCGAGCTACCCGGCTTTCTTGATGTGCTGTTGGATCGTCCCGTCGGCGAGCGTGGCCTCGCCAAGGCGAGTGATGCGCCAGACCGACGATCGCTGGTGCGAGATTTCGTAAACGAGCTCGGCCTGCTCGAGCCTCTGGAGCCCTTCGCCCACCCGGCTCATCAGCTCCAGCGTCTTGATATTCCCAGCACCGGGGAAGTCTCGAACGAGGTAGGTGCACAGCTGCTGGACGCGCACGCTATATCCCTTGTTGGCGCCGTTCGGCCCCAAACCCCGCAGCAGCTCCACGGCCAGATCGTTGACGCTGAGCGCCTTCAGGCGCTTAATCTCGGCCTGCGCGGCAGCCTCCTCCGCGACCTTCTCAGCGCTCTTGCGGAACAGCGGTGACATCGGTCCCCCCGAGAAATCGTCGCCTTCCGAGCTTGTCCGGCTCAGTTCGCCCAAGGCTACTCGGAGTCGCCGACGATCTCCTCGAGATCGGCGCGCGCGACTGGGTCGACGACTCCCATCGCGCGGGCGACAGCCCGGCTGGATCGCAATCCCCAGGTGAGTTGGCGCAGCAGGTTGCGCTGAGGCAGAACCGTCGGGGCGGTCTGCGGATAGGGGCGCGATCGCGGGCACCGGGAGCCTGAACAGCACGCTCGACGGTGGTATCGATCTTCTTGTTGTTCTTGACCTGGCCGACGCCGAGGTCGAAGAACGTCTGCCAGCCGATGTCGCGGCGGCGCGCGGGAGAGCCGCCCAACAGGTCATCGCGGTCATAACTGACCGGTCGCTGGAGTTTGGCTCCGTGGCGTCGAACACGAGCGCGAAGAACGGGTCGGCGGCAGGATTTGTGCTGTCGCCGGTGCGGTTGGTGAAGTTCGCCCGGTAGGAGGGTCGGACCATGCTGTGGCCGAAGCGGTAGGCGGCGGCGCCGAACTCGATCGGCATGAACGCATCCCCGTTCGGCAGCCGATAGAAGCGGCTGCCGCGTCGCAGGACATCGTCGACCACGTACCGGCCGCGCTGCTTGGGCTACCCTAGGACCCGCAAGCGGCGATCGCCAGGGCGCAGCTCACGACGGTGAAACGCGATCGAAACGCTGGGGCGGTGGCTGTCCAGCACTTTGCCGGTCCTCGCGCTGCGCATGTCGCGGAATTCCTGCGGCTCGGTCGACCGCTCAATCCTACGGGAGGACCGGTGCGACGACCGCAACCCCCCCGGACTCCCGCACAGCGCGGTGCGACACGGGCGCACGCAGGGCGTCGGCAGGTGAGGCCGTGGGACTCCGTCAACGAACTTGCCGGCCAGCCGCATCTTCGCATCCGAGGATGGCTGATGTCAGATAACAGGGACCTAGCGGCGTTATGTTCTGTTATTGCTCCTCGCCTCAGGGTGCGGCCGGCTCAGGATCGCCTGCGCGCCGGTCTGCCACGCCACCGACCCCCGCCGCACAAAACCAGATGCGCCGCGCAGTCACAACTCGTGCGCGACACTCCCGCTTGGCGAGCTGAAGGCAGCCGTGACTCCACGGCGTGACCCGATCGGGACCGACCACGTGAACTGCCGAGCGACGCTATCGCCACTCGATCTGCGCCTCGGCTTCGGCGACCAACGTCGATCATCCGGCGCAGCCCAGACAGCATTTCGTCCTGAGCAGGTGAAACACCGGGCTATTCGTGCCGCGCACCACATAACCACCCCCACAACATCGAAGGGGCACGAGGGCGTCCGGATAACTGTGTAGGCGGGTGATGGGTAGGTTAACGGTTACTCCGAGGGTGTCAACGTGTGACTGTCAGTTTGCATCCGGCACGCGGTCACCGAAGTGGATCTTGAACGCGAGCAACGCGACCGTCCAGTTCCGGG
>OCTA010001544.1_pt1 | contig 21135 bp, 12 predicted proteins | sample 1538991 | NCBI WGS metagenome assembly OCTA01 (sample SAMEA3539302, study PRJEB22396) | soil metagenome | biome: tundra; feature: field; material: soil | place: USA | collected 2010-05 | depth 0.15 m | reverse complement strand
GCGATTGCTTCGGGAGTTCGGCGCGCCTGAAGGCTCACGAAGTCGTGGATGCACAGATCTTTCGGGTAATCGCGGACTGTGTCGTTGAACTCAAGCAGCAGGCGGCTTGTTTCGCCGGTCGTGAGCAGCGGCAGTTTCGAAAGCAGCGTGTCGGGGCGGGCGGCGGCAGCTTCCAGCAGCACTTCATAGTGCTCCAGCATGCGCTCGATGGTGCCGGGCTCGAACAGATCCGAGCGATACTCGGCCCGGAGCAGCAGTCCCGCCGGTGTCTCGATCGCAAACCAAGACAGATCGAAGGCGGCGGTGCCTGCGCTTACGGCAACCCGTTCCACCTCCAGATCCAAAAGCTTCACGGTCTCCATGCGCGCATTCTGCGAGGCGAATAGAACTTGAAAGATTGGGTTGTAGCTTAAACTGCGCTCCGGTTCGAGTTCCTCTACTAATTTTTCGAATGGGACGTCCTGATAGTCGTACGCTTCGAGCGCCACCTGTCTCACACGCGCCAGCAGCTCCCGGAACGTGATGCCACCGGAGAGGTCGGTCCGCAGCGCCAGCGTGTTTACGAAGAATCCGATCAGCGATTCCGTCCGCGTGTGATTCCGCCCGGCTATGGGCGAACCAACCACGACATCGTCCTGCTGCGAGTACCTGCCAAGAAGAATTTGGAAGCCAGCGAGCAGCGTCATGAACAACGTGCTTGCTTCGGCTTGGCCCAGCGCCGCCAGCTTCGCGACAAGTTCGCGCGGGAGAAGCCGTTCCACCAATCCTCCGTGGTGCGTCTGAACGGCGGGCCGGGGATGGTCGGTCGGCAGTTCGAGAACGGCGGGAGCGCCGGCGAGCTTCCGTTTCCAGTAGCCGATTTGCGCTTCGAGCACATCGCCCTTGAGCCACTCCCGCTGCCACGCCGCATAGTCGGAGTACTGAACGGGCAAGACGGGCAGCGGCGAAGGCTGGTTGCGGCAAAAGGCGCTGTAGAGGGTCGTTAACTCGGCGGCGAAAATGCCCATGGACCACCGGTCGCTCACGATGTGGTGCATGCAGATGAGCAAGGCATGGTCGTCGGGGGCGAGCGCGAGCAGCCTTACTCGCAGCAGCGGTCCGTTCTCCAGATCGAACTGGCGTGACCATTCTTCACTTGAAATCCGATCGATTGCCGAGGCTTGTTCGGCAGCGGAAGAAGACGCAATTTGTGTGACGGCAACGCGCAGATCTAAATGCGGAGCAACGACCTGCACGGGCTGGGCGTTCACGAATCTGAACGACGTGCGCAAAGCTTCGTGCCGGCGCACGATCTCGTTGATGCTCTTCTCCAAAACCTCGACTCGCAAAGGTCCTCGAATGCGAATCATCTGCGGAATGTTGTAGGCGGCGGCCCCCGGTTCCAGTTGATCCAGGAACCAAAGACGCTGTTGCGCAAACGATAGCGCGGCGCTTCCAGAGCGGTCGGCGCAGGTCAAAGGCGGCAGACTGAACCCGTCATTGGCCCTTCGCACCGCGCCAACGCGCTCGGCCAATTGTGCGATGGTCGGAGCTTCGAATAGCGCGCGTAATGGCAGTTCCGCTCCCAGCGACTGCCGGATTCGCGCCACAACCTGGGTAGCGAGCAGCGAGTGGCCGCCCAGACGGAAGAAATTGTCGTGGATGCCGGGCTGCTCTATCCGCAACACGCTGGCCCAGATACCCGCCAGCATCTCCTCTAGCAGCGTGCGCGGCGCATCATCGCCAATTGACAGGCGGTCCGCAGGCAACTTTCGAGATTCGATGGCGCACAGGATGGCATCGACACTGGCTAAATTTTCCGCGATCTGCGCCGTGCTCTCGGATTCCGCAACCCATTGCGAAGGGGGAGTCGCCTTCGATGGAGCAGCCTTCGGCAACTCGCCACTGTCCACGAAGTCTTTGAGCGTAGTCAAAGCGGAAGCGGCAAACCGGTACGTCGTCCCTTTTCCGTCTAGTGTCTTTCGCGCAAAACTTAGACTCTCCAAAAACTCGCGGGCCGGCTGATTTTTCGGCGTCGCCACAAACCGGACATCGACACTTTCGAGAAACTTCTCGGACGCCATCTGGATGAGATGGGCGAGCACTTGGTGTTCGACCCGCCGGCCCAGGACGCGGCAGCTCAGCAAAAACGTATCCACTTCGAGCGCGGTTTCAGAGCGCTTGAAGATCACCAGACCGACCAGCCCGTACTCTCCAAAACGATCGCGCACGTCCACGGCCAGACACGTTGCGCCAGCTTGCTGCAAAGCGTTTAATTCGCCTGCGGAGCGCCGGACCGTCGTCAAATTGAACTGATTGGTCCGCTCGGTCAGTTGACTTAGCCGCCCTAGATCTTCGAATGAAGCCTCTCGGATTTCAACTTTGAGTTCGAGGGCGTCGAGGAACTCCTGGAGGCCGCTTGACCGCGTGCGGTATGCGGACCGCTGCGCTTCCTGCCGATAATAATCGCCGCGCTTGCTATCTTCCTGGGTGGCCTTTCGCGTGTCCAGAGCCCAAACATGGTTCAGATAGGCGGGAATTCGCTCGGGGTCCGCCGGCAGTTCGAGCGCCAAAACTTCCGGGCATTGCGCTCGCACCTCGGCGCATTCGATCGGGTTGTCGTCGATGAAGATAAAGCTGTCAAGCCCGAGATTTAAGTCGCTCGCCAGGTCTTTGAGATTTTCCGCTTTCGACCGCCAGTTGATCCGTGACGCAGTGATATGGTCCTGCTGCAGCCGCATCCCGGGATTGCGTGCGAACACGGCCGCCACGTCTTCTTCGGAATTCTTGCTCGCCAGACACAACAACATGCCCGCGTCATGTTGCGCGATCGTGAACTCCTGGAGCGCACGCCTGGGCGCATCCACTGTCACGCCGGAGGCCCCATCCTCTCCGCACACGCCGGACCAAAGCGTGTTGTCGCAATCGAGCGCGATGACTTTACGCGGCGCGCGGCGCAGCCCGCAGATTCGCCGTACAATTGTTGTCCCCAGAGCGGCAAAGAAGGCCCGCGTATAAGGGATGCCGCCGATTTGCCTGGAGTACTCATCTTCGTAGTCTCGAACCGGATACCAAGCCGAGACCTGCGAGTAGGTAATCAGGTGGACTTGCGGCAGGCCGTCAAGTTCGGCCGTCAGTCGCTCTTCAAGCCGCTGAACTTCTTCCCGTCGGGCAGGCCGGTCGAGCGCTGCCATTGACGGCGGACAGAAACACAGGATGAAAGGAATCGTAGAGTGCGTGACGGCGCCGCGGAGTGCGGCGGAGAACTCAGCGGCAACGCGTGAGGTGTCTTCGGTATTCTGCCAATCCTCTATTCGAAGCAGAATGATATTCGCCCCTTTTGAATTGGCGGCGAACAAGCTGCGAGGATCGAGCAACTGCTGAAACACCTGACTGTAGGGAGCGAACTCAACCTTCGCTCTTATATTCATCTGCTGGAGCCAGAAACTCAGCGGCTCCGCAATTGGCTCGGCCGTGAATGTCGCCGCAATCGCAAAGGTCTCTTCCGCCGGTTCCCGTTTCGCTTGAGCTTGCGCAAGAAGAGGCGCCGGAAGATGGATATCGGTCAACCGGGTTTCGTCGAGTGCATCGACAAACTGCGCCAGCACGTCGCGATAGGCGCTAAGCGCCAGATCGATCGTCGCGGCGTCGAATAGCTGTGTGTTGTATTCGCAGTCGATTCGAATTCCGGCGGATGCTTCGGTCACCAGGAATCGAAGATCCAGAAACGCAACCTGGGTATCGAACGGGACGAACTGGGCTTCGAGCGATGCAGTGCGGAACGCCATCTCCGGGAAGTTCTGAACCAGCAAAGCCACGTTATAGAGTGGATTCGTATTCAGCGCGCGCTCCGGATTCAGCGCCTCGACAACTTTCTCAAAAGGGCACTCCTGGTGTTCGAATGCGCCAAGGACCGTCTGATTCACGTTCTTGAGAAGATCTAGAACGCTGTCGGCTTCCGCCACACGAGTCCGCAATGGCAGAAAATTCACGAAACAGCCAATGAGCTTTTCCACCTCCGTGCTGTTCCGGTTGGCGCTGATCGTGCCAACCACCAAGTCGCTCTTATTCGTCCAGCGGAGCAGCAGGGCCTTCAACGCCGCCAGCATGCCCGTGAACAACGTGATCCGATGCCGCTGACAAAACTTCTTGACATCGCTCGAAAGCGATTTCGGCAGCAGGACTGAAGTGGTGGCTCCACTGCTGCCCGCGTTCTTCGGGCGCGGGTAGTCGGTGGGTAATTCCAAAAACGCGGGCGCGCCCGTTAGTTGCCCGCGCCAGTACGCCAACTGGTCCGCGAGCAACTGTCCCTGCATTTCCTTGCGCTGCCAGCGAGCATAATCGGCGTACTGCAGGCGCAGTTCGGGAAGAGGAGAAGGCAGACCCAAGGAGAGGGCCCCGTACAGCGCTCCCAATTCCTCGAACAGGATTCCGCCCGTCCAGCCGTCGCTGATGATGTGGTGCATGACGATCAGCAGAACGTGAGTTTGTGCATCGATCTTCCACAACGATGCGCGAATCAACGGGCCGTGCATTAAATCGAAGGGCCGCCGGTACTCCGTCATCTCCGCCGTGTTCAGCGAGGCGCGACAGTCAACGGCATCGTCGAGATCGGCAAACACGGCGCGAGAGTCAAGGGCATCGTCGAGATCGGCATACACCAGCGGCACTTCGGCCCGAAGCGAAAGCGTGGGAACCGGCTCGCCTCCTTCCGATCTGAAAGTGGTGCGCAGCGCTTCGTGCCGCCGCGCAATCTCATCCAAGCTCCGCTGCAGGGCGGCGATATCGAGTGCCCCGGTCAGGCGCACCGCGCGCGGAACGTTATACAAAAAACTCTCGGGATCAAGCTGATGAATCAGCCACAGCCGCTGCTGCGAGAAGGAGAGCGGAGGCGAGGCGGGACTTGAGTCTTTGCCCGGGAGGCGCGCCCCCGAACGCTGCAGCGCCTTCTCGCGTATGCGGTCGAGAAGCGCTTTCTTCGTATCGCTCAACATGCCAGCGTTTTTGTCCGCGCGTGAATTCAAGTCCGTTCCCGAAAAACGTCGTTGTTCCCAAAGCCGGCAAATTCCTCTTCAGCGGGTTCTTCGAGGTACCAACGATGCGGAAGAACGAACGTCCCATTCCATGGCACTTTGCCGGTGCCGTAGTAATCGGACTCGATGACATCGATGCGCGCGGCGTCATCCACGGCATCGGCTTCCGTGTTGGCAATGTCCATCCAGAGTTTCGTCGTGTAAGTGCCCGTCGTGAGCGTGAGACTTGGGATATCGCAGACGAAAATCTGCGGGCCAACCCGGTTGCCATGGAGTCTCTCCGGTTCAAAGAGGCTGTGCGCCGTGAAGATACGCTGTCCGAAAATATTGTTGAAGCCAAGTCCGATATTGAAACTGGAGGTGGCCGACGGGAGGTCGAAGTGTATTTTGACCTTTAACGGTTGCCCGATGCGCACGCCTTCGGCAAGCGGACGATCGTCTCCGGTGAAGAATTCGATGCGGCGCAGAAACTTCCCAACACGGGAAACCCGGTGCGGCGCGTCGTTCAAATCGAATATGTGTCCGTCCGGATTGCAACCCGCCGACAAAGTATTGAAATAGTAATTCGCGGCCGCGGCGATGGGGCCGTCGAACTCCAGTTTTCCGCGGTTCAACACCAGCCCACGCTGGCACAGATTTTCGATTGCCGCCATGTTGTGCGAGACAAACAGAACGGTTCTGCCCCCGCGGCTGACATCGTTCATCTTGCCGAGGCACTTCTTCTGAAAGGCGAGGTCGCCGACGGCCAAGACTTCATCGACAATCAAGATCTCCGGCTCCAAGTGCGCCGCGATGGCGAATGCCAGGCGCACGGACATCCCGCTTGAGTAATATTTAACGGGCGTATCGAGGAATTTTTCGACTTCGGAAAAAGCCACGATTTCATCGAATCGCGAATCGATTTCGGTTTTCCGCATGCCGAGGATCGCGCCGTTTAGGTACACATTCTCGCGCCCAGTCAGCTCGGGGTGAAAGCCCGTCCCGACCTCTAATAGGGACCCGACGCGTCCGCGAATCTCCGCGCGCCCCGTGGTTGGATCCGTGATGCGGGAAAGAATCTTGAGCAGGGTGCTTTTGCCCGCCCCGTTGCGGCCGATAATCCCGACAACCTCGCCATGCTTCAATTCGAACGACACGTCTTGAATGGCCCACATGTCCAGATCGGCTTTCGGTTTGCGAAGAGATCCAGACCTGAACGGAGCGCTGAACGCTTGCGCAATGCTGTCACGCAGCGTCCGATAGCGCTGGCGAGTCCCGATGCGGTAACGCTTGCCAAGCCCTTCGGCGCGAATGGCGAAATCACTCATAACCGTCCTTAAACCACATCGGCGAAAGTCGATTCCATGCGCCGAAAATAGGCTAATCCACCAACCAGCAGCAGCACGACCATGCTGGCGGAAACCCAGATAAGAGATCCCGAATGCTCCGATTTTCCCAAAAAGGCCCAGCGGAATCCTTCGACCACTCCTGCCATCGGATTCAGACCGTAGAACGCCCGCCACCGCTCCGGCACCAGACTGCTTGGGTATACGACCGGCGTGACGAACATCCAGATTTGAGTCAGGAACGGAATCGTGTATCGCACGTCGCGGTACTGCACGTTTAGCGCCGATAGCCACAGCCCGGCCGCCAAAGCGCTTCCAACCGCCAAAGCCAGGAACAAGGGAAGAACCACCAGCGAGGGTCCCGGACGAATCCCGTATGCCAAAAGCATCACGACCAATACGAAGAAGGCGATCGCGAAATCGACCAATCCGGCCAGAACCGCCGATAGCGGAATGATAAGACGCGGAAAGTAAACCTTACGAATTAAATTTTGGTTACTTACAAGGCTATTGGACGATTCCGTCAACGAGTAAGCAAACAACTGCCAGGGGAGAAGCCCGACGTAGGCAAACACCGGATAGGGAACTCCGTCCGAAGGCATCTTGGCCAGGCGCCCAAAGAAAATACTGAATACGATGGTTGCCAGCACCGGCTGCAAAATAGCCCAGGAAGCGCCCAGCGCGGTTTGCTTGTAGCGGACTTTGATGTCTCGCCAAACCAGAAAATAAAGGAGGTCGCGGTAATGCCAGAGTTCGTTCAGGCGGAGATTCAGGCCGCTCCGAGGCTCGACGACGATAGTCGATGTTTCCAAATGCGGGAGCGCCGTTCCACGCTTTTGGGTAACCTCGGAAATTTGCATAATGAACGTTAATTCTAATGTGTTGAGAGAAGAAATGCTACAGAGTTAAGCAAATGCACGGTCGGCAAGCGTTCTACTAGTACTGCAATTACTTCAGATTCACGAAAGACATAGCCTTTCCCCATCGCGCCTGTTACACTTTCCGCTGAAGCTTCAACCCTGCTAAGTGGCTTGCCGGGCAAGCGGCAAAGGTTCCCCACCCCTTTTGAGGAACGACAAAATGGAACAACAAACCGTCGGATTCCAGCTATCCCTTGAACAGAAACAGTTATGGGCATGGCACCCCGGTCGCGCGATCCCGGTGGTCCAAATGGCCGTCCATGTCCGCAGGCCGCTCGAAGTTGAGCGTTTGAAGCGCGCCTTTGAAGGTGCCGTTAAGCGGCACGAAATTCTGCGCACAACCTTCAAGACAAATCCGGGAATGCGGTTCCCGTTCCAATTCGTTTCCGATTCCCCCGCTATCGATTGGCAAGAGATCTCGTCGCAGGAAGGCGAAATCGACCTCCAACATGGGCCCGTCCTTCAGGTACGCTTAACTCGAAAAGCGGCCGACCGGCACCTGCTTACCGTAAGAGTTCCGTGCTTGTGCGCCGACGAGGCCACGCTGAATAAGCTGCTTGGCGAGGTTCGAGATTTCTACGCCGATCCCAGCATCGATGTTGAGCCCGCGTTTCAATATGTGGACTACGCCGGTTGGCAGATGGACCAGCTGGGAGATCCGGAAACTAAGAAAGCAGGCGCTCCTGACTCCACCCTTCCGTTCGCCCATAAGAGAGAAGACGGCGCAGACATTTCCCGGGCCGTGCTCAAAGTTCCTTTGGACTCCCAATGCGTTCAGTCTCTTTTGAGTCAGCACGTGGATCCAGCCGGCGCCCTTCTCGCGGCATGGCAAGTTGTTCTCTGGCGGCTTACTCTGAACCCGTCTTTCGCGGCCGGTGTTGTCGCCGACGGCAGAACCCATGACGAATTAGTAAATGCATTCGGACCTTATTCGAGAGTAATTTCAATTAATGATTCCTTAGTTCCGGATGAATTTTTCGAAAATCTGACAGAACGACTCCCGCGGCAACTGAAAGCCGCACAGGCGGAAGCGGATTCCGGGCTCACTGCCCGCTGGCCGTCGATCGGGTTCAACCTCCAATCGGAACCAGTCTCGCGCTGCGTGGATGGAGTCGAGTTCTCACCCGAACCCGCGCACTGCAACCCGGGCCGTTTCGAACTTGAACTAAGCTGCATCGTTGGCCGCTCCGGCCTGCAAGCCGAAATCGGTTATGATCGCCACGCGCTTTGGGGGGACGGCGCCGAACGCCTGGCGCTGGCCTTCTCCACTCTGCTGAAAGCGGCGGCTTTGAATCCAGCCACGCCGGTTGTCGAATTGGAAATCATCGATCCGACGCAGGCGCTCCAGATTCAATCCGGCTTCGAGGGTCCGGCGCAGTTCTCTTCCGGAAAGTGCATTCAACAGTTATTCGAGGAGCAGGTCCGGCGCACGCCAAATCGTCCGGCGCTGCGCTGCGGCGATGACGAACTGAGCTTTGCCGCTCTCAACGAGCGGGCGAATCGCTTAGCCAACTTCCTCCGCAAAAACGGCGTCACCGCCGATACTCCCGTTGGACTTTGCACGGGGCGCTCCACCGGAATGATCGTCGGACTCCTGGCGATTCTGAAGGCGGGCGGATGCTATGTCCCGCTGTTGCCCGATCTGCCCAAGCAGCGGCTTTTGCGCCAGATTTCGGAAACCGGAATCCGCATCGTCGTGACTCAGGAGAAACTACGGGCCGTGCTGCCCGAGGCTGATTTTCAAGCTGTCTGTCTGGATCAAGCTGAGCCCGTCTTCGACGGGGAATCGCCGGAGAACCTCGCCCTGAACACGGCTCCGGGCAACCTCGCCTACGTGATCTATACATCCGGCTCCACGGGAGCGCCGAAGGGTGTCGCCGTTCCCCACTCGAGTCTGGTGAACTACTCCGAATTCCTGGTTGAACGGTTGAACGCGGCGGACGATGGCCGCGGCCTGCACTTCGCCACGGTTTCGACCATAGGAGCCGACCTGGGAAATAGCTGCATCTTCCCGGCGTTGATCTCCGGAGGCTGCCTGCATGTCATCGCTTACGAGACGTCGATGGACGCCGGCGCATTCGCGGAATATTTCGAACGGCACGCCGTCGATGTTCTGAAAATCACCCCATCCCATTTGAAGGCGTTGTTGGCCGCCGATCGGATCAAGCCGGTGTGGCCGCGTAAGCATCTGATTCTGGGCGGTGAAGTTCTCACTTGGGACTTGGCGTCGCGCATCGGCAAGCTGGCGTCTTGCAACATACTGAATCACTACGGACCCACCGAGGCGACCGTTGGCTGCTGCACTTTCGCGCCAAGCGATAACGATACGACCCCCTGGCAACCCGCCACGGTGCCTATCGGGCGCGCCATCGGCAACACGCGGATTTACATCGTCGATTCGGAGTTCAATCTCGTGCCGGTGGGAGTTCCGGGAGAGCTCTGCATTGGCGGCGCCGGTCTGGCGCGGGGCTACATCCGGCAACCGGAGTTGACGAATCGGCAGTTCGTGAAAGACCCGTTCACGGACGATGCGGCTGCGAGGTTGTATCGCACCGGCGATTTGGCAAGATTCCTCCCGGATGGAAACATCGAATTCCTGGGAAGGATCGACAGCCAGATCAAAATCCGGGGCTACCGGATCGAGGCGGCGGAGATCGAAGGCGCGCTAAAGCGCAACGGGGCGATTCGAGAAGCGGTGGTGCTGCCCTACGAGGATGCCACCGGCGAAAAGCTTCTAGCCGCCTACATCGTGGCTTCTCCGCTGCCACCGACGTCCGAACTTAGAGCTTTTCTATCGCAATCTCTGCCCGATTACATGCTTCCCTCGCTGTTTGTGGCGGTCGAACGAATCCCGTTGACGCCGAACGGCAAGGTTGACATGCAAGCCCTCGCATTAAGGCGGCAGGACGGCTTCGCCGCTTCTCGCGATTGCGTGACGCCCCGCAATCCAAGCGAGGAAAAGGTGGCTGCGATCTGGTCCGAGGTGCTGAAACAGCCTTGCTCCGACGTGCATGCCAACTTCTTCGATTTAGGAGGGCATTCCCTGCTGGCCACGCAGATTACTTCGCGTATTAGAGACGCCTTCCAAGTGCAGTTGCCGTTGCATGTGTTTCTGCGGGGGCCCACTATCGCGGATCTGACGGCGAACATCGGCCAATACGAGCGGGTGGAGCCGGACGGCGATATCGAGGAGCTGATTGCCAGGCTCGAAGCTCTCCCGGAAGAAGAGGCCGAACGCCTGCTTGCCGAGATGGAACGGGCGTGAGATTGATCCGCTCGCGAACGGCTTAATTCGTTTTATGGTTGGCGCGAGCAAAGAATCGGATCCCCGCGAGCGTCCGGTCCTCGGCCCCAGCCGTCCCGACGAGGCTAGAGTTCTTTCGCTCAATCAGGAGCGCCTCTGGTATCTGGATCAACTTGCGCCGGGGAGTCCCGTATACAACGTTCCCTTCGTTTCGAGGCTATCCGGTGCCGTCGATGCCGACCTTTTAGAACGAGCCTTAAACGAAGTGGTGAAACGCCACGAGGTGCTGCGGACGGTGATTCTTCCAGTCCGCGGAACGCCTCGGCCTTTCCTGCTGAAAAGGTGGGCATTGACGCTGCGGCAGGTCGATCTCCGCTCCTGGCCAGAATCCGAACGCGCGGAAGAAGCGGCCCGTCACGTGGCTCACCTGGCGGCAGAGCCGTTTGACCTGATGCGCGATGTCATGCTGCGCTGCGCCCTGATTCGCTCGACGGACCGGCAATATATCTTCGCCCACTCCGCTCCCCACCTCGCCTTCGAAGGTTCATCCACAACCGTTCTGTATGCCGAGCTTCGCGCCATTTACAGCGCCTTCCTGCACGGCCAGCCCTCCCCGCTTCCAGCTTTAAGCGTTCAATACGCCGACTTCGCTCGTTGGCAGCGGTCGTTGCTGACGGGAGAACGCTTTGAGATGCTGACTCGCTACTGGAGGCGGCAGTTGGCGGACGCTCCCAACATGCAGCTTCCGCTCGACTTTCCCCGGCCCGGCATCTTCACACCGCAGGGGAAGCGGCACTATTTTTCAGTGCCTCCGGAACTGCTGACCCGGGCAAGTCAATGGTTTAAGGAAGCGGGCGTTTCCCGTTACTGCGGACTGCTGGCCGTCTTCGACGCGCTCCTGTTCTGCTACACGGGTTCGCGCGATTTGTGCGTCGGTTCACCCTTCGGCCCGCGTTGCGAAGGAACGGAACACTTGATCGGTTTCTTCGTGAACACGGTGGTGGTGCGGACCGTCCTGAGCGGAGAAATGAGCTTTGGCGAGGTTCTGGCGCAAGTTGCCACAACGGTCCGGGAAGCGGTGGCGCACGTCGATCTAACCTTCGACAAGGTGGTCGCGGCGGTGCAGCCTCCCCGCGATACCAGCCGAACGCCCTTGTTTCAAGTGAATTTCCGCGCTCCAAAGCAGCCGTATCCTTGCCTGGACCTCGAAGGCGTTCAGGCCGCGCCGGCGGAATACCTAGACAATGGAACCGCCAAGTTCGATTTAGCCTTGGAAATCGATTCGACGCATGGGGACGCCTGCTATTTCGAATATTGCACCGGGCTTTTCAAGGAAGCTTCCATCGTTGAAGCCGTAGCGGATTACCAGCAACTGCTGGCGGCTTTGATCGAGATGCCTGCAACGCCGCTAAAGCAGTTTCCAGCCGTGCAGGACGTCGCCCGCACCCGCGCGTCACGAACCGTGGGCCTGTACAATCCCGATTGTTCTTAATAAATCCGTAATTTTCCGGTCAAGTCTTCGCCGCCATGGCCGATAAGGCACATGAACAGGTACCAATGGCTTCGTCCGAAGACAAACAAATCAGTAAGGCCCGGCTCCTGCTGACGCTTGCCGCGGTCGTTCTCTCCCTGCTACTGATCTTTTTCCAGTTGCCGATTGCGTTTGCGCGAACCATGTTTTGCGGTTTCCTCTTAATTGGAGTCGCGGGACTTCCAGGATGGCTTTTGATCCGGGGCGGCGATCTCAAACCGACGCCGCGTCAAAGCCATCTCGCTCGCGATCACCCGCACCGCGTCGTGTCTAAGATCGGCGATTTCGAAGAAAAACGAGATAGCGCCGCTACTTTGAAAATGAAGTGACCCTAAAAACGGCAAGACCCTTGACTAACGTAACGTACGATGCCGGGCTACTGGCGCGGTTTCTTGAGATACTTGACGCCATTGTTAGACTAATTACGTAAAGAACCGGCGAATGCCTCCCAGGGCACAAGACAATCGTTTTTCCGCTTGGAAAACTCGGTCTGTCCGGAGTACCATACCAACTTGAGCAGGTCATTGGGATGATTGGCCACGAAAATTTCGACCCGCTCGCCCCTCAAAGAGAGGCGGCGATCTTCTATGGACTTTTCTTGCGTGGGCACGCCGCGGACGATTTGCGGCGCGACATCGACGTGCCGCGTCCCATGCTGGATAAGTGGCTGCAACCGCGGCGCTATGAGCAGGACTTCCGGAATTCTCTCCGCCAGATGTACACGTATCGGAAAAAGGTCCTGGCCATCTTTGACGAATTGGTATTAAAAGAAAAGTACCGGGCGCGCGTCAATTAGCCGTTTCGCTGCATCTAAGCCGGATGCAGATTCCCATTTTCCAAGTCGATGCGTTCAGCAGCAGGTTGTTCTCGGGGAATCCAGCAGCAGTTTGCCCGCTGACTTCGTGGCTCCCGGAAGAGACGTTGCAAGCCATCGCCGCCGAAAACAATCTCGCCGAAACGGCGTTTTTCGTCCGCCGGAACGGTCACTTCGATTTGCGCTGGTTTACCCCAATTTGCGAAGTGGATTTGTGCGGGCACGCAACCCTGGCGTCGGCCCACGTTTTGTTCCAGGAATTGAAAGAGCCAGGGGATGAGTTGCGCTTCCAGACTAAGTCGGGCGAGTTGATCGTGAGGCGTCACGGGGACCGACTGGCGCTCGATTTCCCTTCCCGGCCTCCCATTCCAACGGACATTCACCCGGCGTTGATCCCGGCTCTGGGCGGCAAGCCAAGCGAGATTCTGGCGGCGCGCGACTACCTGGTGCGGTACAGTTCCGCGGACGAGGTGTTGGGCCTGACTCCCGACATGGAGAAATTGAAGGAGACGGACAAGTTCGCCGTCATCGTCACCGCGCCCGGCACGGATTGCGATTTCGTTTCCCGCTTCTTCGCCCCGGCCAAAGGGATACCGGAAGATCCCGTCACCGGGTCGGCGCACACGTCGCTGATTCCCTATTGGGCCAAGGAGCTCGGGAAGACGACACTCCATGCGCGCCAGATTTCCAAGCGCGGCGGCGAACTCTTCTGCAAGTTGAACGGCGACCGTGTCGAGATTGCCGGGCACTCCGCCCTCTTCCTGAAAGGACAAATTTCAGTCTGAACGATGGCGTCGATCACTCGCAAATCCGTCTGCGCTCTGGATTGCCCCGATACCTGCGCCCTGATCGTCCATATCGACGAAGCCGGCCGCGCGGCCAAACTAACCGGCGACCCTCGCCATCCGGTCACGCGCGGGTTCCTGTGCGGCAAAGTAGCGCAGTATCTGGAACGCGAGTATCATCCAGACCGCATCCTGTACCCGTTGCGCCGGACAGGCCGGAAGGGCGCGGCGCAATTCGAGCGTGTCACCTGGGATCGGGCGCTCGACGAGATCGCGTCGCGCCTGCAAGCGATTTCCGACGAGACCGGTCCCGAGGCCATCTTGCCCTACAGCTACGCCGGCACGATGGGCCTGCTGAATGGGGCCGGGATGGACCGCCGGTTTTTCCACCGACTCGGCGCGTCGCGGCTGGACCGGACCATCTGCTCGGCCACTGGCGGAGAGGCGCTGACGCGAACGCAGGGAATAAAGCTGGGAACGGACCCAGAGCAATTCTCGCAGGCGAAGTTGATCATCGCCTGGGGCGCGAACGTGCTGGGGACAAACGCTCATCTGTGGCCCTTTATCGTTGAGGCCAGGCGAGAAGGCGCGAGATTTTACGTCATCGACCCGGTTAAAAACCGCACCGGGAGGGCTGCCGACCGGCACTTCGCAGTTCACCCGGGGTCGGACCAGGCGCTCGCGCTGGGCCTGATTCACGTCATCCTGCGCGATTCGCTTCAGGACCAAACGTACATCGACCAGCACTCGGACGGGTTCGATCAACTCGCGGCGCTGGCTCGACAATACCCGCCCGAAAGGGTCGCGCCCGACCCGCCGTGATCCGGTTGAATTACGGCGTGCAACGCAGCGAACGAGGGGGCGCGGCGGTGAGCGCCATTGCCGCCCTGCCGGTGATTACCGGATCGTGGCGCGAGGCGGGAGGCGGCCTGCAGCTGACAACCTCGGGAGCTTTCGAGTTCAACCGCAAGGATCTGGAACGGGCGGACCTCCAGCTGCTCTCTCCGCTAAAGCGTGAGGCGCGTATGGTGAATATGGTGCGACTTGGGCACGCCTTAACGGAGTTGGACCGGCCGCGAATCGAGGCCCTGGTTGTCTACAATTCCAACCCCGCCGCCATTGCGCCAAACCAGGCGAAGGTGATCGCCGGATTGCAGCGTGAAGATCTTTTCACCGTGGTCCTTGAACAATTCATGACGGATACCGCCCGGCACGCCGATTTCGTCCTGCCGGTCACCACCTTCCTTGAACACACGGATTTGTACCTGGCGTACGGCCACTACTATCTGCAACTGGCGCGTCCGGCGCTGACGGCCCCCGGCGAGACGCGCTGCAATGTGGAGATCTTTCGCGCGCTGGCCAAGAGGATGGGCTTCGTCGATCCCGGGTTCGACGACAGCGAGGACGACATGATCCGCACTCTGCTCGACAGCGGTTCGGAGTATCTGAAGGGGATTACGCTGGAAGATCTGGACAGCCAACGTTCAATACGGCTGAAAGTCGCCAATGGCGGGCGGCCTTTCCTGCCCTTCGCTAATGGCGGGTTCAAGACGGGTTCGCGTAAGTTTGAATTCGGCGCGGCCTCGCTCGACTACCAGCCGCCAGTGGAATCGCGCCATGGGTCGGCGGATTTGAACGCGCTCTTTCCGCTCGAATTCGTATCGCCAAAAAACGACGACAGCATGAATTCCACCTTTGGACACCGGGATCAGGTGGACCGCCAAACTGCTTGGCTCACCATTCACCCTGCCGATGCAGCCGTCCGGCAGGTAGTGAGCGGCGATCCGGTTCGCGTCTTCAACGAGCGAGGCTGCTGCTTTCTTACTGCCAGGGTGAGCGATGAAGTTCAACCGGGTGTCGTGATGTCGCGCAGTACGCGTTGGAACACCCGCGCATTGCGCAGTCTTGGAGTGAACCGGCTCACGTCGGACCGGCTCACCGACATCGGCGGAGGCGCCACTTTCTATAGCTGCCTGGTGGAGGTGGTCCCAACGAAGGCCGACTATGGCGCGAGCAGTGGGCTGGACAACACCGCAGCGTCCACTCCCAAGTAACAAATCGACCATTACTTTATTTCCGCTCCACCTGAGAGAATCTTCCAGCTCGCCCTACGTTACATCAGCAGAGACTAAGTGAGGAGAGGGGATCGCGGCGGCGGAAAGACTCGAAGAAACACGACATTCCCCAGTCCAAGCGACGGCGGGCCGCAGGGAGCGACTCAACGTTCGAACGGTAGTTTAAGAATGGTAGTTGAATTGCTTACGGGCTGTGGTATGATTTTGGAATCCGAAAAGCGAAGCCTTATCGGAATGGAAGTATCGCGCATTTTAGAGTTGCTGCGAGGAACAATCATTGCGCAGACTGTTGCGACTACTCCAGCGGTTCCCCAACTACCCCGGGTTGATGTGCACAGCCGGGAATCTGCTTCCGCAGTGAAGCACGATTGCGTTGGTGAGAACCTTATTCAACTTGGCCGCGTCTAAACCGCAAGACTTGGCAGTTCCGAAAACCTTTTTAGTGGCAACGCTAGTCGATACGAAGGAGATAAAAATGACAACAACCGATTTGAACAAATATAAAACTATCCTGGAGACGAAGCAGGAAGAGTTGGAGCATCTTGTCCGCAACCGCGATGCCATCACCATCGAAAAAAGCGCTGACGCTCTGGATGAAGTGCAGCACGCCTCCGAACGCGAACTCGCTATTCGCAATCTAGACCGTGAATCCAACCTGCTCCGGAACGTGAGGTCGGCCCTGCGCCGTATCGACGACGGTTCGTTTGGAATCTGCATGCATTGCGAGGAAGAGATCAGCCCCAAGCGAGTGGCGGCCGTTCCATGGGCTCCCTTCTGCATTCAATGTCAGGAACAAGCCGATCGCCATACGGACGAGTCGAACGAGGTGTTCGAAGACATGCTCGTCACTGCGGCTTAATGTCTATGAACTGGTCGGAGCCGAGTGTCCGGTCTCCATGTTCCGCGACACTCAGCCCGATTCAGAGCCCGCTTTTCCTGCCTCGTTAGCTTCCATCCTCTTCCCCCTGTCTGGATAAATCGAATCTTTCTTGCCGCAATTGCGTAACTTGTGTTGGGAATTCGGCGCCCAATGGAAGAACGAGGTATTGTGGATTTTCACGACATGCGGCCCCCGCTCCTCCGCTTGAGCTGGTGGATTGCGGCTTGCGTCATTACATGTGCGCTTTCGGTCGCCCGATTACCTGGCCAGGAGCCGGCTGCTCCGAGTGCTGTCAAGGCGGCGCAGGTTCTCGGCAGCATCACCGCGGCGGATCCCGCAGCCCACACCATCACGGTTAAGGACGATAAAGACGGAGCCGATCACGTTGTCTCGGTGGCGAACACCCGCACGCTGCTGAAAGTTGCGCCGGGCTCGAAGGACCTGACAAATGCCGTGCGGATCACGGCGGACGATTTGGCGGCGGGAGATCGCGTCTCCGTAAGAGGCGCACTTTCGGACGACGGCTCGAATATCATCGCCGCCCGCAGTGTCGTGCTGATGTCGGCGCGTGATTTGCAGGACGCCCGTCAACTTGAGACGGCGGCATGGCAGAACAGTACAACTGGAACGGTAACTACTCTCGACGCAGCGGCGCGCTCCATAGGCATTATGGTGCGAACTCCGGAAGGGCCTAAAGCCATGAGCGTCAAGGCTCCCGAAAAGGTTAAGTTTACGCGCTACAATCCGGCCTCGCCTAAATCGCCGTCGGCGTCTCAAATCACCGACATACAACCGGGTGATCAAGTCCGCGTGATCGGTCAGAAATCGGACGATGGCTCGTCCATAACCGCGGAAAAGGTTTTCTCGGGAGCGTTTCGCACGGTTCCGGGCGTCATCACCTCGATTGCTCCCGACGGCAAGGAGATTGATATGAAGGATCTCCAGAGTAAGCGGCAAGTGCGGGTTGCGCTTACGCCGGAATCGACCGTGCACAAAATGCCGCTGCCGATGGCTATGCTGCTCGCGCAGCGCCTCAATCCAAAGAGTGCGGGGGGAAGCGCGGGAGCGGAAAGCGCGGCCGGGGCGAATCAGCCAACGCCCAGTCAGGCCTTGGCAAATCAAGCGCCGCCCGGTCAGCCTGCGCCCGGTCAGTTTCCTCGCGCCGGCATGCGGGGCGCGGGGAATGGCGATTTGTCGCGGCTGCTGGAGCGGATTCCGCAAATCGGCATTTCCGAACTTAAGCCGGGAGATGCCGTCGTGGTCTCGGGCGCAATGGCCAAGGACAAATCGCAATTGTTTGCCAGTAGCGTGATCGCGGGCGTCGAACCCATCTTTCAATCCGCTCCGCCCCGCCAGGGCCAATCCCTAAGCGGGGACTGGTCGTTAGACATGGCAGTCCCGGCTCAATAAGAGCGTCCAATAAACAGCGAAACAGAGGTTTTAATGAATCGGTACGTCACCCGTTTTATGCTCGCCGGCCTGCTCTGCATCTCAATGTCCTGCCTGTCAACGCTTCGTGCGCAGACGCCCGCCGCTCAGAGTCCACCCGGGGCCGCGTCGCCGCAGGTTCAGCGGACCCCGAGATATGGCACGGTCCAGGGGACCCTGAAGGACGATACGGGAGGCGTGATACCCGGAGCTCCCGTGTCGCTGACCGACGCGAATGGAACTGTGCGCAAAGCCACAACGGGGGCGGACGGAACGTATTCTTTCCGGCGCTTGGAGCCTGGCGCTTACTCGCTATCGGCCACTTACTCCGGTCTGCAAGTCGCCAAGCCCGTGACTGTCAACGTGACGGCGGGACAAGCCATCACGGCCAGCATCGTCATGAGCTTAAAAGAACAGACGCAGGAGATCACTGTTACTGAAACGCCAATCAATGAAGTTAGCACCGATCCCTCCAACAACGGCTCCGCGCTGGTTCTCAAACAAGAAGACCTGGACGCTTTGCCCGACGACCCCGATGACTTAGAGGCCGACCTGGACGCTCTTGCGGGGCCATCCGCCGGCCCAGGCGGCAACCAGATTTTCATCGATGGGTTTACGGGCGGACGATTGCCGCCCAAGGCGTCGATCCGCGAAATCAGGATCAACTCGAATCCGTTCTCGGCTGAGTTCGACAAGCTTGGATTTGGCCGCATCCAGATTTTCACGAAGCCGGGTTCGGATAAGTTCCACGGACAGTCGTATTACAACATCAGCGATGGCGTCTGGAACTCGCGCAATCCCTTTCTCACTAATTCGCCGCCTTTCAGAACGCAGCTTTTTGGCGGGAACGTGAGTGGGCCGATTGACCGGCACGCTAGTTTTTTCATCGACGTTGAACGGCGCAACATCGACGACAACGGAATCATCACCGCCAGCATCCCAACCGCCGATTTTCTAAACAGCGCCTCCTACCAGAATTACTTTTCGACGCCCCAGCGGCGGACCACCGTGAGTCCACGCATCGACTGGCAGTTAGGAACAAACAACACACTTAGCTTTCGCTACAGCTATCTCGATAACGAACGGATCCTGACAAACATAGGCAGCTTCAACCTGCCGCAAACGACGATAGGCAACATCACGTTTCCGAGCAACGGGTATGGCCTTTCGGTAACGGAGCATGGAGTGCAAATCGTCGAGACCGCCGTGTTGAACACCCATGTAGTCAACGAAACCCATTTCCAGTTCGAGCGCGACACCAAAAATACGAAGAGTTCAAGCACGCTTCCCGAGTTGAACGTTGCGCAGTCGTTTGTGTCCGGTGGATCGGGGTATAGCGCCCCTGGGTACCCGTCCAGCTACGATCTTCAGAATTCTTACGAGCTTCAGAACTACACGACAGTGACATGGGGCGCGCACACAACCAAATTCGGCGTCCGTGTCAGGGCGACGGCGGTGGATGATTTTACCCCGCTTGACTTCAACGGGACTTACTTCTTTCTCGGGAAGAACGGCAGCACTTCCATCCAGGAGTATCTGATGACTGAACAGCTTCTGAACGCCGGCGTCACTCCCACGAACATCGCGGCGATGGGCTATGGCCCCTCCAAGTTCACAATCTCCCAAGGCAATCCCTACGTCGGCTTCTATCAGTTCGATCTAGGTCCTTACGTGCAGGATGACTGGCGGGTGAAGCCCAACCTGACGATCAGCGCCGGGCTGCGCTACGAAGTGCAGAACAACATTGGCGACCGCAACGACTGGGCTCCGCGCTTTGGCTTTGCATGGTCGCCGGGTTCGAGAGGCGGAAACTCCCGGCCGAAAACCGTGATCCGCGGCGGGTGGGGAATTTTCTACGACCGGTTTTCCGCGACGAATGTTGAGCAGGCATACCGATCCACGCTGGTAAACCAGTACACGATCAACCAACCGCTGTTTTACGATGCTTCCTTCTCCGCGCTTCCGAACCTCGCCGGCGTTTCTGCCACCACGACCGTGCAGAAGTTTGTCTTGGATCAAAATCTGAAAGCCCCGCGGCTGATGCAAACGGTTCTAGGCATGGACCGGCAGCTTTTTTCGCACACCACGCTTTCCCTCAATTTCATGAACTCACGCGGCACCCACGAGTTGCTGACGGACGACATCAATGCGCCGATACCCACCGTGGGAGCCCTGCCGCCGGGCGCTTTCCAAGGCGTAAACAACTCGCTGCGGCCGGACCCGGCCTTGGGCGATATCTATGATTACCAATCCACCGGCATTTTCAAACAGACTCAGGCGCTGGCAAGCGTGAATTCAACGGTCGGCAAATGGCTCACTCTATTCAGCCGCTACGCCTACACGCAGGCGCACAGCGACACCGATGGCCTTGCCACCATGCCATCGAATCCGTACAACATCGCCCAGGATTGGGGGCGCTCGTCGCTCGACATTCATCACACCTTATTCATCGGCGGTTCCATTTCGGCGCGCTGGGGAATTCGCTTCTCGCCGTTCATTGTGGCGCGCTCGGGAACCCCCTTCAACATCAGCACCGGCACCGATCTTTTCGGAGTGGGATCGGGCACCCCAACCGCGCGGCCCCAAGCGACCTGCTCTTTCACGGCAAGCTATATCAATACAGCCTGTTTCAATCCGCTGCCCGTTGTGGGCGCGCCTCTCATTGGACGCAACTTCGGAACTGGTCCCGGCTTCCTGGGTGTCAACCTGCGCGTCAGCAAAACCTGGGGCTTCGGAACAACTAAGTTCCAGGGTCAGGTTGGGGGCGCCAGGGCCGGAGGCGGTGGAGGACCTGGTGGCGGCGGACCTGGCGGGGGGCCTGGCGGCGGCGGATTCCGTGGTTTCGGCGGCGACTCCACCGAGCATCGCTTCAACCTCACCGCGTCCGTGAACGCGCGCAACATTCTGAATCACGAAAACTTGAACACTCCGAATGGAGCCCTTACCTCTCCCTATTTCCTGCAATCGACGGGCATCGCGGGCGGCTTTGGCCCGGAGCAAACAGCCAGCAACCAGCGCCGGATCGATCTGCAATTGCGCTTTGCGTTCTAACACCCGACTCGAGTGTCATATCGTTAAGACCTCGACTACCGGGGAATTCCCTGTGTGAAATATGTAGGGG
>OCTA010001541.1_pt1 | contig 21143 bp, 22 predicted proteins | sample 1538991 | NCBI WGS metagenome assembly OCTA01 (sample SAMEA3539302, study PRJEB22396) | soil metagenome | biome: tundra; feature: field; material: soil | place: USA | collected 2010-05 | depth 0.15 m | reverse complement strand
AGAAGGCCGACTAGTCGTTCCGGCACTAGATTATTTTGTCAAGTAAGTTATTACCCAAAACAGCGCAAGGAATGGGCGATTGGATGACATACCTGGTATTCCGTGCGGGAGTTAACCCTGGAGTTAACCAGGCATGACACGCAGCGCTTCTTCAATCCCCTCAATGAAGAAATAGTCTCCCCACATCACCGATTCATCCACTCCAAACCCCTTGTGGATGTGGTAAACGCCGCCTTTTAGGACGCCTTCCCAATTAGGATCGGCGCTTGCCAGATGCTTGGCGCATAGAGTCCGCAAAATGTGGATGGCCGTAGACCAGTAGAAGTGTCCTTTCATGGGGTCGGCGATCTGGCGGCACAGACGCAGCAGGCCCGCCGCGGCGATGGCGGCGGCCGATGAATCGATAACGCTTCTGTTTTCCGGCGGCGCATTGTAATCCCACGGCGGCACTCCGTCGCCGGGCGTGTGCGTTATGTAATAGTCGGCGCAGCTTTCCGCGGTATGCAGGAAGCGGGGATCGCGCGTGTACTCATACGAATTCGAAAAGCCGTACAGAGCCCAGGCCAGCCCGCGCGACCAGCACGAATCGCTCCTGAAACCTTGCTGCGTGGATTGGTGCAGAAACTCGCCAGTGGCTGGATCGAAGATGCCTTCGTGCGCTGTCGATCCATCCCCCCGCACCAGGACACGGCGGGTGGTGACACAGTGCCGCACCGCTATCTCCCGGAGTCGCTTATCGTTGCACTCGCGGGCGGCATAGAAGATGATTCCGACATTCATCATGATGTCGATGAATATAGAATCTTCCGCCACGAAGGAGCGGAGATATTGGCCAGCCTCGTTGAAGCGTTCCGCGAGCGTCTTGCCGGCGTGCAGAACGACGTCCTTGATGGCTTGGTCGCGCGTGAACTGATACCAGCGATAGTAAGTGGAAAGAAAGATGAACCCGAGGTCGTGAACATCGCTATCCGTTTTGCGGGCTTCGAGAGGCTTGCTGTAGCGGATGGCATTTTCCATCCAAAACTTCGAATCGGACTTATCGGTGCCAAGATGCCGGTAAAAAAGCCACATCATCCCCGGAAGAAAGCCGTCGCACCAGTGAGTCCAGACAGTTCCTTCGTGCTTCCACTTGCCGCCCTCGGTGTACATGGGGTAGAAATCGGGATAGGTCTCGATCAGCTTGCGCACTTGTTTTCGCGCAAAACCGATGGCGCTTTCAAAGAGCTCTCTATCGGACTCGTAGATGAACTGAATCACGTTAATACCCTGCAACGATTATAGGAACCCGCGCCACCGCCTCTGCTAAGATCGGGGTTCATGCCCGCTAAAGTCACCATCATCAACAACGGACCTATTCGCATCGAAGGCGAATTCAGCATCGCGGACGCGGAAGGAAATTCGTTTGGACTGGCCGGTCGAACGGTCATCTCACTATGCCGCTGTGGTTTGGCGGAGAACAAACCGTTCTGTGACGGCTCACATGGACGCAATGGGTTCAGCTCTCAATGCAAAGCGCGCGATCTGCCGCCGCCCGCGCCGAAGGTTGTCCCGACGGCATAGGATTCTAATCGATTCTAAGCAATTCCTGTCAGCACCCGAATGTCGCTGAGGTTCCGATAATCCTCGGCATAGTCCAGCCCGTAGCCGACCACAAATTCGTCCGGAATCTGAAAGCCTTTATACTTCACGCGCACCTGATTGATGCGGCGTTCCGGTTTATCAAGGAGCGTGGCGATTTCAAGCGACTTCGGATGCCGCTGTTCCAGCACGCGCGTTAAGTAGGTAAGGGTCACACCGCTGTCCACGATATCCTCGACGATCAGCACATGCTGGCCTTCGATATTCACGTCCAGATCGCGTGTGACCTTCACTTGCCCCGAAGTGCTCTTAGCGTTTCCATAGCTCGAAATGCCCATGAACTCGATGCGAATAGACTTGCGCTTCAGGGCGCGCACCAAGTCCGCTAAAAAGATGAACGAGCCTTTCAGTATCGCGATCACATAGATGGGGCCCTCGGGATAATCGGCCTCAATCTCAGCGGCGAGTTCCCGCACCCGCTGCTGAATCTGATCGGACGTAATTAGGACTCGGTCGGCGCAACCCTGGGGCATTGTGCAATGGTAACCCGCTAGCGCAGGCGGCTCACCTGGGAACGGACTCGGATGACCGCCGCCAGCCGCGCGCTGCCAGTTCCTATGTGGATGTGAGGGGCGGTGGCCGCGCCCGCGACTGCGCTTCGGAATGCCAGGTAGGGGATGTGCAGCCGCTCCAACAGCGATCTCAGCCATACGCCTTCCGGTGCATCCGGATTGAGCGCGATATCCACCCGGTTGCGATGATCCAACCCCATCGACTGGTGAACCAGCGTCTGTCCGAACGCGCTCACCGGGAGGGCATGGTTGAAGCGCTTTTCGAACTGCGCCGCAATAGCGGGCAAATCGCTCAATCCGAACTGGCCGTTGCCCTCATAGCGAATCTCCATTTCTTTTGGCTGGGCGGCGCCTTCCTTGGGCTGGGCGGCCGCTCGAAACGTTCTTCCTCCACCACCATGGCTCTTAAGTCTTGCAGCAAGCTCACACGATTCCGGGCAAGATAGAGGACGTTGTTCTGGCTTTGCAACTCCTGCTCCAGATCCGCCATCTCGGAGCGAGCGATAATCCCTTTGTCCACCAGGTTCCGGCGTCCGTCCACTAATTTCCGCTGGCGGTCCACGCGCTGCGAGGCCGCGTCGATCATGGCTTTCGCCTCGGCGTCGGTCATGTCCTGCACCCTGACAGTGCCGTAAAGGGTCTTCGCCAAAGTCAATTGATCCTGCGCGTCGGCCAGCCGCTCCTCAGCCTGTTTCAACTGGTTGGGGGCAAGGGTGCCGTTCTCGACCAGCGCCTTGGTGCGCACCACTTCGCTTTGGGCGCGTTGCACCAGAGTATCGGCCAGCGTGGGGTCGGCATGCGAGGGAAAAGGCCCGCGGATGAGGACAATGGCCAGCGTCAAAGCCCGCCAATTTGCCGATTTACTCATCCACCGCCAGTGTAGTACTCTAGCCCCAGGAGAGCTTATTCAGACTCTAACGAACCGCGCCGCCGGCGTCCAAAGGCCCGAAGAGTTGGAGCAATCGCCCAATTGGTTGGTTGCCGCCAGGGCGGCGGAGTCGAAAAAAGCTGCCGACATACGTATCCTCGACCTCCGCGAGGTGACATCCTTTACCGATTACTTCATCATCTGCTCGGCGGCAAATGCCCGTCAGGGACATGCTATTTCGAATGAGATCGCGAAGCAGCTGAAAGAGATGGGGGAACTTCCCGTCAGTCTGGAGGGTTTCGATTCCGCCGACTGGGTGCTGATGGACTATGGCGACTTCCTCGTCCATATATTTTCGGAATCCGCTCGCGCCTACTACGACCTCGAACGGCTTTGGCGTCATGGAAAGCTGGTCGATATGAATGGCTCCGTAGTTCCGGCCCCTTGACCGTATTACCAAGCCGCCGTTTGCGGTATTGACATTCGCGCTCGCTTGCATCACCTTTATAATCAAGGGTATTAGTAGGTATGGTCTGGCTGTTTGCGCGGACCCGCTTATCTTTATCGATCCAGGAACTATATGAGTTATTTGGGCACGCTGACACCTCGTCATTTCGACGTCCTGCATGCGATCGTCCAGAACTATATAGATACGGGCGAACCGGTCGCGTCGCGAACCGTTGCGCGCAAATACCCGATGAGCGCCGCGTCCATCCGGAACATGATGGCGGATCTTCTCGAAGAAGGATACCTTTCTCAGCCGCACACGTCCGCCGGCCGCGTTCCCACGGAGGTTGGATTTCGGAGTTATGCCAAGACTCTGGTGGGGAATCGCGTTGTTCAGGCCGAATTGAATCGCCTGCACGAGGAAATCCAGCGGGCATCGACCGTCGAGGGCCGCATTGAGCGATCTTCGCAGTTGCTCACCGAAATTACCCGGAACTTCGGCATCGCGGCCGCCATTCCCAGCGAGAACCAAACGCTGGATCAAGTGGAATTGATCGCGCTCTCGGATCGCCGCATCCTCATGATCGTGGTGACGCGGGACCGGATGGTCCGGAACAAAATCATCATGGTGGACGAGCACGTCTCGCAGGACGATCTCACATCGATCCGGAATTACATCAATCATCAGTTCAGTGGCTGGGCACTTCCCAACATCCATCGGGAACTCAAGCGGCGGATGGATCTGGAAAGCGCCGCCTACGACGCCATCTTGAAGCGCGTCGGATTCCTGTACGGCAAGGGCCTTTTCGACCTTGGCCTTATGCCCGAGATTCATTTCGAAGGCGCCGAAAACCTCATTGGGCTCGACCTGCACCTAACCCGTGAGCGCATGCGGGAGCTCTTTCGGGCGCTTGAAGAGAAGAAGCGCATCCTCCAACTCCTCGAGCGTTTTCTCGATGAGCGGGACGGAGCCTTGGCCATCCAGGTGGGATTGGCGGAGGTTCACCCCAGCATGAGCGAGCTTTCGATGATCGGCGTCCGCTTCAGCCTGCCAAACGGTCTGGAAGCCAGGGTTGCGGTGCTGGGCCCGATGCGCATGAACTACCACCGCGCAGTCTCGGCGGTGCTGCACGTCGGGCAGGCTTTCAGAAACGCAACCAGTTAGCAAGCCGCCGAGGGATCAGTACTCGCCCTATTAAAAATACCGGCGTAGCCATGTTCTGAGTCGTAGATCGCGATATGATAACTCATTTCCTCTATGAATCGGATGTATACGAATCTTCTAATTTGCGTACTTTTACTTTCGGCGCCGGGCTTTGCTGGGGGTGCTACAGCTGGGCGGCCAAAGCAGGATTCATCTTGGAAGCGCTATGCCAATAAAGACTTCGGCTATTGCGTCGATTATCCAGCCAAATGGGCGCGAGACAACGCATTTGACGGAGCTGGTATGTATTTCGAAACGGGCGTGAAGAAGTTTTCGATGCCCATCGGAGAGATGGATGTGAACGCCTCACCCAGTCCCGAAGGTCTGGCGGAAACGGTCGATGTCCATCTTCAGGGTTTACGGAAGTTTCAAAGGGCGCAAAAGATGGAGGTTCTGGACCGCCGCGAGGTGATACTGCTGGGCGCTCCCGCGCTGCTCACTAAGGACCGGTACTTCGACCCGCTGGACGGGGCAAAGTGGGTCAATGAGATGTTGCTAACCCGGCATAATAAACTCCTGTACCGGCTGGAACTGGTGTGCCGCGCCGATCACTTAGACCGGTTTGAGGCGGCTTTTTCCCGATTTGTGGGCACTTTCAAGTTCGATTGCAACGCTAAACGCCGCTAGGCCCGTCATGAGTAGTAAATGAAGCTTGCGACTCTTGCGATAGTGGCGGGTTTGCCGTTGCTGCTGCTTGCTGCCGACCGCAAATGGGCCAGCAAAGACTACACGGAGTGGAGCGCGGCAGAGACTGAGCGGGTTCTTGCCGATTCTCCCTGGGTGAAACGGGCGCAGGCGTCCTACGGCACCACGGACGAGGATGCGCGAGCGTATCCGGTGAAAGCGCCTGGGCCGCGTGAAGCTGGTTTAGGCGGCCGGGGCGTTTCCGATGGCAATTGGGACGGTGGCGTCGGTCGCATGCAAACGGGGGGCGATCCAAAGCTGCCCGTGACGGTCCGCTGGGATAGCGCGCTGCCGATCCGGGAAGCGCTGCTGAAGTCTCATGCCGCGGAGGCCGGCGAGACGCCAAACACGCTTTCAAAGCCGGAAAAGTACTACACCGTCGCGGTCATCGGTCTTGCCGCTGCGCACAAGGTGTCGAGCGAGAACGCCGAGCGGGACCAGTTCGAAATGACCCGAACCCGGCAGGGTCTGTTGAACCAATCCCGACTGCTGCGGAGGGACAAGAAGGCTATTGTGCCCGAGGACGCCAGGATTGACGAATCAGGGAACGTCAGGGTTTTCTTTCCCAAGACGGATGCGATCACATTGGAAGACAAAGAGGTTGTGTTTGGGACGGCCTTTGGTTCCATCCGGGTCAGCCAGCGTTTCCGGTTGAAGGATATGGTCTATAAGGGGAAACTGGAACTTTAGTGAGGGTTTGCCCGGATTAAAAGAACCTCTGTCCTCCTTTTGGTTCTCTTTTAGCGGCAAAGAACTCCGCCAGGAGTGCGGCTGAATCTGCCGCCAATAGCCCCTCCTCTAGCTGCACACGGTGATTCAAAAGATCCGAGTCGGCGAGGCGGAATTTGCTTCTCACGGCCCCGAACCGGATGTCCCGCGAAGCGAAGATAAGCCGCTCGACACGCGCAATGACAATCGCTCCCGCGCACATCACGCAAGGCTCCAGAGTTACGTAAAGGGTGCTGCCGGCCAGTCGGTAGTTTCCCGCTAACTTCGCCGCCGCCCGCAGGGCTTCGATTTCGGCGTGCGACGTGGGATCGGACGACGAAACCGGCCGGTTCCAACCTTCGCCGGCAATTCGCCCGTTCTGAACCAATACCGCCCCGACCGGCACCTCACCCTCCGCTCCCGCCCGCCGAGCGAGACTCAGGGCGCGTTGCATGAAATCTTCGTCGAGAGTGAACACCGGCCTGCCGCCGCTCGTATCTCCTTTCGAACCGTTCATCAGAACGAACCGGCGTTCCGGGAGCCATCCCGAGCGCAAATGCCAGTTTTACGGTACTCTAGCTCAAAAGGGAAACGGCATGTTTCGATACTTTTCATTAGCTTACAAGAACAGCGTCCGGAACAAGCGGCGCAGCATTCTCACCATCTCGAGCATTGCTGTTTCGCTGTGCCTGTTGGGCGTCCTTATTGCCATTTACCACGCTTTGTATTTCAGCCAAGCGACTCCCGGGCAAGCGCTGCGTCTGATTACCAGACACAAAGTTTCACTGGCGCAGGCTTTCCCGGCGGCTTACGAGGAGAAAATCCGGCGCATTCCAGGCGTCGTGGAGCTTTCCCCTTGGAACTGGTACGGCGGCACCTTCAAGGACAATCGGGACCAAAAGAACTTCTTCGCCCGCTTCGGAGTATCGCCGGCGGCATTTCTGCGCCTCCGCACGCAGATGGTCATGCCCGAAGAGCAGCGGCGCGCCTTTGTCACTGAGCGAACCGCCTGCGTACTTTCGCAGGATCTAGCCGAGAAGCTGAATCTGAAACTGGGCGATCGGGTAACTCTCGAAGGCGACATCTATCCCGGCAAGTTGGACCTGATCGTGCGAGGTATTTTTGAGGATCCCGACGCACTGTCCTCCTTATTTTTCAATATGGAATATCTGCGGCAGGGGATGCCAGTCGGCCGCCGAAGTTGGGACAGTACCGTGGCCATCCTGGCGGACAGCCCCGCGGATGTGCCCCGCATTGCGCGGGCCATAGACGATATGTTTGCCGAGTCTTCGGTCCCCACCAAGACCGAGTCGGAGCAGCAATTCACCTTGAGCTTTGTTTCGTTTCTTGGCAATGTGCAGTTGTTCTTGCTTAGCATTTGCGGGGCCGTGACTTTCACGATCCTGTTGGTGTCCGGCAACACCATGGCCATGTCGGTGCGCGAGCGAATCCCGGAAGTCGGGATTTTGAAGACCCTCGGGTTTACCAACGAAGCCGTCCTCGGCATAATTATGGGTGAAGCCCTGACGATCTCACTCATCGGCGGTGTAATCGGAGTCGTGCTGGCGGGCGTGTTGTGCGGAGGGGTGGGAAAGGCCGGGCAAGGGATGGTCGCGCAGTTGCACGGGCTCTCGCTAACGCCGTTCACAACCTTGATCTGTTTGGGGATAGCGGCGCTCATCGGGCTGGTCAGCGCGTTCATTCCAGCTTGGAATGCGGCCCGGACTTCAATATTAGACTCCTTGCGATATTCGGGCTGAGGCGGCAAAATTATGGCGATTCCTGTTAGCTACAACATTCGAAACCTGATCGTTCGAAAAACTACCACGCTCATGACTGCGACGGGCATCGCCCTGACAATCGCGGTCCTGCTTGCGACCATGGGCCTGGTGCAGGGATTGAACTCCGCGTTCGCGGCCACCGGCGACCCGCTGCACGTGCTTGTCATGCGCAAAGGCGGGAACGCCGAACTAACCAGCCTGCTCACGCAGCAGCAGTTCCAGATCGCAAAGGCTTTTCCAGGTATTGCCGTGGGGAGCGACGGCCAGCCAATGGCGTCTCTCGAAGTGGTCACTGTCATTAATATTCCGAGTACCGACAATCCCAATGGAATGAATGTGACGGTCCGCGGTTTGTCGGTGCGCGGAGTTGAAATGCGCCACTTGAAGCTGGTGACAGGGCATTGGTTTCAACCGGGCCTGCGGGAAGTGGTTGTGGGCAAGTCGATTGCCAAGCGGTACCCGGGCGCGAGGCTGGGGAAGCAACTGAGATTCGGCAAAGGGCTCTGGACTGTCGTTGGGGTCATGGACGCTGGAGACAGCGCGGTGAACAGTGAAATCTTTGGGGACGGCAATCAGGTGGCTTCGGATTTCAACCGCAGCGACACTTACAGTTCGGCGCTGTTCCAGGCCACGGATGAGGTGACAGCGGCGGCCCTGTCTAAATCGCTTGAGAGCGACCGGCGCTTGAACATCACGGTGATGAGTGAAAAAGATTATTACGCGGCACAGACCATTTCCGCCGCTCCCATCAAGTTCCTCGGCGGTTTTGTATGCATCATCATGGCGATTGGCAGCGCGTTCGCTGCGATGAACACGATGTACGCCGCCGTGGCTAGGCGGGCCAAGGAAGTGGGAACGCTGCGCGTCCTCGGATTTACAAAGGGCAGTATTCTGTTGAGTTTCTTCCTCGAATCCGTTTTCCTGGCGCTGGTAGGCGGGGTGATCGCGTGTCTGATTGTGCTGCCGCTGAATAATGTGACGACGGGTTTGGGGAATTTTATTACATTCAGCGAGACCAGCTTTAACTTTAGGATTGGTCCCGAAATCATGATCGCCGGCCTGGTCTTCTCCATTATTCTGGGAGCGGTGGGTGGATTGCTGCCCGCACGGCAGGCCGCCAGGAAAGAGATTCTCACCGCGCTGCGTGAAGTCTAGCGCGAGGCACACGCTAAAGGAAAATGGAAACTGAACTTAAGAGCCTCAGGATAGACCGGACAGGCAAGGGCCAACCGGAGCCGAAGCCAATCGCGAAATACGTGGCCTTCGCGCTGCTAGGCGTCGGGCTTCTGGCTGGCGGTCTGTTCGCCTACCAGAAGTTAAATGCGGCCGTCCCAGTGAAGACTGTTCAGGTGCAATCCCCGACGAGCGCGGCCGGCGCGGGCGACCAGAACGTGCTGAGCGCGACTGGCTATATCGTCGCGGCGCACAAGATCGAAGTGGCTTCGAAGGTGGTGGGCCGGGTGCAGTGGATCGGCGTCGATAAGGGCGACAAGGTTCAGGCGGGTCAGGTGCTGGTGCGCCTGGAGGACGATGAATATCGCGCGCAGTTGACACAGGAGCAGGGACAACTGGCAAACCTGGAGGCGAAACTGGACGAGTTGAAGAACGGTTCGCGTCCGGAAGAAGTCGCGAAAGCCAAGGCCGATCGCGATGAATCTCAGGCCGATTTGGAAAACGCGCGGGTGACGCTGAATCGCACGAAGCAGCTGGTGGCGGAGGGCGTCTTGTCCAAGCAGGCATTGGACGACGCGCAAGCTAAGTGCGACGGTAGCGCGGCCAAGGTTGCCAGTCTGCAGCGCACTTTGGACTTGTCGGTGCTGGGTCCGCGCAAGGAAGAGATCGCGCAGGTGGTGGGACAGATTCAGCAGGCGCGCGGCGGCCTTCAATATGCGCAGACGCAACTGGATAACACGATTATTAAGGCGCCCGTGACGGGAACCATTCTCGACCGGAACGTGGAGCGCGGCGAATTTGTGACCAATGGGTTTGTCGGAGATAAGGGCGCCAAAGGCTACCTGGTGACCATGGCGGATCTGAACGATCTGCAAGTGGAATTGGATATCAATCAGAACGACTTCGCAAAACTGGGGCCGCGACAAAAGGGCGTTATAACAACCGATGCCTACCCTGACAAGAAGTATCAAGGCTACATCGAGCAGGTGTCTCCGGAGGCGGACCGCGCCAAGGCTACGGTTCAGGTTAAGGTGCGGGTCGAGACTCCGGATCAGTTTCTGCGGCCCGACATGAACGCGACCGTGGCGTTTTATAACGATGCGGCGAGCACACCCAGCGCGCAAGCGAGAAGTGTGGTCACGGTTTCAATCACCGCCGTGCAGAATGGCGCCGTTTTCGTGGTGGTGAACGGGCGGGCGGTGCGGCGGACCGTAACAACGGGCGGGTCAACCAGCAAAGGCGTTCTGGTCGAAAGCGGACTGATCGGCGGCGAGGACGTGGTGGTCAGCCCGCCGGCGGATTTGAAGGATGGCGCGCGCGTGCAAGCCGGGCAGTGATAAGAGGAGAACATATGGGCGAAGCAGTAATCAAAACGCGGAAATTGAGCAAGGAATTCATCCGCGACGAGTTTCACGTCAATGCTCTGGAAGAAGTGGATATCGAGATTGACCGCGGCGACTTCGTGGCGCTCATGGGTCCTTCGGGATCGGGCAAATCGACGCTGCTGCACCTGATTGCCGCCATGGATAAACCGACTAGCGGCGATATCGAAGTGCTCGGCGCCAATTTGCGCCAGATGAACGACAAGCAGATCGCTCACTGGCGGAACGAGCACATTGGCTTCATCTTTCAATCGTTCAACTTGCTTCCCGTCTTAACCGCGCTCGAGAATGTGGAACTGCCGCTGAAGCTGACCAAGCTCAACAAGAAGGATCGCATCGCACATGCGGAAACCGCTTTGAAGCTGGTTGGCCTGGGCGACAGAATGGGCCACTTGCCGAAGCAGCTTTCGGGCGGCCAGGAGCAGCGCGTTGCGATCGCCCGGGCTATTGTCACCGATCCGGACTTGATACTCGCCGACGAGCCGACAGGCAACTTGGATGCCGCCGCCGCCGAGGACGTGCTGACGATGCTTGGCCGGTTGAACCGCGAGTTCGGGAAGACCATCGTCATGGTGACGCACGATCCGCACGCCGCTAAGTTTGCGAAGACGCAGCGGCATTTGGAAAAGGGCCAATTGCTTCCCGTGGGGAAGCTGCCGGCGGATTGGGCATCGGCCTTGGCGGTAAGGAACTGAGTGTTAGTGCCGGAAATGTCGAACGCCCGTGAACACCATCGCGAGGTTCAGGCGGTTTGCAGCTTCGATTACTTCACCGTCGCGAACTGAGCCGCCGGGTTGAATGACTGCCGTGATGCCGTGCTTCGCGGCTTCCTCCACTCCGTCCGGAAAGGGAAAAAACGCGTCGGACGCGAGCACTGTTCCCGCGAGCGGCAAGACTGCCTTCATCGCTCCAACTTTGACGCTATCGACGCGGCTCATCTGCCCCGCGCCAACGCTAATCGTTTGGCCCGGTCGAGCGTAGACAATGGCATTGGACTTCACGTGTTTACAAACGCACCAGCCGAAGAGCAGCGCTTTCATTTCATCCGCGGTCGGTTGCCGCTCGGTCTTCACCTGCAGCGTTGCAAGACCCAGGGGCGCGGTATCGGCAGCCTGAGCGAGAACTCCGCCGGAGATGGATTTCAAAACCAGTTCCGGCTTGGCGGCCGGACCAACGCGCACCAGGCGCAAATTTTTCTTGCCTTTGAGAACGTCCAGAGCTTCCGGTGAAAAGCCCGGGGCGGCAATCGCCTCGACGAAGAGCTGAGCGACTTCGGAAGCCGTCGCGGGATCAAGCTCGCGGTTAAACGCGAGAACTCCCCCAAAGGCCGAAATCGGATCTGCTTCGAGAGCTTTTCGATAGGCGTCTACCAGGGCGGCTTGCTCGGCGCAACCGCATGGATTGGTGTGCTTGATGATGGCGGCGGCAGGACCTTCGAACTCGTTCACCAATTGCCAGGCGGCATCAAGATCGACTAGGTTGTTGTAGGAAAGCTCTTTCCCGTGCAGTTGCTCGCCGCCCGCAATGCCGCCGTTATTGAAACTGTAGAGCGCGGCTTGCTGATGCGGGTTCTCGCCATATCTCAGGATCGAAGCGCGCGGCGCCGCCATATAAAGGGTTCGCGGCAACTCTTCGGCATGCGTGTCGCCATCCGCATCGATCTGCGACAGCCTTGCGGAAACGGCGGCATCGTAAGCGGCGGTGTGCGCAAAAGCCGCTTGTGCAAGGGCCCAATGCGTTTTCGCCGTGACTTCACCTGTGGCGGCGATCTCAGCGAGGACCGTCTCGTACTGATCGGGTGAAACAACGACGGCAACATCCTGAAAATTCTTGGCCGCCGCGCGGATCATCGTTGGTCCGCCAATGTCGATATTCTCAATCAACTCCGCGCGCGTGACGCCCGGCTTACTCGCGTGTTTTTCGAATTGATACAGATTCACCACCACCAGGTCGATCTTAGGAATGCCATGCGCGGCAAGCGAGTTCATGTGTTCGGGATTGGAGCGGATCGCTAAGACTCCACCGGCGATGCGCGGATGAATCGTTTTCACGCGGCCGTCGAGCATCTCTGGGAATTCGGTGATTTCTGCTACTTCACGGACGGGGATGCGGTTTTCACGAAGCAGCTTCGCGGTGCCTCCGGTCGAGACCATTCCGATTCCGAACTCGTGCAGTCGCGTTGCGAAGTCTATAATTCCGGTCTTGTCGGTGACGCTCAACAAGGCGCGCTCGATTTTTGGCATTAAGAATCTATTGTGGCAAAGCATAGTATGCCTTGGCGAACAACGCGAGGTCGGCCGATCGGATATCGAGAAGATGACTCCCCGGCCAATGGCAAACGCCGAGATGTTTCTTCGACCGGATTGTCGCAGCATCCGCGCGGCTCAGGCCGATTCGATCCGTCATCCGGAATTCGTGGAGCGCACTGTGGCGGGTCTACATCGACCGCAAGGGTGAAGTTTCACGTTGAGCAGTTTCCGCATGCCAAGGCCGTGGCGTCGAGGGGCGAAAAAGACCCTTGCGATACGCACGCGAAGCTACCGGGAAGTTTTCTTGGCGATAGTCAGACTCTGAGCCGGTACGCCGTTGATCTTCACCTCGTACTCTCCTGCGAGGTCTTTTGCCAGCGCATCCACCTGCCGTTTTATTTCCTTTTGAAAAAATGTTTGACGGGAAGGCGTATTGACTTCTGCTAGCACGGCATTGCTGATAGCGCCTTGAAACTCGGCTTGTGTCTTTCGCCGCAGAATGTCCCGAATTGTTGCCTCGATCTTCTCTTTTGTAAGCTGTTGCTCGATCCGCGCGGGCACTCGGCGTTTCATCTCATCGTTGACGAGCTTCGTCACAAGGTTTTCAAGACCGATATACGTGGAGACTCCAAAGAAAACGACTAGAGCAGAAGCAGCCCAAAGAAGCCAGCCAAACCAAACATAGTTTTCGCTCTATTGAAAAGCCTCTCGATGTTCTGAATTTCCGCTGCAACCTGACCTCTTGCGAAGTCTAGTGTCTTCTGTAAGTTATCCTCAAATGGAAGTGGCTGCGGTGTTTCCGCCATCTGCGGTCTCCTCCCTCAAAACAAGAAAAGTGTATCAAGGAAGGCGGAATCACTATGCTAGTTCCAACCGTTTCAGCTTGATGCGGTCGCTGCGGACATGCGCAAGGTCATACTGTGCCTGCTGCACAAGCCAGCTTTCAGCGCTACCGCCAAAAACCTTAGATAGCCTTACGGCCATTTCCGGCGATATGCCGCGTTTTCCATTCACGAGTTCCGAAAGGGTGTTCCGCGTCACGCCAAGCGCGGCGGCTGCGTCGGTGATGCTCAAGCCCAAAGGCTCGATGCACTCCTCCAACACAACTGTTCCGGGGTGAGGCGGGTTCTTCATAAGCATGGGCCAATCTCCGTGTCTAGTGGTAATCGACATAATCAACTTCCTCCGCGTAGCCGTCGTCGAAGCGGAAAATCACCCGCCAGTTGGCGCGAACGCTGACGGCGTAAAAGCCTTTCAGTTCACCTTTCAGCGAGTGCAAACGAAACCCCGGCAAGTCCATGTCCGCAACGCTGCGGGCGGCGGCAAGCCTCGCCAGAACATTACGAAGCTTGCTGACGTGTTCGGGGTTTACGCCGCTTGGGTCGTCGTCTTGATGCAGGCGTTTCAGTCCCTTGTGGCGAATCGACCGGATCATTCCGCAACGTAACGCGACACGTGGCGGATGTCAAGTAAATCCCAAAAGTAAATTAGGCAGGGTCGGAATTTTGCCGTTCCTGGCTCGCCGTCAGAGTGTAACAACTTCATCCAGAGTACCCCTGACAGCATCATACCGAGCAGAGTGCGAGCGCGGCTTTTTATTCATTCACGCCGTCTGCGTTGGCACCGGTGTCGTGCCTCGCAGAAGCAAATCCGTGTCACACCCGGCAGTGCCTTACCATGGCTAATGGGCGGACAAGCGGAGATGGGCCAGACCTAGCATCCGTGAGAATCATTCCGCGCAATACTCGTCCTCACTCGTAGCGAAGGCAAACAATTGGATCGAGATTCGCCGCGCGGTCCGCTGGATAATATCCGAAAAATAACCCCACGCCGACCGAAATCGTAAAGCCCAGCGCGACCCACAGCGGCGAGACGAACGCCGGAATCGCGGGCAGCGCCGTTCTCACCGCAAGCGCAATTAACGCGCCAATCAGGATTCCCATGACCCCGCCAATACCCGAAAGCGTGATCGCTTCCAGCAGAAATTGAACCCGGATATCGGACTTGCGCGCGCCCACGGCTTTGCGCACTCCGATTTCCGCAGTCCGCTCAGTGACCGAGATCAACATGATATTCATAACCCCAATGCCGCCGACCAGCAATCCGATGCCGCTGATGATGCCCGTAAGCAGAACCATCGCGCCCGTCAGCTGATTCCACAAGGAGCTCAAAAAGTCGGGCGACGTGATTTCGAAATCGTCTTCCCTGTGGTAAGGCACGTGGCGCTTCCGCCGCAACGCTTCTTCCAGCTGGCCCTTCAAGGTATCTAACGAGAACCCGTTCTTGCCGGCCACCGCGATGAAACGCTCGCGGATCGCCGGAAAACTCTTCCGGAAATTGCTCAGCGGAACGCAGGCGAACTGATCCACCCCGAAGCTCGAAAAGAGCCCCTGGTCAGGTTCGAAAACGCCCACCACTTCATAGAGGCGGCCATTCAACCGCACCTCTTTGCCCAGCGGATCCACGGACGGAAAGAGCGAATCGGCGATGGAGCGCCCAATCACAACTACGCTGCGCGCGTGCCCCTCGTCAAAGGCCGAAATGAACCGTCCCTGGGCCACCGCGAATAGCGGGAATGCCTCAATGTACTCCGGCTGCACGCCGCGCAGAAAAAAGCGCTCGACGTGCGCGTCGCCATACCGAATCTCATCCGCCTGTTCGTTGAAGTTGATCCGGTTTGCGAACACGGTCGCGTACGAAACCGCTGGACTGGACTCTTCGATAAAGGCCGCGTCCGCTTCTTCCAGATATTTCCGCATGCGGATTCTGGCTGGCAGCCGGGCGGTGTTCTGCATGGGCGGGATACGTGTGACGAAAAGCGTATTCGACCCCAGCCGCTGCACGCGTTCCTTGATCTCTCCATTCAGTCCGTCGATGATGGAGGCGACCGCAATCACGGTGGTCACTCCGATCACGACTCCGAGAATGGTTAGGCCGGAGCGCACCTTACGTGCCCGCAAGGTGTCGAGCGCGACCGACAGATTTTCGAGCAACTCGTGCCGCGTCATGTCATCCAGTTTCCGTTCGCAACGCCGCTACGGGATCTAGCCCCGCCGCCTTCCGCGCCGGATAGATTCCGAAGAACAGTCCAATCGCCGAACTGAGGACCAGGCCGAGCAGGGCAACCCATCCCTTCACGGACGCGGGAAACGAAGTAAATGTCCGCAGCGCCAGAGCGCACCCAAAGCCGGCCGTGATGCCGATTGCGCCCCCCATCAGGCATTGCACCAGGCTTTCTGCCAGAAACTGCCGCAGGATATCGGCCTTCGTCGCGCCCACCGCACGGCGCAGGCCGATCTCGTGTCTCCGCTGGGTTACGCTGACCAGCATCACGTTCATGATGACAATCCCGCCCACGACCGCCGAGATGGAACTCACTATCAGGAACACTGCGAAGAACGAGCCGCTGATGCTTTGCCACAGCGCGATATAGCTTTGCGACGTGCCGATGAAAAAGCTGTCTTCCTTGCCCGGCGGGTCGTGACGGCGCGATCGCATAATCACGCGCGCCTCGTCTTGCGCGTCGTGGAAATTCTTCTCTCCGCCGGAGGCTTTGATCTCGAGCGTCAGGCTGGACCGCGCGCCTCGCACCTTGAGATAGGTTGTAAGCGGAACGATCACAAAGTTATCCTGATCCTGGCCCAGCACCGAACCCAGCTTCTGAAATGTGCCGATGACCGTGAATTCCAGGCTGCCGGTGCGAATGGCGCGGCCGAGCGGATTCTCATTGGGAAAAAACTGATCGATGAGGGAAGCGCCGATGAGGCAAACGTACGCCGCATGGCTGTCCTCCCCGTGGGTGAAGTAGCGGCCCCGGTCCAAGGTGCGAGTGTCGATATCCGCCATGTTGGGCGTGTACCCGATGATCGACGTGTCGTCCGTCTGTTTGTTCCCGTACTGTAGCGAAAGAGTGCCGCTGGCGGACGCGCCCACTTCTTCGCACGCCCGGCACTCCGCGGCTACCGCCCGGTAATCCTGAATATCGATGTTCTTGTTCTTGAGCGCCTTTGCGACGACCGTGAAATCCACCACCGCGAACGGAGTCTTGGCGAGCCGGAATACGTTGGTCCCCAGGTTGGCAATCTTTTGTTCGACGTAGAGGTTCGCGCCCTGCACTAGCGTCATCACCGTCATCAGCGCGGCCACGCCCATGGTCAGGCCAAGAACAGTCAAAGCCGTCCGTAGTTTGTACGCGCTGATGGCATCCAGCGCCAGCCGCAGATTATCTCTAACGCCAACCATTGGAAATGTTGGGTATGAGCGGCTCCGAGTGGCAGGCGACAGAGCAAGTCACACGGCGAGCCTTTCGAGATCCGCCAGATCCTTTTTGCGCTGCTTCACCCGCCGTTCATAGCTGGCCTGGTTCTTCGTGCAAATGAGGCTATACGGCCGGCCCTGGCGATCGGTCGTAACCTCCACGTCGCAGCGGGCCTGCCGAATCGACCCCTCGACATGGCCACGTTTGGTTTCCGCGGCTTTAAAGATCCAGGTCTTGCGCTTGGGATCGGCCAGATAATCGCTTAGCTCGCGGCAATGGGCGCACCGGCAGGCAAGCGTGGCCGCCCGGCTCCAGTCTTTTGGAGCCTCCAGCGGCTCCGCTATCCGTGCGCTCAGGCGCTTCAGGCCGGCTTCCCGCAGCCGCTCTATCGCTGCCGGCGCTTGCATCGCATGCGAACCAAGCAGTTCCCGAAGGGCCGGGATAAGAACGGTATCGGGGCCGTAGGTTTTGGGCCAAGCCAGGATGTGGACGGCCGCGTGGTCCGCCAGGGTCTTGTCGATGTGCCCGAGGGCGGTGAAGAGATCGACAACGAAGCCGGGTTCTACGCCAGGACTGGGTTGCTGCCACAACTCGCGGCGCGGTGCCCGGTCCGAATCGCCGGGCAGCGCCTGGATCAGGGCCTTGGCGGCACTGACAAGCTCTGTTCGACGGTCGGGGCCACCCGCGGCAACAGCGCGGGCCAACAGGTCGCCGCAGGCGCTGAGAGACGTTGCGGCTGTCCCGGCAATCATGCGTTCGATCAAAGCCGCAGTCCGCTGCGGCGGCAAAAGGCCGAGAGCGTTCAGAATGGCTTCGTTGTCGGCCTTACTGGAGCGGCTGCGGGCGGCGACTGCGGATAGGAACGTGTCAAGGCGCGCTGTGTCCCCCAGCCGAGTCAGGACGGTTAACATCCGGGCGGAGCCGCTCGGCGTCTCGCTCTCCCCCGGATGCCGTTCCCGCTCAGGCCACTTAGCTAGCATGTGCGCCGACAGTTCGTGCGCCTGCAGCCACAAGGGCGACTGGCGATCCTCCCCGCTGGCCTCCCAGCGCTCGGTCAAGTCGCTTAAGTAAGGGAGAGTCACGGGCAAGCCGGCTTGACTCAGAACGGCGAAAGTTCGCTCGCTCGGCCAGAGCACCAGAGCCGCCCGATGGTAAGTCCGCTCGAAGGAGGCCCCTTCGTTGCCGGTCGCCTCTTCGAAGTGCTCCTCGTCGGGGTCCATGTCATCCAGGGCCTCGGGCGGCGAGAGTTCATCCTCCAAGACCGGGATCTCGCCCAGTGTCAAATTGCTCCCATCGGGCCGCCGCCATTCGGACAGGGTCACTTCCCGATCAGTGACTTCGCCCGCTTCGAACTCATCCTCTTCCGGTCCCGACCAGCGGCGGCGCGAGCCGAAACCGCCCGTGTATTCCGCCATGCCGCTCTCCTCTACCGCGAGCTGCGCCAAGTAGAGGTCGCAGCCGGATTGCCGGGCGGCAGCGACGAGTACGCCCGCTGCGGCGGCATCGGCCCCTTTCAGCGTTTCGAACCCAAGCTCGGCTGCCGTATAGGCATGCTCTAACGGATAAATCAGCTTTTCGGGCGATTCATCGTCCGGCGATTTTTTGTTCTCGGCCCATGCTTGCAAAACCGACCTGAGGCGGCCCTGTTCGGCCTCATAGCTCGGCGGCTCGGGCCTTGGTCCCTTCGCCCGACGCACCAAATTGTAGATCAAGGTCAACCGGCAACCCGCGGCAACCGGGAGCACCTCGTGGAGGCAGTCGGCATAGAAAGCGGCGAACGCTAATTCCGAGGGCTCTTCGCAGCGCAGGTTGAGCCGGACCTCGCGGTCCTTGTGCCGTACTACGAGTTCGCCGCCCGTCGAAACCGACGGCAGCACCAGCACGAGGGTGGCGAACATGCCGGGCGCTTTCTCGGTATCGCGATGGCTCACGAAGAAACTGCCGGGATCGTACAGCAATACCTTGTAGAACTCGGCAGTTATGGGCCCCGTCACCCCAAGCCCGTCGGCGACGCGCGCCAGGATCGCTTCCAGTGTCCGCGCCCAATGCTTGCCCTGGATGCGTACTCGATCCGCGCCGATCTGCCAACTGCGCCGAACCTCGGTATCGATCAGAGTGTCCTCGCCCCGGCCATAGGGCGCGCGCTCGGCGACGGCGATTAGCTGTTCGGCCTGGCTCGGTAAAAGCGGCAGGGCGACTTGACCCACCCCTTCCACCTCCAACCGCGGCGCAAGAAGTTCTGCCGTGCCGGAAACGTAAAAATCGCCGGGCCGGCGAACCGCGCTGAGTAAGGCGGCAAGTTCCTTGGTAACAGGTGACATAGCGATTCGCCGCTTTCCTTCGATGGCGGGAAGAACCACTATTCTAGAACTAAGGATCTGTGTTTTGCCGAAGCGGCCAGACCAGGCAGGGCTGGACTATGCAAAGTGTGACGGTCGTTTGCGATAGACTGCGGGACGCCGAACAGCCCTGGCGTCCCGCGCGAATTGCTGAGCTTTCGCTCATGCTGGCGAATTCGATAAACCCGCCAGCAGTATCAAGCTTGAAACTGAACCAAACTAGCCGTGCGTTTTACTCCACGGTCCCAAATCCGATCAGCGCATTTGACGGCAAAGCTTGGGCTGGCGGCTCCGCGGCCTCCGTGAACACGTCGCTGGCGTGCCATGTATGCTTTACCCAGGCCAGTTCGCAGATGTGGCCGCCCGCGCTTACGTAGTAGACTCGCGGCTCGAAGTCGGTTCCCGCCCCAAAGCCCGCAAGCACACTGCCACGCACGACGCCCGTGGCTGTCTCGGCGGTTCGTGTGAACAGATCGGTGGCGTACCACCGGTGGTTGTACCACGCCAACTCGTTGATCGTACCGGACGATCCTTCGTAATACAAGCGTGGACTGAGGCTTCCGCTCACGGCAAACCCCGTCATCCGACTCGTCGCCGGAAAGAGCGACTCTGGAAATCTGGCGAGCTCGGTGATGTTGCTTGCGTGCCACTCAAGTTTGAACCAGGCCACTTCCCAGATGATTTCCTGTTTCGCTCCGTAGTACACCCGCTCTTCGGGATTATCTCCCAGCGGATCGGTTCCCACCGCAAATCCCACCAGCCTGCCAGGCACGGGAAGTTGAGTCTCCGGCTCCAAGTCACTGGCGTGCCACTTGTTGCCAAACCACGCCAGTTCCCAGAGGGTGCCGTTGGTCCCTACGTAATACACTCGCGCGGCCAGCGCGGTTCCCGCTCCGAACGCTACGAGCTTAGCGCCCAGGATTGTGGCTGCCGGTTGCGCGGTCAATGCGAACAGATCGCTAGCGTGCCACGCGCTCTGGAACCACGCCAGCTCGCACACGTGGCCGTTGATTCCCACGTAGTACACGCGCGGAGCCAGTGTACTTCCCACCCCGAATGCCGCCATTGAACTGTTGGCGGCCGCGTCAGTGGGCGTTCCGGTGGCGTTTGTGAATAAATCGTGCGCGTGCCACTTGCTTTGAATCCAGGCGAGCTCCCAGACGTGGCCGTTCGTTCCCGCGTAGTACACGCGCGGAGCCAGTGTGTTTCCCACCCCAAACCCCACCAAGGGACTATGAACGGCGGTGGGAGGCGCCACTTCGGCGGTGCGCGTGAACACGTCGCTGGCGAACCACTTGCCGTTCACCGACGCGAGTTCGTGAACGTGCCGGTCCGCTGCCACGTAGTATACGCGCGCCGTGAGATTAAGCGGCGATGTTATTTTAACCGGGCTATTGAGCTGAGAGGAATCACTCGTTGTCAACGTATCCGCGACGGGAATACTTTCCTGATTTATAGATCCTGTAGCATCTACGGTCTGGTTGGGCGTTGTCTGCGCAGCCATTTCGGAAGCGCTGCACACCAAAAGTCCGAGTACTATTACAGCGGATCTACGGTGAATTTTATACATTCGCGGGCTCCTTATCAGCTAGGACTCCCATAAGAGCGTGCGAAGACGGCCCTAGCTAGCAATATTACTTGAGGCATATTACTAACTAACTAGTACCACATTATCCGCAGTGCCGCTGAATTCAATGAAAACAGAGAATTATTGCTAACGAATATCTTCGTAAAAAATCGGTAAAACGCCAATTAATCCAACAACATCCTGGAAATCACTTCAGCGTGTAAACCTTCGCTTCCCACGGGGAGATGGGCTCGCGCCCAATCCAGTTGTCCGGGACGTCGCGGTTCTGAGATCGGAAGAGCGTCGTGTAGGGAAAGAGTGTAGATCTCGGTG
>OCTA010001540.1_pt1 | contig 21145 bp, 25 predicted proteins | sample 1538991 | NCBI WGS metagenome assembly OCTA01 (sample SAMEA3539302, study PRJEB22396) | soil metagenome | biome: tundra; feature: field; material: soil | place: USA | collected 2010-05 | depth 0.15 m | reverse complement strand
GCCTCAGCTCCATCGTGAATCGTCCCGAGCCGGCGGTCGCGATCTTCAGGTGGGCGCATCCTTGACCGCAGTCGGGGCGGGCGGGGGGGATCACGACGATGGAGATTCCAGCGGCTATCAGCGCGTGTCTGACCGACCGGGCAAGGTCGTCGCGCGCCTCGCCGCGCTCGCTCGAGACAACCAACAGCGCGTACGACTTCGGCGGCGCGGCGCGCGAGTCCGCCGCCGTCAGAGCCCAGAACACCAATGATGCGATAAGGGTGTGCAACATCATCGACCCCGCGTCAGCCGCACCAAACGAGCCCGCGCTAGGCTCGCGTGCGACCCGGAGGGAAATCGCCGCAGGTATTGGCGCCACGCTTCCGCCGCCGCCCGACCGTCGCTCTGCTCGACAACCAGGGCCGATTGTGCCCACGCGTTGTCGGCCCAAAGAGGGACGGCGCCATCGGGTAGCTCAGCGAGCGCCATGTGGAAGTACCTTGCAGCGCCAGCGTGATCGCCGTCCTCGAAATGCTTCCACCCAAGGAGCGCGTGCAGCTCGCCTGCATCCTCCTGCGTGACGCCAGTGGCGAGCAGAGCCTTCACATGCTCGTCTGCCGCGGTGAGATCCCCACGCTGGAGAGCATCAAGAGCCGTCTGTCGGGTGCGCGAGCGGAACGACGCCAGTGGCTCGATTGTCACCGACTGGCCGGCGGGTACCGAGAGAATCGGGCGACCCTGACCTCGTGGCAACACCTCGACGGTCCCCTCGGTCACGGCGACCCACGTGCCTTCGGCCTGGCGTGTGACAGTGAACCTCGTCCCGTGGACCTGCACGTCGGTATCCGTCGTTTCAACGACGACCTTCCCGTTGGCGTGCTTCGGAACGTCGAGCGAGAGCGTCCCCGTCTCGAGACGGATCCGTTCTTCGATGCGCGTCGCCATCTCGATCGAGACCCTGCCTGACTCAACGGTCAGCCGTGAATCGTCGGGCAAAACGCCCGTCTGAGAACCAGCAGAAGAATCGATGACATCCCCGGCCCGATAAAGGCGAGGGGGCTCGACGTGAGGTCGGCCGGCGAAGTGGACGAACAGAGCGGCGCACAGGGCGGCGCACGTCGCGAGCGTCGCCGCCGGAAGGGCTCGACGCCCCGACGCTCGCCAGCGTCGGTTCCGCGCCGCGTGCCGCGCGGGTGCGCGCAGCCCCTCGAAGGACGGCGGCTCGATGGGCTCGGACGCGAGAATCGCCAGCCCGTCGTCAACGAGCGCACTCATCCGCGTCAGAGACGCGCAGGCTGGACAACCGACCAGGTGCGTCTCGACCTCGGGATCGCTCGCCACCGTCCCGGTCTCGAGTATGCGCTCGCGAAGGGTGGCGCAGTCCATCACACACCACCTTCCTCGGCCGACGCTTTGTTGGGCACGATCCCCGCGCGGACCGCGAATTCAATCAATTCTGCTCGTCCGCGCGCCAGGCGCGAGAGCACGGTGCCGCGCGGCGCTCCCATGATCCCGGCGATCTCGGTCGCGGTATAGCCCTCTGCATGCAGCAGGAGGGCGCTCCGCTTCTCTGGCTCAATCTTGTCTAGAATCCCGAGTACCGTGCGCGCAACGCTGCGGCCCGCGAGCCAGCTCTCGGTCGCGTCGCAGACCGTCTCCGCCTCCGCGAGGCACTCCGATCGGAGCCGCCGCGCCTGCCCGCGCAGGGCGTTCAGCGCGTGCCGGATGCCGATCCCAGTGATCCAAGTCGCGAGACTCGCCTCTCCTCGAAACCGGCCCACTGCGCGAAACGCTGCCGCGAACGTTTCCTGAACAACGTCCTCCGCGATTGGTCCGGAGCCGACCAGGCGGCGGAGGAGGCGGAAGAGCTTCGGCGCGTGGAGATTGTACAGCTCCTCGTAAGCGCGTTCGTCCCCTGCCCGAAGGCGGGTCGCAAGCGCGTGATCTCCAGCCGCTCCCGGTAGGAAGAGGATCTCAGGCCGGCGTCCGGGTGAGCTCATGCGTGACACTTCCTCATGACATTGGACACCGTCGCGCCTCGATCGATTGCGCATCATGGGTCGGCTGGGAGCGCGCTGCAATCGGATCGCTCCAGCCGGTGTCTCACCAAAGACAACATGTCGCAGGCGATCCGATCAGCGATTGTCAATCCGGTTCGGTGGAATGGAAGTATACAGGCGCCCTGGTGTTCGGTCGAAAATAGACAAGAGGCGCCGGCGGGCGCTCGTCGGGCGAAGCACGCCGCCGTCTTCGGTCGCACGCTGAACACGACCGCCACGACCCTGGCGCGGATGCGTGACGGGCCGCCCGATGGGGGCGCAGATGCGGTCTCCGCGGCATCCGGCGAGCTCAAGAGCCACGCTGGAGCGCAAGGTATGAGCCCGCTACGGCAGGCTCATACCTTCATCGTTGATGCGAGGAGCCCTACATGTTCCTGACGTTCGTCATGTCGATCTTGGCAACCCTGCACGCGGTGTTGCTTCTGGTCATCGCTCCTCTCCGCGGCTGGAAGCCTCGGGGACAGCCAAGCTCCGCGACTCTGAGCGCCGCGGTCATCGTGCCCTGTTGCGGAGACTTGGATGGAGCGCTGGAAGGGAACCTGAGAGCGATCGCGGGGCAGAGGCAGCCGCCAGCCCGTCTCATCCTCGTCGCCCGTAGCCACCTCGATCCAGCGATGCCCACCATGCGACGGCTGGAGAGCGAAATGCCGTTTGTCCGGGTCGTGGTGGCTGGGGTAGCGAAGTTGTGCGGACAGAAGAACCACAATCTTCTGAAGGCGGTCAGGCGTGCGGGCGAAGCCAACGTGTATGTATTCGCGGACGCGGACATCCGACCGGATGCCAACTGGCTCGCATCCCTGTTGGAGCCGCTGGAGAACGATCCGCGAATCGGGGCGACGACGGCTCTGTGCGACCTTCCTCCGGCCCGCGACGGCTTCGTGGCGGCGACACAGGCTCTTTTTACGCTGCATCAGAGTAGCTTTCAGCGCTTACTTTCGATGCCGTGGGGCGGCTCTATGGCGGTGCGCGCCTGCCTCTTTCGAAGCGCCGGGGTGGCATCCGCGTGGGGTCGCACCGTCCTGGATGACTGGGTCCTGTGGAGGTGCATCGCTCCGCGCGCCCGGATCGCGACAGTCCCCTCGATCCGGAGTGGAGCGACGTCCAGCGCCCACTGCTGGAGGGACTGCCTCGAATGGAACGTTCGTCAGTATCAGTATTTCAAACTCTATCGCGCACTCGCGTTCCGTACCCTCGTCGTCACGCAGCTGCTCGCCTGGGGCGTGTGCCTTGGCCTCCCCGTCAGGGCCTTCCTGCGCGGCTCGCCCATCGCGGAAACATTCTGGCCGAGCATCTGCTACCTTGCCCTGAGTGCTCTCCTCAACGTGGCGCTCTTTCAGCGCACGCGCGGTCGCGTTCCAATGGCTCAACGTCTCGCGGCGTCGTTGATCACTCCGCCACTTATCGGCTACGTCACGGTGGCAGCCTGGCTTCGCCGAGCTTTGGTCTGGCGAGGGATCACCTACCGCATGGACCGACAGGGGCAGGTGGTTTCGATGAAAATGGACGCTCCCGAGTTGCAAGGTGAGAGCCGGCAGCCGGTCCCACCCGCGGTGGCTTTCCAGGCAGGCCGCGGAGAAATCGAGGAGACAGTGCCAGAGGGCGCAATGCCGATGGCGAAGCCGGGATGATCATAGAGAGCCATCGAGCGGCGGCCCTCGCTCTGTCGGGGCTGCTCTTGACGTTCATGGCAGACGCCGGGTTCCTGGCTATCGGACCCGAGATTCCTTTCGTGGGTGTCGTCGTAGCCGCACGATCCTGGTGGATTCCAGCGAGCGCAGTGGCGGTCTCCATGATAGGGGAGGTCATCGGAACCAGCGTTCAATACGCGGTCGTCAGGCACGGGAAGGGCCGGGGGTTCGAGCTTGTCCGCCGCACGCTCGTCCGCTATCTAGATCTCGTCGGCGCTGCTCGGCTGCCCACGATCCTATGGAATCGCCTCGTTCCGGTCGTGCCCTGCATGGGCGCCGTTATTTCCCTGCGCTCCTGGCCGCTTCTTCCCGCTTTAGGGCTCGTGGCACTGGGAGGTCTCCTCAAGTACGGGACCCTTGCCATCGCATTGCGCGTTGGCTTGGCGGCCGCCCCGCGAGCCACGGTCGGTCTGGTCGCGATGAGCCTCGCTATCGCCTGGATCGCGTTCAACGTTGCGCGTGAGCTCCACCGTCGCCATCGTCAAGGCCGAACCGGTCCGCCATGAGGATCTGCTTCTTGAACCCGTGGTTCGAGCCTTACCCGGGCGGAATCGAGCGGCGTTTGCTCATGGTGGCGACCGGTCTCGCGGCCCGCGGCCACGAAGTCCATGTCGTCTGCGCGCTCCTCGCCGGGACCGCTCCAGAGGAGCGGATGCACGGCTTCCAGGTCACTCGCCTCCCAACGGTGTTCTTCGGACGCTACCGGCCCCCCTTCGCCTTCACCGGTGTGCGCCGACTGCGCGAAGCGATCCAGAGGATCGATCCAGATGTCGTCGACCTTCACTACCGATGGGCGCCGGACTACACGGCGGCGGCGCTCCTCGAGCGCCGCAAAAGGCCGTGCGTCCTCACTTACCACAACGGCCATGGAGAGGGCGCGGGATGGATGCGTCCCCTCTCTCAGATCAACGATCGCCTTCTCGACGTCTTCATCAGGCGGTTCTCGGCGGTCGTCGTCGTGAGCGAGTACGTTCGCGCGGACCTCGAGCGCCGTAGTCGCGGCTTGCGACCGACCACTATCTACAACGGCGTAATGCTTCGGTCGCACGAGCTGCCAGCGAACAGCCTCCACGAAGACTATCTCCTGTCGGTTGGGCGTTTGGTCCCAACCAAGGGTCTTCGCGAGCTGATCGCGGCGATCGCGATCTGCCGCGATGAGCTCGGCATCTCGGATATGCGGCTACGAATCGTCGGCCTCGGACCCGAGTTCCAGCGCCTTCAACGGCAGACGGCGCGCCTCGGTCTTGGCGACCATGTTGACTTTCTCGGCTACGTTCCGGATTCAGAGAAGGACGTACTTATGGCTGGGTGCCGGATCTTCTGCATGCCCTCGCACCGTGAATCATTCGGAATGGCGGCTACAGAGGCGATGACTCTGCGCCGTCCGATCGTCGCGTGCGCTGCCGAGGGCTTGCCGGAGGCAGTCGGCCGTGGTGGCATCTTGGTGCCCCCGCGCTCGCCTCGAGAGCTCGCCGGGGCTCTCGCCTTCCTCTGGAACGACGAGACGGCGCGTCGCTCGCATGGCGCTGCCGGATTCGCTCACGCTCGGCAATTTTCCTGGGATCGTGCCGTGAGCGAGACCGAAAGACTGTTTGAGGAGGTCTGCGCGCCGCGCTCCACCAGCTCAAGATTATCGCTGCGTCGTGTGCGGCGCGGCCGGCTGGCGGGGTCTCGGCAAGCGCCGTCCCCGGAGCACTAGAAGAGCCGGCATGAAGACGAGCGCCGCCGTCAAACAGGCGATCTCTCCCAGGATAGCCATCTTGCCGAAAGAGCGTAGCCCCTGGTTGTCGGCGACGAGGAGAGCACCGTACCCGATGATCGTCGTCGCGGAGCACAATGACACCGCGGCGCCGGTGGCTCGGACGGCGACGCCGACGCGGTCCCATCCTTCAAGGCGCGATCGGAGATAGATGTTCACGCCGTAGTCCACGCCGATGCCTATCGTCACAGGCAACGCGACGAAGTTCAGGAAGTTGAGCCGAAGGCCCATGATGGCGGCCCCGCCCACCATCCACAGCATCCCAGCGGCAAGCGTGCCGAGGACGAGGACGGCCCCGGAGATGCTGCCGGCCAATAGGAGAACGAGAATCGCCACCCCCGCGGCCGAGACAATGACCACCCGCGGGCCATCGTGAACAATCGAGCGGATCATCCCGGCAAAGATTACGGCCGAGCCCGCCGATCGCAGCACGTGTCGATCTGGCAGCCGGATTTCGCCGACCCGCCCATTGAGCCGGAGCATGTCATGTCCATTCCAGACGTCGTAGGCGTCAGGCCTGGTAAACGCCAGGATGACCCGCCCGAGCGTTCCGTCGGTCTCGGTGAACGGGCGGCGTACGAGAGCCGGCAGGTCGAGCGGGCCGACGGGGCCAAGGAGCTCGGGGGGCGTAAGCCTTGACAGCCGGGTGCGCTCGTCTCCGTCGAGTGCCGCCGTGGTCCGCTCTCCAAGGTCCGCCCTTATCTCTCGGAGCACCGCCAGCTTGGCTTGCTGCACGGCTGCCGTCCCAGGGAGAAAGTCGTCGATGGTTAGGATGTCGGCCAACATCGGACCGCCGTCACCGCGAGCGTCCGCGGCTCGGAGCGCCTGGCGTGCAAGCTCGGTCTGTCCTTGTTTCGCGGCGAGAATCACGATCGGCGTCAGCGCCCGCCCGAACACCTCATGGTTCACGCGGTTAAAGCGGGCCTCGCCGAATTGTTCGCTCCGAGCCGAGTGGAGATTGCGAAAGTCGTACTCGAAGGGATCGCGCATATAGCGCCACACCAGGGCCGCAGCGATGATGGAGAGCAGAGCTCCGAGTGCGAGCAGTCGGCGGGGGCTATGGACGGAGAGTCGGGCCAGGCCCGCCGCGAGCACTGCTCGTCGTGGCCGCTGGCGAGCGTTGGGGGCGCCCCGGTCGAGGAGCCAGAGCACGGAGGGAAGGACGGCGACGGTGGCGACCCACGCCAGAACGATGCCGGCCCCTCCGATGACGCCGAATTGAGAGAAGCCACGGAACCCGGTGATTGTGAGCGAGCCGTAGGACAGACTCGCGGCCAGCGCCGCGACGCCGGTCGGCCGCAGTGTCGTCACTACCGATCGCACCAAAGCCTCGTCGGCCGGCGCACCGGCGGCGCGCTCCTCCCCATATCGGGCGAGCTGGATGATGGCGTAATTGATCCCGTTTCCGACGATGATCGATCCCAGAAACGCAGTGGACGAGTTGAGATATCCAAAAGCGAAGTAAGCGACCGCGAAGGCCACCAACGTGCCGACGAGAGCGGGCGCCGCGATGAGCGGCAGCGCACGCAGCCGACGGAAGAAGATCACCACGACGGCGCACACCAGCACCACACAGGTGCTCGTAGCCCACACGAGATCGTTCTCGAGAGCGGCGCGCTCCTCAAGGCTCGCCTGAACCTCTCCCGAGAAGCTGACCTTGAGGTTCCTGCGCCGGGCGGGATCGATTTCGGCGATCAGCGCCCGCGCGCGAGCCGCGAGTTGCTCTCCCGCGTGCTCGTGGAACAGACCGCCCGGCGGCAGCACCAGGACCATGGCGGTCTGGCCGTCCCGGCTCGCGAAGTGATCATCGGGAAGGCGTTCAAGCGTACGTAGTCCGACGCTCTCTCTCGTCAGCCCGGCGGCAATCTGCTCGACACTCTCGCCGCCCTCGTCCAGATCCACGTAGAGCGGGTTCTTGGTCTTCAGGATCTCGGCCTGCAGCCGATCCCTCAGACGTTCGAGGCCTTCCAGACTCGGGTAGAGCCAACGGTGTTCCTCGAACCAGGCCCGCTCCGCCTCCACGTTCGATACCGCGACCTGCACGAGGTCGGGCGGTAGGTTCCTGAGCGCTACCGCCAGCTCGTCGGCGAACTCCACGTTTGCATTCGGATCGGGGGACTGAATGTTGACGATGAGCGCCGACATACCGGGCAGCCGAGCCTGCAGCCGCCGCAGCTCCTTCACGCTCGGATCGCCGCTCGGGAGCAGCTCGGCGAAATCGGTCCGTAGATCGAGCCGGGAGGCGAAGAACGCGCTCACTACGCAGACGAGGCAAGCGCCTAAGACGAACCACCATGCGCCCGCCATTTGAATAGCGACAAGGCGTTCGATCCATGGACGAGAATGCTCGCGCGTCTTCATTCGCCAGAGCTCGCAACCGCCTCGATACGAGCCAGCTGCAAATCGTCACCTTGCATGGAAGACGGGGACGTTCCTATAGGTCCCGAGAACCGAGTGGGCTAATAGCCCATAAGACCGCAGCAGCGGCGACACACCGGCATGATGCCGTCCTTCTCGATGGAGCTGCGGAACTTGCGCGCCTTCTCACCGTTCCAGATCTCCTCGAGCGGGTCGCGCACGATGTTGCCGATGACGTAGTCGTGGTAGTCGCGACAAAGGGAGACGTCGCCGTTGGAGTCTATTTCCATGGTCATGAAGATGGACACACACTGGTCGTAACCGAAGCGAGCCTTGTGGTCGTCGTAGTACCGGAGCACATCCTCGCGCTCGCGCAGCTCCGGCATCATGATGGGCGGGCAAGTCCCGCGCCGATGCGCCTCCTCTTCCATCTCGCGGAACCGATCGAAGAGCAGGCCGTGATCGAAGTCCTTCCATGTCCCGATCCACCCGTAATGGGTCTGGGGTGCAAACCCGAAGCGGCGCTCGAAATCCGCGGTGTGCTCGCTCGCCGACTCGGGATCCATCCACCACGTCAAATAGAAAATCTGCGCGTCCGCGTATTCGGCTACGAACCGGTTGAGCTCCAGGACATGGTCCAGGTTGTAGCGGGTCAGGCACGAGATCGGGAGGACGTAAGGGAAAGCTGACTTGCGTCGGCGTTTGGCCTCGCTGATGGCGACCAGCGCGTCCTTCACCTCGCGGAAGTTGTCGTGCCCGGAGGCGACGCCCGGTCGCTGCGTGTTGTGGATAGCTGCGTTGGGGCCGTCCACCGAGAGGTGGAGAATTTGGCATGTGTCGAGAATGTCCTCGGCCAACTCGGCGACCCGCGTCCCGTTCGTGACCAGCGAGATCGGCATCCCCTTGTCGTGGATGTAGTGCATGAGCTCGACGAGGCCGGGGTAGAGCATCGGTTCGCCACCCCAGATGTACCAGACCGGTTTGTATCCGGCATCTGCTACCTGATCCACGAGCCGCCGGTAGTGCTCAATGGAAACCTCGCGCTGCTTGAGCTCCTTAAGGGACTTTCCGATCAGGTAGCCGTTGTCACCCCACTGGCCGCAGCTGTGGCAGCGGAGGTTGCACATGTCGGTGATGCGCATGCCTACGAGGCGCAAGGAATCGCCGCGACCGCCGCGCGATCCGAGCGGATGGCGCAGGTTGAAGGTCTCCTTGGCCAGCTGGTAGGAGAGAAGGTTGGCTGACGTGGCGAAGTCGGCCTTAAAGGCCTTCAGCACCTGCGCGGCGACGAATTTGATCGGGATTCGACTACGGATCGGCATTGAAATCCATTCCTCACACATCCGGGAAGACGGGACACCAGGCTCCTCGTGCTCCCTTGAGTACCGCCCGCTTTTTCACTGTGTGGATCTGGCCCGAGTCTTTATAGCCGGAGCTGCGGGTTGTAGGTTTACTCACCTACGTTAGACACCGGCGCGCCTCGAACGATGGCACAATATCGGTCCGATACCACTCGCTGCAATCGAACGGCGCCAAGCGGTGTCTTACCGTCGTCCCTGGCGATGTTGTGTGATCCCGAGCGCTCGCCCCTCAGTCGCCGTCGGCGAGGCGATCTCGCGGGTGTTACGACATCTTCCGAGGGAGCGCTGGGGTGATCGAGGCGAGTGCGATCGGGCTGGCCTGTCCCCTGATGATTCGACCGTTCCGTCGCCGTCGTCAGGTGGTGGTCGCGCAGATCGCCACGCTCCGGCCGGGTTCGGCCACAATCTGCCGCCAGCGCATGGTCGCTGACCATGTCTGATCTAACAAACGTCATTTGTGGTCGCGGGCATGCCTTCGCTACGATATTGGCTGCCACCGTCGCTCTCGCCGGCGCGGTTGGGCCGGTAAAACGCGAGGTAACGAGTCCAGACGCTGGGATGGTGCCGCAACCGGCGGCTGAGTCCAGCCCGATGGCGGAGCTGCGCAGATCGGACGCGGACCTTCGCCTGGTCCTGGGCCGCAGAATTCCGGGAAGGTCTCCCGAATACGAGGCGCAGCAGATCGAGATTCATAGACTCACGGCCGGTCTGCTCGACTTCGAAGAGTTTTCGGGGCGCGCCCTCGCGCCGCACTGGTCCAGGTTGACGCCCGCCCAGAAGAACCGCTTCGTATCGCTGCTCCGGACATTAATCGAGAAGAGCTACGTCCCTCAGATCAACGGGGATCCGCGCTTTCGAGTGACCTTCGAACGCGAGGAGAAGACCGGAACATCAGCTCGCGTGTTTGGTGTGGTCACGTACGAGGGAAGGGGCATCCCCACGAGCTACAAGGTCGAGTACCGCCTCCTTTATAAGGGAGACCATTGGGCCGTGTACGACATCGTGACCGACGGCGAGAGCCTGCTCGAGAATTATCGGGCGCAGTTCGACAGAGTCATTCGCAAGCAATCGTTCGATGGGCTTCTGGAGACGATGAGGCGGAGGGCCCAGTGCTGCGGCGACTGAAAGGGGGCGACCCTAGTTCGCGGCGATGTTGAGGTCGATCGTGAGTGCTGCCGTAGACAGTCCGTCGCTCGCCCTAATCCACGGTCGAGCTGGGGAAACCCGCCAAATCGTCGAAGAAGGGGCTTAGGATCGGTGTATGGAGATTGCGGTTGGCGGGGGAGAACATGCGGCGGGAGACCAGAGCACCATCCTGATCGTCGATGATGACGCCGACATGAGTCAGGTGTTGTGCGACGTTTTGAGGAGCGAGGGCGGAACCTGTCAACGAGAATGAGACAGCGGTGGGTCGAGTTTAGTTAGCCTCCTCGACGTCTGGCGACGTCTGCGCGGGTGGGTTGATCCAGACGGCAGTGGGTGGCGGTGGCGGCGTCGGTGCGCCCGCGGGAAAGCGCTCGGGATGCGCGGCGTGTGCGGCGGCGAGGACGAGAGCTCGCGCGGCGACGCGCTGATCGGCGAGGCCGTATTGGACGTCGTGCGGGGTCATGAGGCCGATGCCGCCGTGTCGGTGCTCGTTGTTGTACCAGTCGAAAAATGGGCCGCAGTGGGCGCGACCGTGCTGCGCGGAGCCGAAGCGCTCAGGAAAGTCGGGGCGGTACTTGAGCGTCTTGAATTGGGCCTCGGAGAAGGGGTTGTCGTTCGAGACGTTCGGCCTTGAGTGACTCTGCGTGACGCCGAGGTCGGCGTACAGGTGCGCGATCATCTTCGAGGTCATCGAGGGCCCACGGTCAGCGTGGATGGCCAGCTGGCCAGGCGTGATTCCCTGCCGCTGGCAGGCCTCTTCGATGAGCTTCTGAGTGAGCGTCGCACTTTCGCGGTGGGCGATCATCCAGCCCACGACGTAGCGACTGAAGATGTCCATCAGGACGTACAGGTAGAAGTACGTCCACTTCGCCGGGCCGAGCAGCTTCGTGATGTCCCAGCTCCACACTTGGTTCGGCGCCGTCGCGAGCAGCTCCGGCTTCTTGTAGGCCGGGTGTCGCAGTTGACCGCGCCGCTCTCGGACCTCGGCATTTGCCGCGAGGATCCGGTACATCGTCCGCTCCGAGCAAAGGTAGCGGTTCTCGTCGAGGAGGCGGGCGTAGACCTCGGCCGGTGCCTGGTCGGCGAAGCGCGGCTCGTGCAGGACGCCGAGCACGGCACGCCTTTCTCCGACGGTGAGCGCTCGGGGCGGCGTCGGCCGAGGCGGCGGCGCCTTGGCCTCGAGGTGCCGGTAGTACGTCGCCCGCGGCACGGCCAATGCCCGGCACGGGCGGCCGACGCCAAGCCTTGGGCCATGAAGTGCGACGGTCTCCATCACGATTCCTCGCTCGGGAAGGGTCGCCCCAGCAACGCGGCCACTTTTTTTTGAATCTCCGCGATGGCCTCGGCGCGCTCCGCACGTTTGGTCAGCTTCGCGATCTCGCGTTCCTGCTCAGCGATCGTTTTGTCACGCGGGTCCGGCGATGCGGCCGTCGGTCCTCGCTTCTTCGTCGCGGCTCCCGGAGCAAGGTCGCCCCGGTCTCGTGCCGCTCGCCACGTCGCCAGCTGCGACGAGTACAACCCCTCGCGTCGGAGCAGAGCCCCAATTTCGCCCGGCGCCTTGCAGGCGTCGGTCTCCTTCACGATCCTACGTTTGTACTCGACGGTGAACGACCGTCGCTTGGCCTTTTCGGTCACCTCGGTATTCTCGCCGAGGAAGGGTATCGCTGATGCGCTCATGGTGATCTGATCCTTGCTCGTCCTGCTCTTTAAACTTCCGGGGTCGAGCTGTCTCACTCATGTTGGCAGAGAGGGGGCTACCTGTGGCGACGGGAGGGGTGACTGCCGGGATTACCTGGGCAACCGCCGAGCTCGTGGATCCTACGAAGGCCGCGACCAAAAGAGCGGTTACCCCATCTGCCCGCGATCCAAGCTAGAATCACGCTACCCGACTACAACGGCGCATGGACGATCTCGAATGTTGAAGTGCGGAGCACGACTGCCAGGCGGAGAACGAGTGTCCGATGACGAGTTCGACAGTGTTTACTCGGAGCAAGTGCGATCGGCCTCGTTCAGGCACTGGACCCCGGTGGCAGTCGCACGTCGGGCCGCCCAGTTGCTGACTGGCGTCGGCGGCGCAACTCGCATCCTTGATGTCGGAGCCGGTCCGGGAAAGTTCTGCATTGTGGGCGCGCTGACGACGGCGGCGCGATTCGCAGGAATCGAACAGCGACCCAGTCTCGTCGAGGCAGCCGCGGTTGCCGTGGAGCGGTTCGGCACGGACCGAGCGAGCGTGGTCCACGCGAACATGATGGATTTCGATTGCACTCCCTTCGATGGTTTCTACTTCTTCAATCCCTTTCGAGAGCTGGTCGAGCTCTGCGACGCATATCCCATCGATCGAACGATCGATACATCCGTGGCGCTCTTCAAAACGTACATCGCGTGCGCGATCGCGAACTTGCTCCGCGCATCGGTCGGCACCTCGGTTGTGACCTTCCACGGGTTTGGCGGCCGGATGCCTCCGCAATATCGGCGCGTGCTCAGCGAACAGACCCATGGCGGCGAGCTCGCACTTTGGGTCAGAGCGCCTCACTCCAAGCGGCAATCGAATGGCGAATTCGAGGCGCGCCCTGTCGCCTGAAGACGACCTCGACGAAATCCGTCGGCGCCCGGAGGAGCTCGAGCGATGTCGCTCGTGACCATCGAGCGCGCGCCGGGTACCCGTGCATCAACCTCGCCGTCGAGCGCGGGCGCTTCGGCGTCGCGAGCAAGAGCATCTCGCGCTTGCTCGAAGGCCAAGGACTCGTCTTCGGCGTGCAGTTCTTGCCCGGCGGCTTCCGCGCGTTTCTCGGGAAGGCCATCGCGAGTCTCACGGTTCGGTCGATCCCTATCGCGGAAGTGTTCGACGCATCAGGCTGCGAATGGGAGGAGGCACTTCTTCCGCCGGATGACGACGCGGCGATGATCACACAGGCAGAGACACGGCTTCGAGCGAAGAACCCCCACCGCAATGCGGGTGCCGACGCCGTCCTTCGCATCGTGGACGCCATCGCCAACGACCGCGCGATCACGAAGGTGGACGATGTCGTGCGCTTTTCGGGAACGGGCAAGCGCACGCTGGAGCGCCTCTTCCGCGAGTACGTTGGCGTCGGTCCCAAGTGGGTCATCCAGCGGTACCGCCTTCACGAGGCCGCAGAGCACGCGGCAGCGGGCAAGACATGCGACTGGGCCGACCTTGCCGCCGGGCTCGGGTACGCGGATCAGGCACACTTCATCCGCGACTTCACGCGGTTCGTCGGGCAGTCGCCAGCCCGCTATGCGGCGATGGTTTCGCCTACAGAGTCGTAAGGCTGCGCTCGGCGGGCGATGTATATCGCGGTGCCCGCGAGCTGGCCGCCCGGGCGCTGCGGTCCTTGTCGAAGATGACGACGCGGGGCCTTCGGATGGCGGAGCCACTGCAGGACCAGGAGCGAGAGGAGGGTGCTTTTTCCGGCGCCGGTGGGGCCGATGACGAACATGTGGGCGACGTCTCCGACGAAGAGATTTAGGCGGAGGGGCGTGTCGCCACTGGTGCTGCAATAGATGTGGGGGGTTCCAACGCCGCTGACCTGGCGGAGATGAGCGCCGTGCGCGTCGCTGGCCAGACCGCGGACACCGGCATGAGCTGCGCGAGGTTGACCGCGTCCTGCGCCAGAAACCGATCGAGGCACATTGACGCGGCGTCCCGATGATAGGAGGTTCAGCAACCCGCCGAGCCGATGGCGCCGCTGAACCAGACCGTTCGGAGGGCGATCACGGTTCCGACCGCGTAACACGATGGTCTGTTTCTGGCACGGCGGGCGTCCGTGCGGGGCAGGGTGGTCGGGCGCGGGGAGGTCGCGGATCGGGTGCCGCGCCGGCCTCGTCACCGTCGGGGAGTCTGGATGAGATCCAGCTCACTACGGAGTATTTGCGCCCAACAGCCGGCGGCCGCGTTCACCGAGAACCAGTTCGTGTCCTACCTGGGCGCCACGTTCTTTCCGGTCCGGGGGCTCATGGCGGGCGTCGCCTACGAGCGCTACCAGGAGGACCTGTCGGTAGCGGGAACGGCGCGCAACGGTTTCGATGCGGAGGTAAACTTCTTCCCCTGGGCCCACTTCGAGCTGGTGCTGTTCGGGCAGTACCAGATCATCGGATCGGGTGCCCCCAGCGAAGGTCCGAGGGCGTCACTCTTCATGCTGCAACTGCACTACTATCCGTGAGGTAGAACCATGGCGGCAACTGGTCTTCGGGGTGCTTTCTTATTCGGGGCAGCTCTTGCGCTTTCTGCGCTTCCGGCGGGCTGCACCCCACCCGTTCCGTCCTCGCCGTCCTACGAGGCCGACGCGCGACCCATCTTCATGTCTCACTGCGTCCGCTGTCACGGCGCCGGCGGCACGCTCAACCAGGCCTACGAGCCTACCGGCCCCGATGCGGCGCCGCTTGCCTCCGATCCGGCCAAACCCCTCAAATGCTACTTGAACCAATACGAGGACACGAATTGCACCGCCGGCGATGCCGGGGTTCCCGCGACATGTCACCGCGGTGCTAGCTACTGCGCGACGATGGCCTACGGCATAGGCGTGAGAGTGCACGGGGGACCGCCGCTCGGCCCGATGCCGCCCCCGCCGGCGCCGCGCCTGAACGATTGGGAGCTAAAGGTTGTAGATGCCTGGATCATGAACCCAATTTGTTCGAACGCCGCAAGCCCCGATCCGACCATCTGTCCGGGGGACTCGGGAGTCGGCCAATAGCTCCCGTGCTGGCTACTTTGGCCATCCGCCCCATGGCCGGCCCCATCACGGACTTCGGATGCAGTCGCCTGACGGCGCCCGACACCTGCCCCTCCTCGGTCACCGATGGGGATCCGAATCGTTGGCATCCCGATCCTGGGCGGTCTGCACCCATCGCTACGGCTTCGCCGTGTCGGCGCGAGCCCCACCCTCGGTGGAACATCCTGTCGCTTGAGACCCGGACGGAGTATTTGCTCCCCACAGGTAACGGTTCGGTGACCAACGGGCCAGCGCGTTCACCACTGGAGCACTATGCGGTGACCATTGCCGCGGACGGCAGCATCACCGTCGACAGTGGCCAGACTGTGTCGGCGAGCACTGACCCGTGTGCCCGTCGAGTTATTTGCCGCAGCGTTGTTTGTTCGTTTCGGTCGCCAGCCGCGATGCCGGTGCCAGCGACGGTGGCAAATGCACCATCGCGACAAAAGGTGACACTCCGACCGCGCGTGCGTGCGCCAAGTCGCGCTGAGGCGAAGAAGGTCATGGAGGAGATGGTTAAGCAGGCCAAGGGCAACGGCCAAAAGTTTACCTGTGACGGTTGCCACAAGGACCTCGACAGCTACGAGCTGACGAAGAACGCAACCGACGATTTCAGAAAGCTTGAAGCCACCGCCACAATGAAGTGACACCTTTGTCGTCGACCATCGCGCTTGGCATAGGCCGGGAGTGAGCCGGGTTGGGCCCTGCGACGTCCCGGGTGCTGCTCGATGCGACGCGCCGCCGGGCTCTCGGCTGGGCGCCCGTGAGAACTATCAGCAGAGTGTCGTCGAGACGCTGGGGCTGCCTCGGCCGGAGCTTTCCATTAGAGATGAGAGGCCCAGCGACGAACTCCGAAAAGAATCCGGGTCGCTTCGTCTTCGATGGGCGCGCCCATTGTCGACTGGGCTACGAAGTTCGTGATCCTGCGCAAGCTCCCCGAAGCTTGCAGCGAACTCGGAGCGGTCATCGACACGACCGGGCGGTGTCATCCTGCATTTCGTGTTTAAGCAGCCACCTAACCGAAACGCGGCTGAACATGGCCGCAGGCTTGAGGGTGCGGCGTCTGTGGGGCGAGCGCGAAACCTCAGCCTGGTTTCGTCACCGTCAGGGTACCTATCCCTGAGGCTTGACAGATCGATCCTCTGTCCTCGGGTCGGACAATTGCTTTCCCATGTTTCGAAGCTGCGGAGGCCTATTGCACTTGCCCTGGCCGACTGGGTCTCGCATACGACGGATAGCCGAGGTGCAGCTCGAACAGAGGCTTCACGTGCAGGAATGTCCATGAGGTCGGCCTCTGAGCGCAGTGAGCGCGACAAAGAGAATGCAAAGACGCGTACTTGTCTGCCTTTCTGCGAGGGCTCGGATTCGCTGACGAAAACGCAGCCATGTCGGCCCCAACACCTCGCAGTGAGCACCAGATGCTCGTGAAGGTCTGAGCAGTCGAGCGTGAACCAGTGAAGGCGCCAATCCACGTTGCAATAGCTTTGTTGACGATCGCTTTCATGGCCTGCAAAGTCGATCGATCCGGGTTGGGTTCGGGCCAGGCTGCGACCGGCGGGGCCGGTCAGGAGGACGCAACCGGAATGGGTGGCGTGCTGGGCTCGGCTGGTTCAGGAGGATCGGCGGGCAAGGGAGATGCCTCAGGCGCGGCCGGTGCGCTCGGTCTGGCGGGTGTGATCGGTTCCGCCGGAGCGGTAGGTAACGGAGGAGATCCAGGAAATGGAAGTGGAGGCGGGGCCGGCGTTGTTGGACCGGGCGGAGGTAGCACCGGAGCCAGTGGCGGCGTGGGTGGAGCGAGCGGAGGTAGCGCTGGAACAGGTGACGGCATTGGTGGAACGGGTGCCGCGGGAGCTGCAGGCACAGGTGGCGCGAGCGGCACCACATGCGGTGGGCCCCACCAAGCTTGTTGCGCGACGAACACCTGCAACGGTGGCGGCTGTTGCATCGGCGGAATCTGCACCGCGACCGGGTCCGCATGCGCGATCGGCTCAATGGCGGCCGGGATGTGCCTGAATGGCTCGTGTCAGACAGGAGGGGGAACTGCATGTGGGGCAGTCGCCCAGGCCTGTTGTGGCGGTGGGACGGGAGGCTCCATCACCTGCACTGCGTCCGGCGTCGTTTGTTCCCCGGGTACCGGAGGTACGCCAAGCATGTGTGTCGCCTGTGGCGCCGCCAACGACGCCTGCTGTGGTGGAGTCGGGACCGACGCATGCGGGAACGGTTTGTCTTGTCAGACGACGAATGGCGCGCCGGGCGGTTCGCGGAGGTGCATGAATTGTGGTGCGGTGGGCAGCGTCTGCTGTCCGGGAAGCTTCTGCGGGGCTGGCGGTGAGTGCATGGTTACCGGTGGGAGCGGACCTGCCACATGCATTGCGTGCGGCGCCTCTGGACAGGCCTGCTGCGGAACAGGTGGGCTCGCAACTCGGACTTGTAGCGTGGGCCTCAGTTGTACGGGTACCTTTGCGGCGGCTACCTGTCAATGAGTCGGCTCGTACCTCTGTCGACGTTGCGTTGGGTTGTCTGACGAGATCCGACTGCTCGCGAAATCAGACCTGTGATCCGAAGAGCTGAAGCTATTGAAGTCCGGATCGTGATCGGCGTCCGCGTCTGCCTGATCGCCGAGACGCCACGGTACTGAGCTTCTTGGAGGGCAGACGATGGCGAACGACGAGAGGCACCGCTGTTCCAATTGTTCCAAATCGGCGGTCAATCGCCGCGAGCTTCTGTTCCTCGCCGGCGCCTCGACAGGCCTCGCAGTGCTAGCGGCTGCGGTGCCGGGTTGCGCGAATCCGACGGGCACGCCACCGACGGGACAGGTCGGCGCGGGAAACATCTCGGCCCTCGCGGTCGGAGCGCTCCTAGTCATGACGAACTTCGCGGTGGGGCGGGACGCGAACGGCGTCTACGCGATGTCGGCGGTCTGCACGCATGCTGGATGCCTGCTCGATGATGGCGCCAGCACGATTGCCGCCGGGTTGGGCTGCCCATGTCACGGGTCCACGTTCGACGGCAACGGAAGCGTCACGGCCGGACCGGCGAGGTCGCCGCTCGAGCACTATGCGGTGTCGATCGCCGCAGACGGCAGCATAACGGTCGATGGCAGCCAAACGGTTTCCGCGAGCACCCGGACGGCGGCCGGTTGAACCTGTTCGGTCATGGTCCGGATGTGCAGGGTCGCTCTCGAGTGAAGAGGGTCGCCAAGCTCGTTGGGCTCTGTGCGGTCGTGGTGGGAGCTGGAATCCAGTTCATCCCGGTCAAGGAAATCGGGACGAATCCGCACGAGCGCTTCGCGCTCGATGCACCACCCGAGGTGGCGGCGATCTTGAGAAACGCCTGCTTCGACTGTCACACGAATGAAACCCGTTGGCCCGTCTACAGTCGCATTGCCCCAGGCTCCTGGCTGATGGCGCGAGACATCCACAAGGGTCGCACCCATCTCAACTTCTCCGAGTGGGGAAGTGTCGACGAGGAGGAGCGCGGGGATGATCTCGAGACCTGCTGGGAGCGGGTGGAGTCCGGAGAGATGCCGCCTTGGTTCTACGTGTTCCCCATGCATCCGGCCGCGAGGTTGTCGGAAAGCGACAAGGCGCAGCTCAAAAGCTACTTCCTTCGCAACGCCAAAGCGCCGGAAGTGGCTCGGCCAACGCACCTTTCAGAAGGGAAATAGAATCGTTCGCTGCGACGCCGCTCGGGATGTCCCCACGGACGCATAGACGCGGTCGTCCTCCCGACGATGCCTGCTTTCGCACAAAACGAGGTACTACGCTTGAGTGCTTCCTAACATGAGAAACATGAGATCGGTTGAGTCGCCTTCCCTGGCCCTGTCGATCCCTTTGCTCGTCGCGCTGACGGGTTGCGTCGGCCAGATCGGCGCTTCCGAGGCCGGAGCCGGGACCGGCGGGACGGGAACCAGTGGATCCGGGACTGGCGGGTCGGCCACCGGTGGATCCGGATTCGGGGGATCTGGTACTGGCGGATCGGGCACCGGTGGATCCGGCGGCGGCGCCGTTACGGGCGATCTCCCGTGCGACGTCGCGGCGCTGCTTTCGACCAAGTGCGTCTCTTGCCACGGTTCCATACCTGCCGGCGGAGCTCCGATGTCACTGCTCAGTTACACGGATCTCACCGCCCCCGCGAAGACCGATCCGACCAAGACGAACGCAGTTGTCGCCGTCGCACGAATGATGAGCACCACGAGTCCGATGCCGCCCGCTGGGCTGCCAGCCGCGACGCCAGCGGAGATCGCGTCGCTCCAGAATTGGATCTCCGCCGGTTATCCGACCACGGGTTGCGCCACGGGCATCGACGCCGGCACGGGGCCCGATCCCTTCGGCGTCCCGCCAACCTGTACGAGCAATACAACCTGGACGCGGGGAACATCCGGTTCGGGATCTATGGAGCCTGGAATGGCTTGCATTAGCTGCCATGCCTCATCGGGCGGCGAGGCTCCCGCGTTCACGATCGCCGGAACGATCTATCCGACCGCGCACGAGCCCGACCTGTGCAACGGCGCGAGCGGCACGGACGGCGCCCAGGTTGTGATCACTGGAGCGAACGGCGTCTCGACCACGGTAACGCCCAACGGAGCTGGCAATTTCTACTATACGGGTACCGTGGCCACGCCCTTCCGCGCCAAGGTCATCTACATGGGACGTGAACGCGACATGGCGGCCGCGCAAACATCCGGCGACTGCAACAGCTGCCATACCCAGAACGGCACAATGTCGGCACCAGGTCGCATCATTCTTCCGTGAGCAATGTCCCCGAGCGCGCGGAGTCGACCCCGCGAGCCCGTGGTCTCGGCGAGGCGTGACCTTCGTGGATCGGCAATCGACGACGACCCTTCGTCATGGTAACTCCTCGGTGCGCGGCGTCAGAATCCGTGTCAGTCGCTCGGATTCCTCATCGCGCGTACAATTGCGTTCGCAGAGTGTTGCACAAGGAGAGGTTAACGGTTCCCTAATAAGTGGCGTTCCGGAGCACGAGGGAGTATTGCCCAGACACTCGGTACTCGGGGAGGTGGTCGGTAGTCAAACGGCACCTCCTGGCCGCGTGTGACCTGGGTGGCAGGAGCCCAAGCCCGCGACACCATGATGGACCGGACTGACCAACTTGAGCAGGGGCGGGCGGCCTTCAACCGCGGCGAGTACTTCCGTGCGCATGAACTCTGGGAGGAGGTGTGGCATCAGATGGAGGGCCCCGAACGCATCTTCGTGCAGGGCCTTATTCAGAGCGCGGCTGGGCTCCATCATCTACAACAGCATCGGCCGCGCCCGGCGGCCGGTCTACTTCGCAAGGGGCTGGAGAAGCTGTCACCTGGTGCGCCCGGCCCACTGGTCCATCTACGCTTTGAGGCGCTGGTCCACGATTTGGCGCAAATGCTGGCCGAAGTCGAGTCGCCTGGAGCGACAGTGCCAGACCCAACGACCCTCAAGTTGTAGTATCCGTCGGAGCATCGCCAGCAGATGCCCGACGCGAACACCCTCCTCCCCTCGAACGTCCTCCATCCCGAAAGCCTGTGCTTGGCCTGCGCCGCTCATCGGCTCGTGCGCACGAAGAGCTCAGCGTTCGTCCTGTGCGCGGCGCTGCCGGTGAAATATCCCCGCCAGCCGGTGAGCGCCTGCCCGGCCTTTCGACCCCTCCGAGAAACGTAGCCGAACGTTCGCGGCGCCCGCACGGCGTCCCTACGAAATCCCAACCCGCCTCAAGATCAAACCCCACAGGCGCCACGAGATCAGCGCCGCCGTCCCGCCCGCGAGCGCGAACCAGCCGGTAGCGCCGAAGAGCCTCGGGCTCGGGACGTTGAGCACCCTGGGCCCTCGGTCGTGCCCAACTTGTGCACGCCGTGCTCAACCCCGCCAACGACCCAAGACGTGAAGACGCTCTGGCCCTCGCCGCGAGGCTGATTCTCCGCGGATCCTGACTTTTTGAGCGTGGGCACCCGACCTGGCCCGACCGTTGCTTTAGAGACCGGGTGTCATGAACAACGGAATCGAAAACGGACTTCAGGAAAGGAACTCGGGAACCATGTCTTCACGCAAATCGCTCTCGCTCGTCGCCTCGG
>OCTA010001539.1_pt1 | contig 21151 bp, 16 predicted proteins | sample 1538991 | NCBI WGS metagenome assembly OCTA01 (sample SAMEA3539302, study PRJEB22396) | soil metagenome | biome: tundra; feature: field; material: soil | place: USA | collected 2010-05 | depth 0.15 m | reverse complement strand
CGGTGCTCGATCCAGAACGCGCTGTGCAGGACCGGATAGTATTGCTGGGTCGCACCCATCTCCCACCAGATCCGTCCCAATCCGGCCCAGGAGCGCAAATCCGGGCTGGTGACGTGGGCTTGATCGTCCCACACGAAGCCCCCGTGCAGCGCCGGCCAGTAGCACGCCAGCACCAGCCCGCCAACCAACGCCGCCATTCCCCACGGCTGGAGGCGGATCGCTCGCGACGTTGTTCGATCCTGCATCCAGTCAATCTATCCGTCACGACGAACCCAAATCAACTCCGGAGGTTATCGGGCCGGAGAGGTTGAGCCGGACACCAAGATCAGCGAGGATCAGCGTGAATCGGTGGATCTAACAATCCGATCTGCGCCGGCCCGCAGGGTGGATGACTGGGCAACAAAAAGTCCGGCGGCTTTCGCCGCCGGACTCGAAGAAGCGTATCGAATTCTTTAGCGCTAACTCAGAATTCGAACGTGTTGGTCAACTGCCACGTCATACCATCCTGGATGCGAGCCAGAGCCAACGAGCCATCCGGTTCATAGCCGGCCGGGACAAGTTTTGCCGATTGGCCGACGTCCCGAAGGTTGAGCTGGATCCGCCAGTTGATATTCCGAGACATGCTGAACTTGGCGGAATAACCAACCCACAAGTCGTAGTGCGTGTCGCTGGGGCCCGTCAACGGCTGATTGACATTCAAGGTCAGGTTGTCAGCGGCCAATCTGTAGCCGAGGATACGTCCGGCTTCCATACGAACTCCACCGCCGACAAACGCGTGCTTCAATATTCCGCGGTCGAAGGTGTAGGTGGTCACCAGATTGAGTCTCCAAGGCGAGACTTCAGGAGTCGACTGGCCTTGCGCCGATGCAATCACCGTATACGGATTATAAACACCGGCGATCCAATCCGGTCCGACGGTCGAACCATTCGACTGCCCCGCGACGAAGGCGTAGGTCGGTAGCGGCCCGGTGGGCGTGAGGTTGGGGCCGTAGCCAGGACTCTGGCTGGCGCCCCACAAGCGCAATTGGCCGCCCGGGCCCTTGTAGAATGCGAGGTTATCCGCCATGAACTTCTGCGTGATGGCATCAATATTGGTTTTTGTCGCCTGGGTCTTGGAATAATTGACCGCGAGATTCCAGTTCTTGAGCGGCTGTGCCGAGAGTTCATATTCATAGCCCTTCGAAACGTTGTCCACCGTCGCAACAATGGTCCGCGAACCCGAGGGTTGCTGACCGCCCACACCGGAAAGGCTGCTGCCAACCATCGGTTGGGAGAATCCGAGATAGAGCTTGCCCGTGGAGTGCGCCAGCGCCGGCTGCGGCCTGTTGCCGGTGATCCCGTAGAAGTCGAAGAAACTATCCGACACCGGCATCTTCAACCAAGCATTGACGATATCCGTCATGGAGACAGGCCCGGTGCCTGAATAACCATACGTGGCAACAGGTTTGGTGGCCACATTCGCCGGTATACCGAGCCCGCTTTCCGCGAGGGTAGTGTTATCCAGACTGGAATTTTGGATGCTGGCGTCTTTGGCGACGTAATTCCACTGCGTGCCGCCAGCCGTGTCTTGCCCAGAGTTACTGCTGACGACCGTGTTGCCGTATTTCCCGTCCAAACCCGCCTGCACCTGGGCTGCGTAACCGTAACCCCAAGCCGGAATCAGATCCGTATAATAGCCCAAGCCGCCGAGACCAGAGAGCGCATCACCGCTAAGCGTAGCAAAGTGCACCGTGGTTTCATAGTGCGTGACTTTGAGCGTGATTTTGTCGCCCAAGACGCCGGCCTGAATGCCGTATTCCTTGGTCGAGCCATCCGGGTTGGGAATCTGGTCGCCGTTATAATTCTTGCGAACATTGCCCGCATTGAAGTTGTGGGCCTCGTTGTAGAACACGCTGAACGACGTGTCTCCCGGAATGTGCTTCATGATGAACTTCGGGAAGTGATAGACCCCACCCCAAGTCCGCGTCTGCCCGTCGGTCTTCAGGATCGAGGTCGGATCGTCAGGATAGTCGAGCGCGGATAAGCTGGTGGCGCCGTTGACCGGAGCGTTCGTGCTATAACTCTTGATCGAATCTTTCCGCCAGCCATAGGTGGCCACCAGATCGTTATCGAGGAAATACCCCTGGTAGATGAGCGCCTTGGAGATGTCCCGGAATTTGGTCTTGCTACCGCCGGTGACGAGCGAGGGGAAATCCTGCGGGTTATTCGCGTTCATCCAGGTAACCGGCAACTGCCTCCAGCCCACGTAATTGGCCGGGTTGTTCGCCTGGTTGTTCTGGATGGGATTGCCGGCGTTGTCGGAGTTCAGATAGGAATAAACGTTGGCCGCAACGGTGGCCGCATTGCCATTCGCCCACGTCGCCGGGTCGTGACCTGGCGCATAATAGCCAGCGGGGTTGTACCAGCCATTGGCCGTCTGGATATAGCCCGTCGATCCCGCGGGAGGAGTAGCGACAGGACCGGCCGATGCGCTTGGATCGATATACCCCGTAGTGCCGGGGACAAGCGAGTGGTTCCAATGCGAGTCAAACCACCGCACTGAAGTATTCGCACCCGGGGTGATGACGGTTGAAACATTGGAGAGGTGCGCATTCGCCGCGGAGGACGCGCCCTGAAGAGAGGGCCCGATATAATCCACCCAGTTGAACAGGCGGTAGTTGGCAATCTTCGTGCTGAGATCGAAGTTATTGTTCGTTTCCCAATCCTGGCCGGCGGCATATTGGGACCAACTGACATTGGTTTGTCTCCTATGGTCCACAGCAGCGAGACCGGTGATAACGTGGTGGCCGAGGATCTTCGCCAGCGTGGTGTTGCCGAGCCAGTCCGAGGCGCGCAGATCGCCGAAGGCGGTCACCCGGGTGGTGTCACGCTTTGTCTCTTGAGACTGGTTGCCGTTCTCGAATCCGGCGGCGACGTAGGGGCGCCCGAGATTGAGATTGCGCGAGCCGTCCGTCATGGTGGCATTCACATCCACGTTGATGGCATAATTCTCGCTGCTGATAAAACCAACCTGGCCCTGCTTATAATCCTGCTGGTCGTAGGCCACTTCGAAGCCGACGCGGTCGTCGAGGAAAGTCTGCGACAAGGCAATATTGAACGCATTCCAGTTCTGCCATTCGCGCTTGTTCGGGCCATCCAGCAGATTGTTGTAGAAATCAAAAACCGAGGAATCGGTGAGGACCTTATTGGCATAATAGCTGCCGCCGGGGAGCCTGGCCGCCGCATAATGGGCATAATTCGGAACTGCTTTGGGCTGGAAGTTCGGGAGTCCTCCGATGCCATTATAGCTGCCACCGGGCTGGTTGGGGGCGGCTATCAGCCCGTTCCCATTGATCGCCCAGCCGGTGCCGATCTCGCCAATGGTCACCGTGGTCGGGAGGTTGCTGAGAACAGCGGGAACCGAGCCGGGACTACTTGATGGACTACCGTTGAAGTAGGCGATCGGCGTGGGCCAATAGACGCGTCCCAGCGCCCATGAGCTTCCATTAAGGCTTTGCTTGACGAAATCGCTTCCCGCACCCTGCCCGGGCACATACTCGTTGAAAACGATTTTGGCTTGGGCGGGAGCAGCCGGTGTCAGACCCGGGTGATAAGTATCCAGCGTCGTCGAAAACCAAGGAGTGATTTGATCGTCGGGCGGGATAATGCGCGGGTTGTTGGACTTGACCGAGCCATTTTCGTAGTTCGCCCGGATAGACGTGTGAGCGCTCTCACTGTTGAAAAGCTTGGGATCAAAACGCAGCGCCCCGTAGTAACGGGTGGAGTTGTTGAAGGCCGGGACCTCTCTGTATTTTTGCTGATCGTTCACCGCGGCGAACCGGATGGCCAGTTCATCGGACAGCAGCACCTGATTGAAGTCGAGAAGGTTGCGCTGGGAAGCATAACTGGAGGTGACATTCTCAACCTTGTACGCGCTCTTGAACGCGGCGCCGTTGAGACTGGTATTGATGATACCAGCCGGGCTACCGACACCGAACAGGATGGAGTTCGGACCACGTTGCAGGTCCACACGACCGACGTTAAAGTTATCCCACGGGATATCCGTCAGGAAATAATCACGCGTATTGTCGGCGGTGTCCAAGCCGCGCACACGGGTGTTGCCGTTCGGGTTGCCCAAGGGCTCATTGTAAATAATGTTTCCACCCTGGCCGGAGTAGTTGCCGTGAAGCCCGCCAACCTCGGTATTGGGGGTGTAAACGAGCAGATCCTGCGCGTTCTTCGAGCCGGTGTCCTGGAGGAACTGCTTCGTCACAACGGAAATGGAGGAAGCGACATCCTTCAAGTCCGTACGAATACGGGTGCCCGCCAAGGTCGAGGTCGCGGTGTAGTTCCCTTGATCCTCATCCGCACTGACAACGAACGGGGACAGTTTGACGGTTTCTTCTGTTGGCTCAGTGGCGGTCGCAGGCGCGGGCGCCGGAGCAGTCGCCGGAGCGGCCACCTGGCCGAGCATCCTCGGAGCGATCGCGAGAGCAAAGACGGCAAATGTACATGATACACCAGCCGTAACGAATTTACGTGTCATAGGGTTTCTTGGTTTCGGGGGTTAGTACAGAATCCCCGTTCTACGGGGGATAGAACGAGGCCGAGGCTATCCTACGCCTTTGGACGCCGCCCGTGAATGAGTTTGGTTGCCTAACAATGGAGATATGTTGCCGCCCGCTCCGGGATATTTCCAGCAACTTACCGGACTTTGTTCCCCCCAATTCGCTGGAATCCAATGGCTGGCGCAATCGTTGGCAATCGTTGCGATGTCGGATCGGGGTGAGTATTTTCGGAGCCAAGATTGAACGTGGGCGCGAAAATGACGTCAAAGAACAAGGTCATACCCACCATTATGCGGCGGTGTTTGGCGGTCGACCGAGGAGCCCTCATGCTCTGGCTTCCAGATCTGTTGGGCCGGATGTCGAGGCATCGATTGGTGCGCCTTGTCACAGGGCTAAAGCCCCATCTTGGCCTTGTTCTTCTTCCGATGGACACCGGGCGGATCGCCGGTGAGGCGTTTGAACACCACGCACATGTACTCGACGTGCTCAAAACCCGTAAGCTCCGCGATCTTTTTGAGGGGAAAATCGGTTTCCAGGAGCAGTTGTCGGATCTTGGCCACCTGGACGCGCCGGATCTCGGCCTGGGGCGACCGGCCGAGATAGCGCCGAAGCTTCTTTTCCAACGCGCTGCGCGAGGCGAAAGCATGGTGGAGCACCTCGCCAACGGTGATGCCGCGGCACGCGTTCTCGCGGATGAAGCTGAGCGCCGCCGCCACGTTCTTGTCGGCAATCGCCAGAATGTCCGTGGAGTGGCGGGTGACCACATCCAGTGGCTCGATCCGCACGTCGTAAGTTTCGAGTTTTCGACCGGCCATCAGTTGGTCGAGAAACTCCGCAGCTTTGTAGCCGGATTGAAAGGCGTTCAAAGCCACGCTGGACAGCGGCGGGTGCGCGAGATCGCAGCGGATCGTGTCGTTGTTCGACCCGAGGACGGCAACCTCCTCGGGCACAAGCAGATCGACCGCCTGGGCCGCGCCGATAACCTGGAGCGCGCGCAGGTCGTTGCAGGCCATCACCGCGAGCGGCTTGGGCAGGTGGCGCAGCCAGGTCCCGAGGGCAGTCGTCTGCTTCGCGTCCCAAAATGGCGTGAGGTCGCCGGGATACTCGACGTCGAACAGGTGGCATTCGTGCCCGGTGAGCCGGAGGGCCTCGACAAAACCGTCGCGGCGCTCGCACGACCAGCCGGTGTTGGTGAATCCGCAGAAGCCATAATGCCGATAGCCGCGCTCCATGAAATGCTCGGCGCCGAAGTGGCCCATAACCGTGTTGTCCGGCCGGATCTTCGGCACGCCGGGAAACGGCGGCGTGTCGTTCAGGTCGACCAGGGGAAGATTCAATTTCTCGCAGGTCTGCGCCAGATCCTGCGTGGTGTGGCGGCTGATCACGCCATCCCATTTATTCGTGTGCAGCCAACGGGAATCGACTTCCGCCCGGGCTTCATCGTCAAGAAACGCCGCCCACGGCTGATGCGAGCGCTCGTAGTTGGCAATCCCTTTGAGCATCGCCGTGCATTCCGGAAAGCGAGTCATGAACACCAGCAGCACATGGGGTCTCACGATGGCGACGCTGCAGAAAACCGCCGCGTGACGCAAGCGTCCGCCGCCCGGCTGAACACCCGGGCTGGGGGTTTTTGATTGAGCCGATGCCGTCGATTCGATGCTGTCGCGGACGACCTGAACCCAGGCGGAACCACGAACCACCCCGGCCATGACCAATCCCCCACTCTCTTCTGAACCCGGGTCCCGACCCGCGCGCAGATTTTTCACCCGGTTGCTGCCGATGCTTTCGCCCCTGGCCATTCTCCCCCTGGCCGGCGCCGTCGGAAGCGGGGCTTCATCGCTCGGGCTTTTCGAAAACCACGGTGACATCGGCGAGGTCCGCCACGCCGGATCCGTGCAATATGATCCGGCCCAAGGGAGCTATCTCGTCGCGGGCGGCGGCGAGAACATGTGGTTCGTCAAAGACGCCTTCCATTTCGTGTGGAGACAGGTTTCCGGCGACGTCTCGCTGGCCGCCGACGTCCGTTGGATCGGCACCGGTGGGAACCCGCATCGCAAGGCCGGCCTGCTGATCCGCCAGAGTCTCGACCCGGACTCGCCCTATGTCGACGCCGTCGTCCACGGCAACGGCCTCGCCTCGATCCAGTACCGGGAATCCCGGGGCGACGTCGTCCACGAGGTCCAGGCGAACCTTGCGGCGCCTCGCCGCATCGGTCTCGAAAAACAGGGCGACACCGTGTTCATGTCGGCCGCCGGGAAGGGCCAGGAGCTGCAGCCGACCGGCGGCTCTTTCCGCATCAAGCTTCACGCGCCGTTCTATGTCGGCCTGGCCGTCTGCGCGCACGACAACAACGCCCTCGAACAGGCGGTCTTCTCCGCCGTCGAACTTACGAGCGGCGCGGCGCCGACCGCGGCGCAACCCGTGCTGCACAGCACGCTCGAAACCATGCCGGTCGACTCCGGGGACCGCCGCGTGGTCTACCACACCAGCGATCACATCGAGGCCCCGAACTGGTCACGGGACGGAAAGACCCTGTTCTTCAATAGCAACGGCCGCCTCTACCGGCTGCCGGCAACCGGCGGCGATCCGCAGCCGATCGACACGGGCTTCGCCACCCGCTGCAACAACGACCACGGCCTGTCGCCCGACGGACGGCTTCTGGCGATCAGCGACGCGTCCCGCAACGAAAAGTCGGCCATTTACATCGTGCCGGTCGAGGGAGGCGCGCCCCGGCCGGTCACGTCGCTGACGCCGTCGTACTGGCATGGCTGGTCGCCGGACGGACGGACCCTCGCCTACTGCGGTGCCCGGAACGGCGAATTCGATGTTTATACCATCCCGGTCGACGGCGGAGACGAAAAGCGCCTGACCACGGCGCCCGGCCTGGACGACGGACCCGAATACTCCCCAGACGGCCAGACCATCTACTTCAATTCGGATCGCACGGGGCGCATGCAAATCTGGCGCATGAAGGCTGACGGGAGCGACCAGACGCAGGTGACTTCCGACGAGTATAACAACTGGTTCGCCCATCCCTCCCCCGACGGCAAGTGGATCGTCTTCCTGACCTACGATGGCGAGGTGAAAGGCCATCCCGCCAACAAGGACGTGATGCTGCGGCTCATGCCGGCCGGCGGCGGCGAAATCCGCGTGCTGGCCAAACTCTTTGGCGGCCAGGGGACGATCAACGTGCCTTCGTGGTCGCCGGACAGCACCCGGCTGGCCTTCGTGAGCTATCAATTGCTCCGGAAGTAATTCTGTCTCGCTTTGTAATTTGCCGCGGCTACCACTGGGCAACCCCGGAATATTTCCATGGCTACCCCGGACAAGCTCCCCCTCCGCGAGAAATTCGCCTACGGCTTCGGCGACCTCGCCTCCGTACTCTACTGGCAGACGTTTATGGTCTACCTGACGTTCTTCTACACAGACGTCTTCGGCATCGCCGCGCTCGCCGCGGGCACGATGCTCGGTCTCAGCCGGACCGTGGATGCTTTTTTCGATCCCGTCATGGGAATGGTCGCCGATCGCACGGAAACGCGGTGGGGGAAGTTCCGGCCGTTTCTGCTGTGGTTCTGCGTGCCGTTCGCCATCGTCGGCGTGCTGACCTTCACCACGCCGGGTTTTGGCGACACGGGCAAATTGATCTGGGCCTGGTGCACCTACAACGCCCTCATGCTGCTCTACACGGCGATCAATATTCCCTACACGGCGATGCTGGGAGTGATCTCCTCCAACCCGAATGACCGCACCTCGCTGTCGTCGATAAAATTCGTGGGCGCCTTTGCCGCGGGCATGATCGTTTCGCAGTTATTGCTGCCGATGTCGAAGATCATGGGGCACGGCAATGCGGCGCGCGGCTGGCAGTTGTCGTTCGTGATCATCGGCATCGCCGCGGTCGTGTTCTTCCTCATCACGTTCCTGAACACCCATGAGCGCGTCCGCCCGCCGAAAGCGCAGAAGACTTCGGTTTTGCGGGACTTGGGTGATCTCGTCACCAACGGCCCATGGCTGGTCCTGGTGGCGGGTACGATCACTTTCATTCTCTTCGTGGCGCTGCGCAGCAGCGTGATCGCGCACTATTTCAAGTATTACGTGGGATCCCAGACGGTCACCCTGCCCTCCTTCCTGCCCTGGATCGGCGGCACGCAGGAGTGGCATCTGGAAGGGCTGGTTTCGACGTTTAATTCCAGCGGTCAACTGGCCTCGCTTCTGGGCGTTATCTTGGTGCCGTTCTACGCCCGATGGCTGGGACGGAAGGTGGCGTTTGTTTCGCTGTTCGTGGTCGCGATCTTGAGCACGGCTTCGTTCTGTCTCTTCAAACCGGACCAGCTGGCGCTCATTTTTGGCATGAATCTTCTGGGCTCGATCACCGGCGGTCCCCTCAGTGCGCTGCTCTGGGCCATGTATGCGGACACGGCGGATTACGCGGAATGGAAGCGGGGCCGGCGCGCCACCGGGCTGGTCTTTTCGGCCTCGATCTTCTCCCAGAAGTGGGGCTGGGCGATCGGCGCCTGGGTGGCCCTTGCCCTCTTATCGAGCGTCGGCTTCAAGGCCAATATCATCCAAACGCCGGCGACACTGCACGGATTGGTTCTGCTGGTCAGTCTCATCCCCGCAGTCGTCGGCGTGGTCTCGATTGTCATCGTCTTGTTCTACCCGCTGAACGAAACCAGGATGACGGAAATCGCCTCTGCCCTGCAGGCGCGGCGGCTCGCTGAGCCGCCCGAGCCGGCTGGAGCGACCGCGGGCTGAGCGAAAACACGCCGGCTGCGTCGGTCCGTCCCAAGTCGCCAGCGGCCGGCATTCGGTGCCCTGCTGACGCTGACGTCGCGGTCAGCGGATTGCCTTCTCCCGCTTCGTGGTTCGGTTCTACGCCGGCTTGGCCGCCGGCAGGTCGGGGGTATCCCCCATCCATTCTCGCAGAAAATCAGGCTTTATTCTTTTTTGAATCCGGGATAATTGGATCACATGAGCGACCTCACGCTCATCCTCCAGAAGATGGAGCGGGGTGATCCCCAGGCGGCGGATCAGCTCATGCCGCTGGTCTATGACGAACTGCGCAAGATCGCCGCGGGCCAAATGGCTCGCGAATCCGCCGGCCAGACGCTTCAGCCCACGGCGCTGGTGCACGAGGCGTGGCTGCGCCTCGGTGGCAATGACCAACCTACCTGGCAGAATCGCGCCCACTTCTTCGGTGCGGCCGCCACCGACAACGATGATCAATTGCTCGCGGTTCACGAGGCGCTGGACAAGCTGGCCGCGCAGGATCCGCTAAAAGCCCAACTGGTGAAGCTGCGCTACTTTGCCGGGATGACGATTGAAGAGGCGGCGCTGGCGCTGGGGATTTCCGAGCCGACGGTCAAGCGCTGGTGGACCTATGCCCGCACGTGGCTCTACCGGGAGCTTCGCGCCCAGGATGTAGTCAGACCCAACATCCGGGCCGGCCCCGGGTGATCCGTTTGGGAGGGGAATTCCGCATGAGACGAAGAAGGACCCTGCGCAAACGCGATGGATTATTCTCCCCAACGTGAAGAAGACCTGTTTGCCGCCGCGCTCGCGCTGCCGGTGGCGGAACGACTGCGTTATCTGGAGCAGGCATGCGGCGGCGACACCGGCCTGCGGCGCCGCGTCGAAGCGCTGCTCCGCGCCCATGACACCATCGGCGATTTTCTCGAAGCGCCGCCGGCCGCGGATTTGTCGGAACTGGCCCGGGCCGCCGAGCCCAAGCCGCCGCCGGAAGACGCCGCGAGCAGCGTGATCGGCCGCTACAAGCTCCTCCAGAAGATCGGCGAGGGCGGCTGCGGCACGGTCTACATGGCCGAGCAGGAAGAACCCGTCCGCCGCCGGGTCGCGCTCAAGGTCATCCGGCTTGGCATGGACACCCGGGAGGTCATCGCCCGGTTCGAGGCCGAGCGCCAGGCGCTGGCGCTGATGGACCATCCGAACATCGCCCGGGTCTTCGACGCCGGCGCCACGGACTCCGGCCGCCCCTACTTCGTGATGGAGCTGGTGCGCGGCGTAAAGATCACGGACTTCTGCGACCAGCATAATCTTCCGACCGCCGGCCGCCTAAACCTTTTCGTCCAGGTCTGCCACGCCGTGCAGCACGCCCACCAGAAGGGCATCATCCACCGCGACCTCAAGCCCTCGAACATCCTCGTCACCCTCCAGGATGGCGAGCCGGTGCCCAAGGTGATCGATTTCGGCATTGCCAAGGCCACCCAGGGCCGGCTGACCGACCAGACGCTCTTCACCGCGTTCGAACAGTTCATCGGCACGCCCGCCTACATGAGCCCGGAGCAGGCGGAACTGAGCAGCCAGGACGTCGATACCCGCAGCGACATCTACTCGCTGGGCGTGTTGTTCTACGAGCTGCTCACCGGCCGCACGCCCTTCGAGGCGAAGGAACTGCTCAAGGCTGGCCTCGACGAGCTGCGGCGGCAGATCCGCGAAGTCGAGCCGCCCAAGCCCTCGACGCGCCTGAGCACGCTGACCGACGCCGACCGCTCGACCGTCGCCAGGCTCCGCGGCACCGCCCCCGCGCAACTCTCCGCCCTGATCCGCGACGATCTCGACTGGATCGTGATGCGGTGTTTGGAAAAAAACCGCGCCCGCCGCTACGAGACCGCCAACGCGCTCGCCCTCGACCTCGATCGTCACCTCCGCGACGAACCCGTCTCCGCCCGCCCGCCCAGCAATTTCTACCGGCTGCAGAAACTGATTCGCCGGAACAAGCTTGCCTTCACCGCCGCCGCCGCCATCGCCGCCACCCTCGTAGCCGGTCTGGGCGTTTCGACGTGGGAATATCTGCAGGAAAAAGCCGCCCGCGAGCGCGCCGTCGCCGCTGCCAGGAAACCATTCGCCTCGGAACCCGCCTCAGCAGTTTCGTGCAACAGCGGATCCAGGATATCACCTATGCGGCCGTTGCGCGGCCTCTCGGCTGGAAGCCCCGGCCGAAGGTCGGACCGGCGTTGCAGGCCGCCGGGGCGTATTTGCGGCCGGAGCTGTATGGCGAAGCCGTGCTCACCATCGGTGGACCGGTGGAAGACTGGCGCCACGGTCGCATCGACGCCGTGGTCAGCGTGGGGCCGCTCGAATGCATGCCGAACAAGATCGCGGAGGCGCAGCTTTTCCACGTCGCCGAGCGCGAACGTCTGCTCGCGCTGACCCTCCCGGTAAACGGCGATCCGCTGGACGACGAAGTGCTCGACAGTTTCGCCTTCGAGGTGCAGGCGCGCTTCGCCGGCCGGCAATCGGGCCGCGGCCCCCTCCGCCCGGCCGCGCGTGCCGAAAGGGCCAGCCGATGACCTGGTCCCCGATCGGCCCGGCGGGGTGCGGTCGTTTCCCGGCAACGGAGGGAATCGGCCCTGGCAATGTCCGGTATCGACTTTTTCGATTAACGGCTTCGTCGGAGAGCGGGTATACTCTCGACGACATCCACCTGGAAAGAGACCACGCATGCCCCCCTCTGCTTCAGCCCAAACTAACCTTTCGCCCGGCCGCGAACCGTCCTACCCCGGCGCCCGCCGGGCCGTGGGATTGCTGCTCCTGATCAATTTGTTCAATTACATCGACCGCAATGTGCTCGCCGCGATGGTTCCCTGGATCAAGGACACCTGCTTCAACGTGGACGGAACCGTCCGGGGCAGTCCCACGCTCACGGCGCTGCTGCAGTGGTCGCAACACCATCTCGGTTTCACCCCGGAGAACGCGCTCATCGGAATTCTGGGCACCGCGTTCATGGTCGTCTACACCGTCGGAGCGCCGGCGTTCGGCCGCTTGGCCGAGCGATATTCGCGCTGGATGCTCGTCGGCATCGGCGTGGTGCTCTGGAGCTTGGCGAGCGGCGCCTCCGGGTTGGCCGGCACCTTTCTGGTCCTCCTGTTGACGCGCTGTTTCGTCGGCATTGGCGAGGCGGCCTACGGTCCGGTGGCGCCGTCGCTCATCTCCGACTTTTATCCCGTGAAAGTCCGGGGCCAGGTTCTCGCGTGGTTTTACATGGCGATCCCGGTCGGCAGCGCGCTCGGTTACGTGCTGGGCGAGCGGGTGGCGAAGTCCGGCCTCGGTCATTGGGGCGCAGGCGTGTTCGGCACCAGTCCGGAAAGCTGGCGCTGGGCGTTTTATCTCGTCGTCGGACCGGGCATCGCCCTGGGCGTCTGGAGCTTCTTCATGCGCGAGCCGCCGCGCGGTCAGACGGACCTGGGCCGCGCCGCGGCGCCGGTCGCCGTCCGCTGGCGCGATTATTCGCTGCTGTTGCGCACACCGTCCTACGTTTTCTGCCCCCTCGGCATGGCCGCGATGACCTTCGCCATCGGCGGCATCGCGTTCTGGATGCCGTCCTACCTGAAGCAGCGCCCCGGCACGGGCGATTCTCCGATCACCACCTTCGGCGCCATCGTCGTCGTCGCGGGGGTCGTCGCCACCTATCTCGGCGGCCTGGCTGGCGACAAGCTGCGGCGGCGTTACCCCGGCGCGTATTTTCTGGTGTCAGGCGCGGCGATGCTCGCCGGTTTCCCGCTCTTTCTCGCGGTGCTCAAGGCGCCCTTCCCGCTCGGCTGGGTGCTGATCTTCCTCGCCTGCTTCTGCCTGTTCTTCAACACCGGTCCGACCAACACGGTCCTCGCCAACGTGACGCATCCCTCGATGCGCGCCGCCGGATTCGCGCTCAACATCTTCGTGATCCATCTCCTGGGCGACGTGATTTCTCCGGTGATCATCGGCGTCCTCAGCGACAAATACAGCATGGAAGCCGGCTTTCTGGTCGTTGGCGTCATGTTCCTCGTCGCCGGCGTTTTGTGGTTGTGCGGCGCCCGCCATCTGCAGCGCGATACCGAACGCGCGCCAAACCGCCTGCCATCATTTCCGGCCGCCGGGCCCGCGGCGTCTCGTCCATGAACAAACTCGTCCGGCTGCTCCTCCGCCTGCTGTTCCGCTTTCAAGGCTTCAACGAGAGCGTCCTGTCGACCCCCGGACCCGTCTTGTTACTGCCGAACCACCTCTCGTGGTTCGACTGGCTGTTCATCGGCGTGTGCCTCGAACGCGACTGGCGCGTCGTTACCTCCTCCACCACCGCCCAGATCTCATTTCTCCACCGCTGGATCATGGTCAACCGCCGGACGTATCCCGTGGATCCGCTGTCGCCGTACGGGGCGAAACACATGGCGGAGTATCTGCAAGCCGGCGGACGGCTCGTCCTGTTTCCGGAGGGCCGCATCTCCACGACGGGTGGTCTCATGAAGCTATTCGACGGGACTGGTTTCCTGCTTCACCGCTCCGATGCCCGCGTGATCACGGCCTATCTGCGCGGCGCCCACCGGCTGCCTTTCTCGCACAACCGGGACCGGAAACGGCTGTGCCCGCGCGTCACGGTGCATTTCAGCGCGCTCCTCACCCCGCCGAAGCTCGACCAGCTCCCCGCAACGGACGCACGCAACCGGCTCACCGACTGGCTGCGTGACCGGATGCTGGAGCAGCAGTTCGAGACGGAAATGTCGTTCGGCCCCCAGACGGTGCCCGAGGCCATTGTCGCCGCCGCCCGGCAGCGACCCGGTCTCCGCGTCCTCGAGGATGTCACCCAGAAGCTCACCTATCGTCGCTTCTTGCGGGCCGCCGCCTTGCTGGGCGATCAGTGGCGGATGCTGCTGCCCGGGGAAGCCGGCCGCGTGGGTGTCCTCCTGCCGAACGTTACCGCCGCGCCCGTGACCCTGCTGAGCCTGTGGTCGCTCGGCAAGGTGCCGACGCTGCTCAATTTCACCAACGGTCCGGCGACGATGCTGGCCTGCGCCCAGCTCGCCGGATTGACGCACGTGGTGACCTCCCGCGCGTTCGTGGAGAAAGCCCGGCTGAAGCTGGAACCCCTGGCCGCGGCCGGCATCCAGTTCATCTATCTCGAAGACGTGCGCCGGAATATCGGCACCCTGCGCAAGCTGTCCGCGCTGTTCGGCCTCGCGCGGCTCCCCCGCCCGCGCGACCGCCATCCGCAATCCACCGCGGTGGTGCTCTTCACGAGCGGCTCGGAGGGCGCGCCGAAGGGCGTGGAGCTGACCCACGCCAACCTGCTCGCCAACGTCCGCCAGATGCTCGCCGTCTGCGACCTCCAGGATGGCGACCGGATGTTCAACGCGCTGCCGCTCTTTCACAGCTTCGGCCTGACGGCGGGATTGCTGGCTCCGCTCATCCGCGGTTTTGGCACGTTTCTTTATCCCTCACCGCTGCACTACCGTGTGATTCCGATGCTGGTTTATATGCAGAACAGCACGGTTCTCCTCGCGACGAACACCTTCCTGAATCTCTACGCCCGGCGCGCCCATCCGTATGACTTTCGCTCGCTCCGCTATCTTTTCTCCGGCGCGGAGAAAGTGCAGGACGCCACGGCGGCGGTCTGGGCCCAGCGGTTCGGCGTGCGCGTGCTCGAGGGTTACGGTGCCACGGAGTGCAGCCCGGTGATCGCCGTCAACACTCCGCTGCAACCGAAACACGGCGCGGCCGGCCGGCTGATGCCGGGGATTGACTACCGGCTCGTGCCCGTCGACGGCGTGACCGTGGGTGGCCGGTTGCTGGTGCGCGGCCCCAATGTGATGAAAGCCTATCTCAACGAAGAGGCCAACGCGCGCTTTCAAGCATTGGGCGGCTGGTACGACACCGGCGACATCGCGACGGTGGACGACGAACGATTCGTGTACCTGCAAGGGCGCCTGAAGCGTTTCGCGAAAATCAGCGGGGAGATGGTCAGCCTGGGCGCGGTCGAAGACGCCCTGGCCGGCGCGTTTTCGCATTACGGACTGCGCTGCCAGGTGGCGGTGATCGCCCGGCCGGACGACGAAAAAGGCGAAAAGCTCATCGCGGTGAGCAACGAAGCCCGCCTTAAGCTCGACGAAATTCGCACCGTGATTCGCGCGAAAGGTCTGCCGAATCTCGGCGTGCCGCGCGAACTGCGGTTCGTGCGGGAAATCCCCAAGCTCGGCACCGGCAAGGTCAACCACCGCGAGCTGGAGCGGTTGGTGTAGGCGTCTGTCGGACTTGCGTCCCGCCAGCATCCTCACCGCCGTTTGTCGGGCATGATCTCCAGGCAGAGGGAATACTCCGCGTAGCCCATGGCCTTCCAGAAAACGACGCCCGTCGTGTTGGCGCAGAGCACCTCGACGGTCAGCCGGCGGCCGCGCGGCCAGATCTCCTCCCGCAGCAATTGCATCACGCGCCGGCCAATTCCCTGCCGCCGCCGGTCGCGCACCACGAACAGATGCCGCAGGTAGACTTCTTCCGCGAATTCCCGATAGAGCGCGTACGCCACGACCCGGCCGTCTTCCTCGAAGAGGCGCGCCGTGTACTCGCCCGAGCCCAGCCAGCGGCGCATGCGCTCCGTCAGCTCGGCGACGTTCATCGGATTGCGATGCCCCTCGTCGCGGATCAGTTGATGGTTCAGCGCGCCCAACAGCGCGTAGTCGGCGGAAGTCGCCTTGCGGTAGGTTAGGTCATGCATGGGACTCTCGCGCAGCACGAAAGCCCACGGACCGCCGCGAGGCTATCCAAAAACTCGCCGCCGTCCCGGGCCGCGCGCCGCGCCTCCGGGTCGTTTGTCATTTAATAGATGACATCGGGTCTCCTGGCGCCGGCTGGCTGAGCCCGGGGGGCGCCGCCTCGCAACTCACCCGCACGGGACCGGTATGCACTCGTCCGAAGATCGTCGTGAGCGGCGCGTGGGCGGCGTCGCGGCCGCGCGTGATGACCGCGATCTGGTCCGGCGGCGTGTGGTCGGCGGAATCGTTGACGTACCACTGGCCGCCGAGAAAGACCTCGTGGCACGCGTGGAAGTCCCTCGGCTTGAGACCGGCCGCGAAACATCCGACAAAGCGCGCCGGGATGTTTAGCGCCCGGCAGAAGGCGATATTCAAGTGGCTGTAGCCGCGACAAACGCCCTTGCGCGATTCCCAGACCTCCCTCGCCGACGTCCTTGAATCAGTGCTGCCGGGAACGAACTTGAGGTTGGCGTCGACCCAGCGGCTGATTTCGCGCACCTGCGCGGCGCGGTTTACGATGTCACCAAAAAGTTCATGGGCGATCTGGGTAAATCGATCCGATTCGCAGTACCGGCTGGGCAGCATGTACGTCAGGACCGCCAGCGGGAACCGGCCCGGCAGGTCGGGCTTCACCTCCTCCGGCAGGGACGGCTGGTGCGAGTCCACCACGGCCTGGTACCGGATCTCGAACGGACCGGCGCCCGCCTCGAGATGAACCACGCGATTGCCCTTGGCGGTGCAACTAACCTCCCGGGGGGCCTCCGGCACGCAGGTCAGTTGCTCCGCACGAATTTCCTGATGCGGGTCCTTGTTGACCAGGACATTGATCGTGAAATTCGCGGTGGGCGAGAGCACCTCGTAGCCCAGCGAGCAACCGACGGTCATGTTCATCGTTTCGGCCAGATCTACGCCGGTCGCCCCAACCGGCAACGGGAAAGCCGGTTTCTGGTGCGGCGGCGAATGCCCGGCCCGCCCGCCTGCCGCTCCGGTCTTGGCAGCCGGACCTGGCCGCGCGAGACTGGCCGTGTGGCCCTGCTTTTCGCCTTCGCCCCGCTGTTCTTCGCCTTCGAGATCTGGCAGTTGGTGATGGCGGAGCGCTACCTGGGCCTCAAACAGATCGCGCGCGGAATCGATCCCCGCGAACTTGGCCTGGGCGAGCTCACGGCGGCCTGCTGGAGTCTGGCGCTGCTGGCCTACGGGGCATGGATGGTGCTCATGCTTTTCCAGCCGTTGGGTCGTTTCCAATCCCTGATGCTCCTCGGCGTCTCCGGACTTGGCTTCGCCGTTCGCCGCGGCTGCGGACTCAAATGGGTGCTGGTGATCCTGACGTTCGAGGGCTCCGTCCGCATCGGCATGCTGCTCTCCCTCTGCGCGCTGGCGTGGCGCCACCTGCTTTGAAACCGGCTCAGATTCCCAGCCGCCGCGTCAGGCTCTTGGGTTCGGACACGCCAAACGACGCGGCGAAGAAATCCTGCGCGGCATTCATCAATCGGGAATATTTCTGATAGTCGCCGACCCAGGAATTCGGCACGCACAGCCGTTGCAGCACGCCCTGCCCGATGTGGTCCGGCGCCGCCTCGTCCGGCGCGAGTTCCATGGAAAAATTAGGGTGTTGCAGATGCACGACGGAGTGGCGGGACCTTCCGGACTCGTCGCGCTCGATCCGCATAAAATCGGGGGAATCCATGGTCACGAGCGACGCTGCACGGTAGCCATCATGTCGCCTGTCACAAGCCGAAAGAGCTCGTGGCGGCAGTTTCCCGGAGTGAAACGCGCGCCCGGGCGGAAGGCCCGGCCTCTGGCAGGATGGAATTTGCCTTGAGCACGATGCGTTCCAGCTGCAAAACGGGAACGTCCCGCAGCTTCGCCCCCCGCATCTACCCATGAAATTCGACGACGCCCCGCGGCTGTCCAAGCTCCCGTTCATTGTCGGTGACATTGTCCTGCTCGCGCTCGCTTGGTTCATCGCCGCCCGCCATCCCAATCCGGTCACGCCACTGCCCCTGTTCGTCATCACCGGCTGCGTGGTGGCCGGGATCGTGGCATTGATGATTCCGTTTGTCGTCAACAACGCGCGCGATCAGGAGGACGCCGCGACCTCCCTGCGTCACGAACTGGGCGAGCAGTTCAAACGGCTCAAGGCGGCGTCCGACCACCTGCAGAATTCCACCATCCAGCTCAAGAGTATCGAGGAAATCGCCACCAAGAACCTGCAAGCGGCCGAGAAGCTGCCCTTCCGTTTGCAGGAGAAGATCACCGAATTCAATCAGCAGCTCACCGCAGCGGAGAACCAGGACAAGGCCCGGCTGGAGCAAGAGCTGACCCGGTTGCGTTCCGGTGAAAACGAGCGCCTGGTTGCAGCCGCCGAGCAGATTACCAAGTCCCTCGCCGGCTGGACGGGAATCGAGGCGGGCGTCAAACAGCAGATCGCGGCCGCCACCGAACTGCACGAGAAACTTGCGGGCGTGCTGGCGGCCCTCGAGAGCAGGATTGCGGGTCTGCAAGCAACGGTGGAAGCGGCCGTGAAGGCGGCGGAAGACATTTCTGCCGCGCCGCCGGCGCCCGCGGGCGATGGGCCGATCGTGGCCGGCCCCGAGCCGGTCGAATCCACGGCGGCGTCACCTTCGCCGGCCATCGCCAAAGCGGTTTCTGCCACGAAGCCGGTGGTTCTTCCGGACCGACGGGCTCTCTTGGAACCGGTGTCTCCGTACTCCGAGCCATCCGAGGCAGCCAGGCCCGTGCCCGCGATGGCGCCCGAACCCTCAAGCACCGCTGACCCCGCGCCTGCCCTTCCAGCGGTGTCGCCGTCCGTCGACCCGATTCCCGTTATTCCCGAGGCGATTCCGCCGCCTGCCCCGCTGTCGCCGCCTGCCGCAACCGAGGCGTTGGACGTCGCTGTGGCTGACGTACCGTCGGCAGCTTCCGCCCGCGATGTCGCGCCGCTTAAGTCTCCGCGCGCGGTCGAGCCGCCGCCGGCGGTTCCCGCTACGACGCCGATCCCCGAATCGCCCGCCGCCGGCCCGGACAAGCCCGTCCGACCACCTTCATCGTCTGGCGCTTCCGCCCCGGTCGCATCACCGAAACCGCGCAAACCCCGCGCTCCGGGAAAACCCAAACTCAAGGCAACCGCGCCAGCAAAAACCGCCGGCGAACCCGCCGACGGGCCGGCGCCCGTCCGGGAGAGCCCGATCGCAGCCCCGCCGCCGGTTGAGCTCATTGCCGAACCAGTCGCGGACGAGCCCCCGCCGCCCGAAAATTTCTCCCAAATCCCGCCCGAAGAGAACAAACCGGTCGCGAACCCGGCGGCCGATGGCCGGACGCGGCTCACGGTCGTTTCCTATATCGGCATCGGCAACAAACTTCACCTTCGTGGCGAGGGTGCGGGCCTGAGCTGGACCAAAGGCGTTCCGCTGCAGTTTGTGTCCATCGGCCGCTGGCGCTGGGAGACCGAGGATAGTTCCGGACCGGTGGTCTGCCGGATCTACAAGAACGACAAGCTCGAAGCGCCCATCGGCCCGCTGACGCTCACTCCCGGCACCGAGCAGGAAGTCTCCGTCACATTTTGAGGCCGGCGCACGACAATCGGGTGCGCGCCGGGGGCGGTTCAATAGTGTGGCGGGCGTTCGTCGGCTGCTTCCGGCCCGCCGCCATCCGCGACGAGCTTCGCGTGCAACTCCGCCATCTGCTTCTTCAGCCGGTCAATCTTCTCCGCCATCTCAAACATGGCCTTGTCCTGCTCCGTCACGTGGCGCTGCAGCCACGCGAGCTTTTCTTCCAGGAGGGCGAGCCGTTCGTCACTCATCGCGGTCGCCCAGTCCAGCGGAGCCCGTCCGGCATGCCAAGCCCTTAGCGCTTTCCGGTCCGGCGATGCTTCAGCTGGGACGCCAGGATCCGCAACTCGCGCGCGACGTCGTCGCACGCCGCTCGCGCTTCGGTCGAGGTTTGCAGGCGCCGGATCCTGCGGCACACGAGCAGCAGGGCCGCAGTCAACTGGACTCGATAGGCGGCCCGGCGGCCGGGGGCGGAACCTGACGGATTTCTCGGCATGATGCACACCAATTTTAGCCATCACATTTTTTGTCAACCTATAATTTTCCGTCGTGTGCGTTGACAAACGGTGGGCGCGGCGGCATCGAAACCGGCATGCACTACACCCGGCTTTTCCGGCAGCTGCGCGTAGCTCGTGCTCTCAGCCATGAAGCGCTGGCCAAGCGCGCCGGGTGCCACCGCAACACGGTGATCAACGTCGAGCGCGGCCGGCGGGTGAAAATCGACACCCTCGCCCGTCTGATGGAAAAGATGGGGTATGCGCGCGATTCCGCGGAATTCCAGGCGCTCGCCCTGCTGTGGCTCGAAGCCGCCAGCGGCATTCCGTTCTCCCGGCCCGAAACCGTGGCCGCCGCTCGCCGGCAAATCGCGACTTACCGGCGCGAGTCCGAGCAGAACTGCCGGAAGCTGGCCGCGGTCGCCGCCGACGCCGGACTGACGGCCGATCAGATCCGCCTGCTGGTGTATGCCGCCCGGCAGCCCGACGTGCTCGCGATCATCGACACGGTGCAAAAGCTGGTCGAAGCCGGTGCCGCCACGGAGGTCATGCCACAGCTCAAGGTGGCGGAGGACGAATAACGATCCGCCGCAGGTCCGCCGGATCGGTCACCGGTTGCTGACACGCGAAGTTTTCGCAAACATAAGCCGCGGCGCGACCGTCGATCGGCTTCATCTCCGCCAGGTATGCCCGGCGCCCGGCCAGCCAAGCCTGCCCTTCAGCCTGGTCGGCGGCGAGCAATACCGGCCGCGGACCGGGGTTCTCGTGCAGCACCGCCGCCAATGCCCGGAAATCATCGCCCCGCGGGTCGCCGGCGATCACGACTGTGCGGGGCGGCCGTTGGATGAATCCCAGCGCGCCTAACATCTGGGGCAGGCTGGAGGGCGCCGCCTGCCACTGACCGCGAAATGCCCCCAGACACCGGAGCGCACGGTCCGCTCTGCCCAGGCCGGGAGAATTGGAATCCGCGCCGCCTCCGATCATGGCTTCCAGCCGCAGCAGATTGAGCGCCGCCACCGAACTCGGCGCCGGCTCGGCGCCGT
>OCTA010001538.1_pt1 | contig 21151 bp, 24 predicted proteins | sample 1538991 | NCBI WGS metagenome assembly OCTA01 (sample SAMEA3539302, study PRJEB22396) | soil metagenome | biome: tundra; feature: field; material: soil | place: USA | collected 2010-05 | depth 0.15 m | reverse complement strand
GACACGAAGGCGTAGAACTCGTCGGGTCCGCAACTGCATCAGGACCGGCAGCGGCATGTAGCCGGGACGTCTGCGAAATGTCATGATCTGGGAGGAGGCCAATCCGGCCCGCTGCCCTAGGAGGCCCATGATGAGTGAGACCAAGGACCCGCCCGCCGGTGAGGACATACTCGATCTGGTGGAGGTCGAGACCGAGGAAGTCGATGAGGACGGCAACATCGTGGTCGATGACCTGGTTGCCGCGGTGGACGGCGACGGCAACATCGTCGCCACCGACGAGACCATCGCAGTGGTGACGGTGGACGGCGACATTGTCGTCGACGAGACCTTCTCGGTTGTCGGCGATGACGGCGAGCTTCACGCCGCCATGGAGGACGTCACGGTCCTGGAGGCCGACGACGAGGCATGACCGGCGCGAACCGGCCGCTGGGCATACCGGTTGCGCCGGGCCCAGCCTGTCCTCTCCGTGCGCCAAGCTGGGACCGGTCGATTCGAAGCCCCCGGTCGGTCCACCGATGGATGCAGTCGCGCCATCACGTGGTGGATCGTTGCCCCGGCACCTTCCCCTCGGCCCGGTCCCGACCATCGGCATGGGGGTGATGATCATGGGCGGTGCTTGCCCAGGTTCAGACTCGCGCTGTCGAGCGGGTGCGGGGAGAGGAGGGCGCAGGGCCGTGCATGAGGGCACTACCCATCGACCGCAGCAGCCGATGGGTGGGGGGGCGGCATGACCAACCAGCGCCGAGTGGCACGGTCGCACCGTAGTGAGGGGACGGTCCTTGGCTCGGTTCCCCAACACCGTGGACGCCGCAGAGCGTCCTCCTTGGTCATCATGCGCCCTTCGATCGGCGAACCGGACCGGGTCGAATCGGCATGATCCGGTCTCGAGCTGGGGAGGATGGCGGATCCGAGATGCACCCGACGGTCTCGCTCGACGAGACGGATGCATGGATCTTCGACCTCGACGGCGTGCTCACCGACACGGCCAGTCTGCACGAGCAAGCCTGGACCGAGCTGTTCCACGAGCTCTTCGCCTCGTTGGCCGCGCCTGCCGCCACACCCGCGCCTGCCGCCACACCCGCGCCTGCCGCCACACCCGCGCCCGCGGCGTTCACCAGTGCCGACTACCGCCGGCTGGTCGACGGCGAGGATCGGATGGACGGGGTTCGCAACGTGCTCGCCGACCGCACGATCGTGTTGCCCGACGGTGGGCCCGACGATCCGATGGGCTCCAGGAGCGTCTGGGGGCTGGCCAACGAGAAGGATGCCCGCTACCTGGCCCTGCTGGCGAGCGAGGGACCGCGCCCGTTCGTGTCCTCGGTCGAACTCCTCGGGCAGCTCCGTGCCTCGGGGGTCGACGTGGCGGTCGTGTCGGCCAGTAGGCATTGCGCCCAGGTGCTCGAGGCGGCCGGTCTGGCCGCCCTTGTCGACGTGCGGATCGATGGGGAGACGGCCGAGGTCATGGGACTGGCCGGCAAGCCCGACCCGGCCATGTTTTTGGAGGCTGCCCGGCGGCTCGGGGTCGAGCCAACTCGAGCGGTAGTGGTGGAGGACGCCGTCGCCGGGGTCGTGGCCGGTCGACGCGGGGGGTTCGCGGTCGTGGTGGGTATCGACAGGGCCGCCCAGGCGGACGGGCTCCGGCGGGGCGGGGCGGACATCGTGGTGGAGGATCTCGGCGACCTCTCGCTGACCGGACTGGGCCCGGCCGATAGCCCGTGGTGGCTGACCTACGAGGACCCCGGGCCGGCCGAGGAGGGCGGGGCCGAGACGATGTGCACACTCGCCAATGGCTACCTGGGCACCCGGGGGGCGCCGCCCTGGGCACATGACGACGGCACTACCTACCCGGGCACGTACCTCGCCGGTGTCTACAACCGGCTCCAGAGCCACGTGGCCGAGCAGCTGGTGGAGGTGGAGAGCCTGGTCAACGTGCCCAACTGGCTGCCGCTCACGCTCCGTGCCGACGACGGTCCTTGGCTTGGTACCGATGGCGTGGCCGTGTCCTCGCACCGGATACGGCTCGACCTGCGCGGCGGTCTCCTGGTGCGGCGCTGCGTGGTGACCGATTCGGCCGGTCGGCGAACCGCCCTGGTCGAACGGCGAGTGGTATCGATGGCAGATCCCCACCTCGTCGCCCTCGAGTTGAGCTGCATGCCGCTCAATTGGTCTGGCCGCCTTGATCTGCGGACGACCCTCGATGGCGATGTCGTCGATGACGAGACCGTCGAGGACCGCTTGCTCGCCAACCGACACCTTGAGCTGGTTGATCAAGGGGGCGATGATGTGGGAGGCATTTGGCTGCGGGTCCGGACCGTTCAGTCGCAGGTCACGGTGGCCATGGCGGCGCGGTGTCGAATCTCGGGGGCGGCTCACGAACTGGCCTGGGTCCACGACGGAACACCCGGGGCGCCCGAGGCACAGGTGGCGCCGACGGTGTCGGCCGGTGTCCGCATCACCATCGAGAAGGTCGTGGCGGTGTTCACCTCGAGGGACCGGGCCATCTCGGAGCCGGAGTTGGCGGCGCGCCGGGCCGTCGCCGACGCTCCCGGTTTCGATGGGCTCCTCGCCGGCCAGCGGGTGGCATGGGAGCGGTTGTGGCGTCGGGCGGCGGTGACGGTCAGCGACGACGGTCGATCGAACACGATGCTCGACCTCTACCTCTTCCACCTGCTGCAGGTCGCCTCACCTCACATCGTCGAGCTCGACACGGGGCTCGGGGCTCGGGGGCTGCATGGTGAGGGCTACCGAGGTCACGTGTTCTGGGACACCCTGTTCGCCTTCCCGATGCTGAACCTCCGCTTTCCGGCGGTGTCGAGATCGCTCTTGGCCTACCGCAACCGGCGTCTGCCCGCAGCCCGTCGGGCCGCCGCCCGGGCCGGGCACCAAGGGGCCATGTTCCCGTGGCAGAGTGGGAGCGACGGGCGGGACGAGACGCCGACCGTGCTGTTCAATCCTCGTTCAGGTCGCTGGATGGCCGACCGCTCACGGTTTCAGCGCCATGTCGGCCTGGCCATTGCCTACGACGCGTGGCAGCACTGGCAGGTCACCGGGGACCTCGAATTCGCGGCAGGGCCGGGCGCGGAGCTGGTCTTTGAGATCGCTCGCTTCTTCGCCAGTGCGGCCTCCTGGGACGACTCCCTCGGTCGCTACCGGATCGCCGGTGTCGTCGGCCCCGACGAGTTCCACGACGGGTACCCGTGGTCGGCCGAACCGGGGGTCGCCGACAACGCCTACACGAACGTCATGACGGCGTGGCTGCTGTGGCGGGCCGGCGAGCTGGCCGAGCTGTTGACCGCGGAGCATCGGCCGGAGACCGCCGAGCGTCTGGGCGTTGACGGACCAGAGGTCGCTCGATGGCAGTCGATCTCCCGAACCCTCCATGTGCCGTTCCACGGAGGCGTGATCTCGCAGTTCGCAGGCTACGAACGACTCGAGACCCTCGATCTGGACGCGTACCGAAGCCGTTATGGCAACATCGGGCGTCTCGACTTGATCCTCGAGGCCGAAGGCGACACCGTGAGTCGTTACCAGGTGAGCAAGCAGGCCGATGTCCTGATGCTCCTCTATCTGCTCTCGGCCGAGGAGCTGCGGGCCGTGTTCGGGCGGATGGGCTATTCGTTGGAGCCCGAGATGATCAGGGACACCGTTGACTACTACGCAGCGCGGGTGACCCACGGATCATCCCTGTCGAGGGTGGTCCATGCCTGGGTGCTCGCCCGTGCCGACCGGCAAGGCTCCTGGCAGTATTTCCGAGATGCATTGGCTGCCGACGTGGCCGACAGCCAGGGCGGAACGACTCGAGAAGGCATCCACCTGGGTGCCATGGCCGGCACCGCAGATATCCTCCAGCGCTGTTACGCCGGGTTGGAGGTCCGGGGTGAGGCCCTCTGGCTCCATCCACTCCTGCCCGCAGAAATCGACGGTCTGCGATTCAAGGTGTGGTTTCGGGGGAGCGAAATCACGGTCGACGTCGACCGGCACCGGCTCCGTCTCGAGGCGGGGGAGGGTCGCGCCGTTCCGGTGGCGTTGATGGTGTCCGGCGAACCGGTCGTGCTCCGACCTGGACAGGTGGCGGAGGTGGCGCTCGACGGGGCGAATTGAGTCGAAGTGCCCTGGTGTTACCGACCATCGTCGACCACCGTTGTAGTTGACGCAGAAGAGGGGAGACACGTGAGCAACGTTGGAGATCTGGGGCGCCGGGTAACCGAGCGCCGCGAGGAGTTGGGACTGACTGTCGATGAGGTTGCCGCCCGGGCAGGCATGGACCCCTCCTATATACGCATGTTGGAGACGAACCCCTCGCCACAGCCCTCCCGGGCGGCGCTGTGGCGGTTGGCCGGCGCTCTCGAGACCACTGTCGACGCCGTCAGCGGGGGCGGGTTCCAAGCCCCGCCCGGGCGGACCGATGCGTCGCTGCGGCCGACCCTCGAGGCCTTGGGCCGCGAGGACTGTCAAGCGCTGATCGGCCCTGGCGGTGTGGGACGGGTCGTGTTCTTCGAGTCTCGGGGACCGGTGGCGCTGCCGGTGAACTTTCGGATGCTCGAGGGGAATGTCGTCTTCCGGACTGAGCCGGAGTCAGCGCTCACATCGTCGCTCACACAGGGTCAGGTCTCCTTCGAGGTCGATCACCTCGATGACGCGCTGACCGAGGGGTGGAGCGTGCTGATCAGCGGTGAGGGGCAGGAGGTCGTCGACCCGGCCGAGCGTGAGCGGGCGCAGGCGCTGGGTGTGGCCCCATGGGCAGGCGGCAGCCGGGACACCTACGTCCGCATAGTTCCCCATGAGGTAACGGGTCGTCGCATCCGACGATCCTGAGCAGTGCCGACCTGCTCGCCATGGTGGGACCTCGGGTCCTGCCGGCTGCATGGGTCTTCGGCCGACGGTGTGGTGAGGCGGATCTCCAAGAAGGGTGAAACGGAACTGGGAGCGCCGGGCTCGAGCTCGGAGGGCATTCCGCGGTCCTCTTGGTGACCGTGCCGAGCGGGCGAGAGACACGCTGATCGATCGGTGCTGCGTCCAAGTCCGAGGAGGGACGGTACTGCCGCCGAAGGGAGCAACACCGGAGCCACCTACTGGGAGTGGGTCGCCACGTCCCACTGCCATTGGGCGATTTCCCGCGGGTCCTCACCGTGCTCCCGCCCGTAGCGGCGGGCATCGAGCCGGGCGTCGACCATCTCCTGGCGCAACCTCGCGGTGCGGGGTTCGAGCCCCGGGACCCGATCGAGCACGTCGATGACGAGGCGAAACCGGTCGAGATCGTTGAGCATCACCATGTCGAAGGGGGTGGTCGTCGTTCCCTCCTCCTTGTATCCGCGTACATGGAGATTGTCGTGGTTCATCCGGCGGTAGGTCAGACGATGGATGAGCAACGGGTAGCCGTGGTAGGCGAAGATCACCGGGCGGTCCGGGGTGAAGAGGGTCTCGAACTCACGATCGGGGAGGCCATGGGGGGGATTGACGGTTTGGTGTTCACCGGTGGGGCCGGCAATGCGTCGCCCCGGCTGCGGGCCGACACGTGCGCGACTCTTGGTTTCCTCGGGGTGAGCATCGAGAGCACAGGCAACCACGCGCTCGGAGGGGATGGTCTGGTGTCCGCCCCCGGAGCCACCCCGGCGGTTCTCGTCGTGGAAGCCCGGGAGGATCTCGAGATCGCCCGTCATGTGCGGGAGTTGCTCGAGTAGCACCTCACGGCCCGTCGGCGAATGCCGTGGTCGGAGTCACCCTGACCTCACGACCCGGCGGAAGCAGGGGCGCATTGTTGCCAATGGGCCTTTACACGGCGCAACCCAGTAAGCCCTTTGCTCGGACCGCTCTCAGCTTGTGGGTGCCAAGAGCACGAGTGGGATGTCCCGCTGGGTCTTGCTCTGGTAGCCGGCGTAGTTCTTATGGTCGGTGGTGAGCCGAGGCCACAACTCAGCCTTCTCTTCGGGCGTTGCGATCCGCGCCTGCATGGGTCGCGACTGTCCGTTCATGGTCACGTTGACGGCCGGATGGTCACGCAGGTTGAGGAACCACGCCGGGTGTCGGTCGTCGCCTCCTCGAGACGCCACGATGGCCAGGGTGTCTCCCAACTGAAGGGGCGAGGTCAGCATTACCTTTCGGGGCTCACCCGACTTCCGCCCGGTCGTAGTCAATTCCAACACCGGCATACCGAAGGCCGACCACCCGAGTCGCCCGAAACTCACCCTCAGCACGATCCGATGTAATGCATTCATGGCCTTGAGCCCATAGTCGCTCGGCATAATGGAGGATCCTTCCTTGGAACATCAGCATGTTACAGGTTGGCTTTGGCGGCTATCTGGGCCAACTCGCTTTCGAACTCGATCAGGCATTGGGATCCGGAGGCGGAAGCCAGTTGCTGTTCTATGGAAATGAGGGAATTGGGGAACGTCACGAAGGCCGGCTTCAACTGCTCGGCAAACCGGGCCTGCGGTGGGTTGATGCTGCGGCCGGTTGGTGGCATCGATGGTGGAGAGGGTGGTGATGCCGTTCATTGCGGGCCGGGCGACGGACCGTCGGAGGGCAGCGATGGTTGGAGCACCGGGAGCAACGCGTACTCGAGCATCTCGTCGAGATCACTCTCCGGGGGTATGGCCAGAAGCACCGCCACCACCCGGACCAGCCACTCGGCGGTGAGGTGAGGGTCCGCCGTTCGCAATACTCCCGCCTTCATGGCCACGTCGACGATCGGAGTGAGGGCATCGGCGATCTGGGTGGCATAAGATCCGAGATCGCGGGTGACCAGTTCGCCCACGATGTCCGGCTCGTGGTCGAGCACCCGCTGCATGACCGGATTCGAACGGCCGAACCTCACTGCGCCAGCGGTGGCGGCGATGAATGTTTCGGGGCCGGCTCCTCCTGGCGCGGCGACGAGGGCGACCAGGCCGGCGAGGAAACGATGGAGCTGCCGCGAGGCGATGAGGGTGATCGCCTCTTCCACCGAGTCGATCTGGCGATACAGGGTGGTCCGGGCCACCTTCATCTCCTTGGCGATGTCGGTCATCGACGTGCGGCGGATGCCGTATCGGGCCAGGCAGCGTTCTGTGGCGTCGAGCACCGTGTCGAGCGACTCCGCCGGGCGCGGCGGCAACGCCTTGAGCAAGTTGAGCGTCACGCCCGGTTCGGCCACTATCGACCGCCCCGTAGGGTTTCAGGACTCTCGGTCTGCGGATCTGATGCCGCCCGGGTCGTGTCCGGGGAGGCCCTTTCCTCCATCGGCTGATCTGTCACCGTTGGCAACACTCGCTACAATCCATAGTTAGATTGTAGCGAGTGTCTCGAAACGACGGAGGAGACCACGACGTGCGCCAGTCACCCATCCAGTCCGACCAGGTCGTGCCGCCGACCGTAGGACATCTCGATCCGGAGGACTCGACCGGTTTCAACTCACGGAGCGCCATCCGTAGGCTCACCGTCGAGCCCATTCTCGGTCTGCTCCTTCAACGTGCATTGGTGATGGAGGTCGCCCACGTGAAGGTGGGCGCCGGGGCCACCCACCACAGCCTGTTCCAATCCCGGCCACTCACCCGGGCATGGTCCACTGCCGATGTCGGGCTGCGGCTGGTGTGGGGCACACCGGAGGTGGCCCGAGCCGCGGCAACCCAGGTCTACCGATTCCATGATCACGTCAACGGTGAGTTGCCCGAGCCCACTCCGGCATGGCCGGACGGCTCCGTCTACTCCGCTCATGATGCGTCACTGCTGCTGTGGGTCTGGGCCACCCTCGTCGAGGCGATGGAGGTCGCCCACGCCAGATGGGTCCGACCGCTCGAGGGCGAAGAAGCCGACGCTCTGTACGCCGACATGTGCACCTTCGCCCGGTTCTTTGGTATTCCCGCCACCATGATCCCGGCCGATCGGGACGAGTTCACCAGCTACTTTGAGAGCGTTGTCGACGGCCTCGATCTGATGCCGACGGCAACCAGCTCGGCGATGATTCGAGAGGTCCTCTGGTTCCGGAACTGGAACGTCCCCGGCTTCGCCGTACGGCCGGCCCGGGTCATGGCCATCGGCACCCTCGACCCCCGCATTCGGGAACGGTTCGGGCTCGAACTGTCAGCGAGGGACCAGCGGCTGTTCGACCGGATCGACCGGCTCCTGGTCCGCTGGTACCGGTTCCGTCCCGCAGGGCTCCTCCAGTGTCTACCTCCTCTCTACGTCGCGCTCCGGCGTCCGACCATCGGGTGGTCGCAGCCGCGTTGAATGGTCGTCGCATGGCGTGTCGTCGCTCCGTCGATGAATCGAAACAGCTGTTCTCCGTTGTCGTAGGTGCCGACGCTGTTCCGTTCGCCCGCCCCTGAACTGAGGACATCGACGAGTCTTGGGTCGTCGATGTCGGGCGGTAGCCACGGCCGGTCTCGCAGTGATCGAGTAGGAATAGAGACAACCAGGGAGAATCTCAGATGAATCCACCAGACGAATGGTCACCCGATCAGCCCCAGGGTACCGAGACATTCGAACAAGGTGACGAGGCGTTCGACGAGGCGGACCGTCTCGACCCGGCCTTCCTCGAGGCAGTCGAGGGGGATCCGTCGATCGATCCCGTGAATGAGGTGGACGAGGTCGAGCTCGAAGAGGCGGGCGTCGAATTTGACGATCCCGAAGCGATGGCCACGCTCGGAGGCGGTGGCGACGACCCCGACGGCATCGGAGGGCCATCCGACCACACCGACGTCGGTCCCCAAGACGAACAAGGTTGGGATCTCGATGGCTCGGATTCGGCCGATGACGACGATGTGGCGGGAACCTGACCGACACCCGCAGTTCGCCACTCGACTCGTTGGCTGACGAGATCGTGGCCTGTCGCCGCTGCCCCCGGCTGGTCAAGTGGCGCGAACAGGTGGCTGTCGAAAAGCGAGCCTCTTTTGTGGACCAGGACTATTGGGGTCGTCCGGTTCCCGGTTTCGGCGACCCGGCAGCACGGGTCCTGCTCGTAGGTTTGGCGCCGGCGGCCCACGGCGCAAATCGGACCGGCCGGGTGTTCACCGGCGACCGGTCCGGCGACTGGCTGTTCGCTGCCCTGTGGCGCACGGGCTTTGCCAACCAGCCGGAGAGCGTGGGCATCGACGATGGGCTTACCTTGTCCGGCGCCTTCGTGGTAGCGGCTGTCCGCTGCGCCCCTCCGGCCAACAAGCCCACGCCGTCCGAACGCGATGCCTGCCTTCCTTTTTTGCGCCGCGAACTCTCGTTGCTCACTGACGTGCGGGTCGTCATCGCGCTCGGTCAGTTCGCCCATCAAATTGTGGCCGGCGAACTCGGCTTCAGGCCGCGACCGCCGTTTGGTCACGGAGCGGAAGCGGTGGCGCCGGACGGGAGAGTGCTGCTGAGCTCCTATCACCCGAGCCAACGGAATACCTTCACCGGCACGCTGACCGAGTCCATGTTCGACGATGTGCTCGTCCGGGCGCGCCATGTGGCCGAGGATGCTCCTTCCGTCGGTCCGAAGGAGTACCAAGAGGCTCTCGCCCAGCGATAAGGGCAGCGTGACCGGGACGCGGAGTATCTCGAGTTGGCCCAGAGTCTGAGCGGCAGCGGTGACATCGTGCCGGCCGCCGGCGAGGCTGCCTACTTCGAGGTAACGGGAGCCTCCCTGGTGGAGATCGCCGGGGGAGTGGCCACTACGAGGGCGGCTTCAGGTCCTCGAGGTGCACGGGCGCATGCACTCGGGCCAGATGGCCGGTCTCGGGATGGTCGCCGCCATCGTGCATCTCGGCTCCGGTGGTGCCGGCGACTATCAGCTCTGCGCTGCTGATGCCGGTCGTCCTTCACTCCCGTTCCCGGCCTGCACCGTCCCTCGGGTCGAGATCTTCCATCAGGCGATCCCGACCCAGAAGGATGTGTTCTGACATCAGTCTCCCGGCCCGCGTGCCTTCACCCCGGCGGATGGCGTGGGCGGTCATCCGATGGAACTCCGCTGAACGCTGAAGCTCGGATCGCTCGAACCCGCGAAGAGCCCGGAAGACCAACGGGACATCCACCGCGCTGGCCAGCATCTGGGAGAGGCGTTCGTGCCCGGCCGCCGCCACGATGGTCTGGTGGAACCGGTTGTTGGTGTCGCTGAGCGCCCTCACCTGGTCATCCCGGCCAGCGCCGAGGTCGCCGGAGCGGTCCACCTGCCGCTCGAACTGCTCAGCCGCCTCGTCCATGGCGTCGTACGACCCGATCGAGCCCCGGACGGACGCCAGTTCGGCGGCGTAGGACTCAAGCCGGGCCCGGAGCTCGTAGAGGTCACGGACATCGTCGGCCGACATGGATCGGATGGCTGCCCCTCGGTTGCGGCGGAACACCACCAGACCCTCGGACTCGAGACGTCGGAGTGCCTCCCGCACAGGCGTACGGGAGAGAGAGAACTCTTCGCTGATCCGTTGCTCGACCAGACGATCACCGGGCCCGTAGGCACCTTCCACGATGGCCTGGCGGATCCGGTCGTAAGCGAGGGCGGCATGGCCTTTGGATACTCGGTACTCGGGCCCGGCCGATTCGCCCGAGGTCATCCCACAATGCCACTGGATTGGAGTGTCGCCCACTCTGCGTCATCCACGCCGGCCAGCTGGCGCAGGATGTCCTCGGTGTGCTCGCCGAGCCGTGGCCCGACATCGCTGATCCGTCCCGGGGTGCGCGAGAACTTGGGCACGATGCCGGTCATGGGCATGGTGACACCGGAGCGATTGGTGGCTTGGACCACCATCTCCCGAGCCAGGTAGTGCGGATCCTGTAGTGAGTCGGCGGCCGTATAGACCCGCCCGGCCGGCACACCGTGCGACGACAGGAGCTCGAGTAGGTCGTCGGTGGCAAGGGTGGCGCTCCATTCCCCGATGAGAGCGTCGAGCTCTTCCATGTGCTCGCCCCGGGCCGCATGAGTGGCGTACCGGTCGTCGATCGCCAGTTCCGGGTAGTTCATCGCCGAACAGAGCCGGGCGAAGACCGAATCGGCGTTGCCGGCGATCAACACAACAGACCCGTCTGCTGTCGGATAGGCGTTGGACGGGGCCACTCCGGGGAGCACGCTGCCGGTGCGCTCTCGCAAGACCCCGGCAATGGCGAAGTCGGCCAAGGATGATTCCATCAGCGCAGCTACTGCTTCGTAGATGGCCACGTCGACCTCTTGGCCGCGCCCGCTGCGTTGGCGTTCGGTGATCGCCGCCAGGGTTCCGATCACCGCGAACAACGCGGCCAGGGCATCCCCGAGGCTGATGCCGCAGCGGGCCGGGGGGCGGTCCGATTCACCGGTGGTCCCGCGTATCCCACCCATCGCCTCGCCGATCGAACCGAAACCTGCGTCACCTGACCGGGGACCCGTTTGGCCGAATCCCGAGATGTGCACCACCACCACACCCGGGTTGCCTACGGCCAACGACTCGTAGCCCAGGTCCCACTCGTCCAACCGGCCGGGCCGAAAATTCTCGAGCACCACGTCGACCTGAGAAGCCAGGCGTCGCACCAGATCTCGGCCGGCTTCGGTGCGGAGATCGATGGTCACCGACTTCTTATTGCGGGCGATGGCCGGCCACCACAGCCCGTCTCCCTGGTGAGTGACGCCCCAGGTGCGCATGGGATCACCCGTCCCCGGAGTCTCCACCTTCACCACCTCGGCTCCGTAATCGCCCAGGAGCTGGCCGGCAAACGGCCCGGCGATGAAACTCCCCAGTTCGAGGATGCGGATCCCAGCCAGAGGCCCGGAATGTTGGAGGGATCGCACGGGAAGAGATTGTATGCAAAGCTGGATCGATATGAAACAGGTTGAGATCATTTGCCGCTCAGATGTCCCAAGTTGTACGCAATATGAGTGGAGTAGGGGTCTCCGGAAGACCCGGTGAGTCAGGCCCGCACTAGTTTGTGGGCACAGCTTCGTCGCCAGGGAGGACACAATGACGTTGTCAGAAGATGGGTTTGAATTCCGGGGGATCAATCACCTCGCCCTGGTGTGCAGCGATATGGAACGGACAGTCGAGTTCTATACCAACGTGCTGGGAATGCCATTGGTCAAGACGATCGAACTGCCCGCCGGGATGGGACAGCACTTCTTCTTCGACTGTGGCGGGGGAGACTGCCTCGCTTTCTTCTGGTTTCCCGATGCCCCCGACGGGGTTCCCGGCGTATCGGCGCCGGCCGGTCGTCCCGATCAGGGCAGTTTGACCAGCGCCATCGGATCGATGAACCACGTCGCCTTCGCAGTTCCACCCGAGCAGATTGAGACCTATCGGGATCGGCTGCTGGCCGCCGGGATCGACTGCACCGAGGTGGCCAACCACGACGACAGCGAGTGGGGTATCACCGACAAGCTTCACCCCGGCGTCTTCGTCCGGTCGGTCTACTTTCAAGACCCCGACGGGATTCTCCTCGAGTTTGCTTGTTGGACCAAGGCGTTGACCGGGGATGACGTGGTGCATGCACCCAAGCGGGTTGCCGACAGGACCATGGTCTGATTCGATGGCTCCCCGATTGCGTCAGGTCCCCAAGGCGGAGGCGGAGGCGCCGATCGTCACCGTGATGTACGACTTCCTGTTCGAAGGCCGGGATCCTGTAGCTGAGCCGGGAACTGCCACCGGATCGCCGGGCGACTGGTGGACGGTGTTCGCCCTCGTCCCCGATGTCCTCGAGCATGCGGTGCAGGGTTTCGGTCTCTACCAGAGCCCCGATCGACTGCTGGCCCCGAGACTGCGTGAGCTGTCCCAGGCCCGTGCCGGCTGGGCGGCCGGAAGCCAGTTCGTGTATTCGCAACACTGCAAGTCCTTGCGCGCCCTGGAGGTCGGCGACGATGTCATTGCCGCCATCCCGCACTGGACCGCGGCTTCCTGCTTCGACGAGACCGAGCGATTGGTGTTGGCCTATACCGATTGCCTGGTATTCGACAGAGGTCGGGTGCCCGATGGCCTGTTCGATGCCCTCCGCGGACAGCTGAGTGATGAAGAGATTCTGGAACTGACCTACATCGGGGCCCTCTATCTGCAACATGCGGTGATGTCGCGGGCCCTGCGGACCGAGTTCGACGACCGGCCCGAACCGATTGTGGAGGTGGCGGCGCCCGAGGGGTCCGAGGCCCGTGATGTCGGCAGCGATATCTCGATACCGAACCAGTGAACCCATGAACGCGGTGGAGATCGTGGAGGTCGCTCCCCGGGACGGTCTCCAGGACGAGTCGACGGTGGTGTCCACCCAAGCGAAGATCGAACTCGTCGAACGGGCGTTGGCGACCGGCATCCGCCGGGTCGAGGCCGTGAGTTTCGTCCATCCCGAGCGGGTGCCGGCCATGGCCGACGCCGAGGCGGTGATGGCCGGGGTGAATCGTCGCCCCGGCACCCGCCTGGCCGGCCTTGTCCTCAACGAGCGCGGCCTCGACCGAGCGCTGGCCGCCGCAGTGGACGAGATCAACGTGGTGGTACTGGTGACCGACGCCTTCAGCCGGCGGAACCAGGGTATGACCACCGACCAAGCCCTCACCATGTGGTCACGAGTGGCTGCCCGGGCGGCCGACGCCGGGGTGGCGGCCACTGTCACCTTGGGTGCGGCATTCGGTTGTCCCTACGAGGGCATCGTGGACCGCCCCTGGGTCGGCGAGGTGGCGGAGCGGGTGGCCGAGTCCGGGCCGTCGGAGATCGCCCTGGCCGACACCATCGGGGCCGCGGTGCCCCACGAAGTGGATGCCCTGGTCCGAGAGGTCGGGTCCCGTTCGGGGTTGCCGGTCCGGGTCCACCTCCACAACAGCCGGAATACCGGGTTTGCCAATGCCCTGGCCGCGGTGATGGCCGGCGCACACACCATCGATGCCAGCCTCGGTGGGATCGGCGGTTGCCCGTTCGCCCCCGGGGCGTCGGGGAATATCGCCACCGAGGACGTCGTCTATCTCCTCGAACGCTCGGGTTTCGAAACCGGAATCCAACTCGACGGGGTGATCGAGGCATCGCGATGGTTGGCCCGGGTGTTGGGTCGGGACCTGCCGGGCCAACTGGCCCGAACCGGCCCGTTCCCGTTGGCCCCGGCAGCGGCGTGAAGGTGAGCGGCGACGGGATCCGCACACCCGTCGACGTGACCCCGGAGTGGCTGACGTCGGTGCTGCGGGGCTCCAATGGGCTGGGCGCCGCCGCCTCGGTGGAGGCGGTGTCGGTCCAACCGGTGGGCACGGGGCAGATGGCCGATACGGTGCGCCTCACCCTCACCTTCGATCCACCCGGAGCGGGACCGGCTTCGCTGATCGCCAAGTTCGCCTCGGAAGACGCCACCAGCCGGTCCACCGGTCTCATGACCCGGGCCTACGAGGTCGAGGTGTCCTTCTACGCCACCGTGGCCGACCTGATCGGGACCCGGATGCCGCGGGGCTACTACGGATGGCACGATCCCGACACCGGTTGGTTCGTCCTCCTCCTCGAGGATGTGACCGAGAGCATCCAAGGTGAGCAGTTGGTGGGATGCGCTCCCGACGTGGCTGCCGCCGCGCTGGGCGAGTTGGCGGCGTTGCACGGTCCGGTGTGGGAATCGGGGAAGGTCCAGTCGTGGCCCTGGCTCAACCGGTCGGGCCCCGGGTCGAATGAATTCACGGTGGCCCTGGTGGCGCCCCTGCTTCCCGGCTTCGTCGACCGCTACGGGGATCAACTCGAGACCCCCCATGTGGCGCTGTGCGAACGATTCATCGGCGTCCTGGGTGAATGGTTGGAATCCATGTCCGGGCCACGAACCGTCACCCATGGTGATTTCCGCCTCGACAACCTGTTGTTCCGCCCGAGTGATCCGCGTCCTTGGGTGGTGGATTGGCAGACCGCGTCCTGGGGGCTCGGAGCGTCGGATGTCTCCTACTTTTTGGGCGGGAGTCTCACCATGGCCGATCGCCGAATCCATGAGCACGATCTGCTGATGACCTATCACCAGGCACTGCTGGGGCAGGGGGTGGACGGGTACCCCTTCGCCCAACTCGAAGACGACTACCGCCTGACCTGTTTCGGGGGACTCCTCATGGGGATTGGAGCCTCGATGCTGGTGAAGCGAACCGAACGCGGGGATGCCATGTTCGTCACCAACGTGCAACGCCACGCCCAACAGGCCATCGACATCGATGCCGAGGCCACGCTCCCAGGGAGAACCCATGCCTGACCGCCAACGCCACGCCGTCGATGCCACCGACGAGCAACTTCACACCCCCGACAGCGAGGCACTGTGGAACGAGTCGTACTACCTCGATTTTGTCTCCGAGGATGGTTCGGTGGGTGGCTTTGCCCGCATCGGGTTGTACCCCAACCTGGGCGTCACCTGGTGGACGACCATGGTGGTCGGCCCGGCCCGGCCCATGGTGGCTTCTGTCTCCTATGACCTGCCCCCGCCGGCCGGAACCGACGTGTCGATCGATGCGGATGGCCACTCGATCAGCTGTGTGGCCGGTGATCCGCTTCAGCAGATGTCGTTGCGGGCCACCGCACCGGCGGCCATCCACGACGATGCGGCGGCCGGCTATAACGGCGACCCCGGCCAACCCACCACGCTGGCCATGGATCTCACCTGGACGACCGATGGAACCCCGTATCACTACGACCTCACCACCCGCTACGAAGTGCCGTGCCTGGTGGAGGGCGAACTGTCGGTGGGCGCCGAGCGGATCGTGGTGCGGGGGGAAGGCCAACGCGACCATTCGTGGGGCGTGCGTGATTGGTGGGCATTCGGTTGGTGCTGGGCGGCGGTTCGTCTCGACGACGGCACCCGACTGCACTTCGCCGACATCCGGATGCCCGGGTTCCCGATCGCCTTCGGCTACGTGCAGCCACCCGACGGTGCCGTGCTACCGGTGGAGACACTGTCGGTATCCGAGGTGGCCGGGAGAGAGAGCATGCCGGTACGTGGCTTCGCCGCCGTGGAGCCCGGTGGGATCGAGGTGGTCATTGAACCGCTGGGGTTCGGCCCGCTGTTGTTGACAGCTGATGATGGCCGCATCAGTCGGTTTCCCCGGGCTATGGCCCGCTTCACCGCCAAAGACGGGCGGACCGGGCTGGGATGGATCGAGTGGAACCAGCCCGGCCGCGAGCCGGCTGGCCGGTAGCGTCCATCAGGTGAGACTCGCCCTGATCCCGCCTACCGATCCCGGCGACTATCAATTCGTCCACACCATCCGTACCCGGTTCTCCGAGACGGATGCCATGGGCATCATCCATCATGCTGCCTATCTGCCCTACCTCGAGGAGGCCCGGGTGGCGTTTCTGCGCCACGCCGGCCATCCCTACGATGAGGTCCGGGTGGGTGGCACCGACTTTGCCGTGTTGGAAGTGTTCGTCCAGTACCGGCGCCCGCTCAGTTTCGACGATGTGGTGGAGATCAATCTGATGGTGGGCAAGGTGCGCGGGACCACATTCCAGATCGGCTACCTACTGGCCGTCGACGGGGTGACCCGTGCCACCGCAGTCACTGTCCACGGGGCGGTTGATGCCACCGGAAAGGCCCGGCGACTGCCCGCCTGGATCGCCGGCCCCCGGTTCGCCGGGGCATGAGCAACCGGCGGAGTACCCTTGATGACCGCCATCCGAAGTCCTACCGGCACTGTGGGTAACTTTCGTTGGCTCTGCCGATATGTCACAATGTTGGCCTGATGACCCTGGGCACCAGCCATTCTCCTGTCATTCACCGGTGTGGGCAGTGTGGCGGCCTCGTGCATCCGAGCGACCGCTCCTCTCTCGCCGCCTGGTGCCGCCGTTGTGACCGCATTGTGAGTTCCACCGTCGACGGAGGCGGTGAGTAGCCGGTCCCACCGGTCGGACGAGGTTACGGTGGCGGGCGTGCAGATCTCCTATCGACTCCCGACTCACCGTGTGGAACTTGGCGACGTGTTCTTGTCCCCCGGAGTCATCGGCGACTTGGCGTCGGCCGCTGAGGCGGTGGGCTTCGGAGCGGTGTTCACGACCGATCACCCGTTTCCGGGTGACGCATGGTTGGCGCATGGAGGGCACCATGCCCTCGATCCCTTGGTGGCGCTCTCGTTTGCCGCCGCGGCCACTTCGAGGATCCGACTGCACACCAATCTATTCGTCCTCGCCTACCGGAACCCCTTCATGGCGGCCAAGGGCGTGGCCACCCTCGACGTGCTGAGTGGCGGCCGGGTCACCCTCGGGATCGGGAGCGGCTACCTCGAAGAGGAGTTCACCGCGCTCGGTGCCTCGTTCACCGACCGTAACGACAACACCGACGACGCCATCAAGGCCATGAAGGCGGCGTGGACAGGGGAGAGCGTGACCTGGTCCGGTGCCTCCTTCGAGGCCACCGGCAATACAATGCTCCCCACACCTCGCCAACTGCCACATCCCCCCATCTGGATCGGGGGCAACAGCCGTCGGGCCATCCGGCGGGCTGTCGAGTTGGCCGACGGTTGGTGCCCGTTCCCGAACCCCGCCGGTCTGGCCAAGTACACTAGGACCGCGGTATTGGTGACCCCATCCGACCTGGCCCGCGAGTTGGAGTACGCCAGCGGGTACGCCGAGTCGATCGGACGGACCCAGCCCCTCACGGTGGTGTTCGCTGCGAGTGTCCCCCCGAGCTTCGGTGCCGGCGAAGACGACGATGACGCGGTGGTCGGGTCCATCGAGCAGCTGGCCGGCATCGGGGTGAGCTGGGTGACAGTCGGCCTTCCGGGGGACACCCGTGACGAGCAGCTCGCCTCCATCGACCGGTTCGGCAGCGTGATCTCCGCGGTAGCCACTCCCTAGCAACGCCGCGCGGGACCGCCGTCGGCTGTTCCGTGAGGCGGAGGGGCACACGGGTCGGCCTTTCTGCGATCACAGTCGGCCACCGCCGGGTTGGTGACCTTGGCCGGTCGGACGTGGCCGGTGGCCTGGTCGTGACCGGGGTGGTGGTCGGCGTCCTCATCCCCGGTCGGCCCTCCCGTTGCGGCGTGATCCGGCCGTTCGTGTGGAGTACGCGGTGGCACCCATTTCCATCTACATCGTCCCGCCTCCGTTGGCGGCGGCATTCGTGGTGGGGCAGCGAATCTGACGACGGCACGTATGCTGACAGCGACGGCCGACCCCGACCGGGGGACCGCTCGCCGGGGTCGTCAGCGAATACGAGGAGACACACCATGACCATTTCGGTTGGCGATCGCATTCCCGATGTGCAGGTGATGACGTTCGGAGCCGGTGGCCCCACCCACGTACAGACCGCCGATGTGCTGGGCACCGGCAAGGTGGTGCTCTTTGCCGTCCCCGGAGCCTTCACCCCGACGTGTTCGGACTACCACCTTCCCAGCTATCTGATCCGCTACGACGACTTGAAAGCCAAGGGCGTCGACTCCATCGTGTGCATCTCGGTGAACGACCCCTTCGTGATGGGTGCGTGGGGTGATGCCCAACAGGTGGGTGACAAGGTGGTGATGCTGGCCGACGGAAACGGTGACTTCACCAAGGCCATCGGCCTCGAAATGGACGGAAGCGGATTCGGTCTCGGTTCCCGCTCGCAGCGTTACGCCGCCGTCATCGAGAACGGCGTGGTGACCGCCTTGCAGATCGAACCGGGTGCGGGTCTTTCGGTGAGCGCCGCCGACGCCATCCTCGAGGTTCTGTAGCTCGATCCGACGGGGAGGAGGCGGGTACCCGCCGATCCCCACTACCGTCGGGTCCATGGAACTCAGCGTGGCACTGCGAACGACAGGGGCAGTACGGGAATTCGAATCGTCGCCTGTACCCGACGAGGTGATCTTCCGAATCCTCGACACCGCCCGCTTTGCCCCCAACGGTGGGAACCGTCAGGCCTGGCGGGTGGTGGTGGTCAAGGATCCCGCCATCCGCCGCACCCTCCGCGACATCTATCTACCCGGGTGGTACGAGTACCTGGCCCAGGTCAAGGCCGGCCTCACCCCGTGGGCGGCGGTCACCGACAACGAGCGGGAACGCCAGGCCATCGCCGAGGCACCCGAGATCGCCACGGCAGCCGCGGCTGCCCCGGGGGGGTTCGCCGAGCATTTTGACGAGGTCCCGGCGATGTTGGTGCTGTTGGCCGATCTCACCCGCTTGGCCACCGTGGACCGGGACGTTGATCACTACACACTGGTCGGTGGGGCATCGGTGTACCCGTTCGCTTGGAGCATCCTGTTGGCGGCCCGGAGCGAGGGGCTGGCCGGCGTCATGACCACCATGGTGGTACGAGACGAGGCTTCGGTGAAAGCCGCGCTGGGCGTGCCCGACGAGGTGGTGGTGGCCGGCGTGCTGGCCCTCGGGCGCCCGGCACACCAACCGACCCGACTCCGACGAGAGCCGGTGGAGGCGTTCGCCAGTGTGGACCGGTTCGACGGCCCACGGTTCGAGCGGCCATGAAGGTCCGGATCGGGGTGGGTGTCGGGGCGCTTTCACTTCCTGACCACCATGGCTTCGCCCACCTTGTCGACGACATCGACGAGCTCGGATTCGACTCGATCTGGTTGCCTGAGATCCTCACTGCCCCCACTGTCGAACCGTTGACGGCGCTGGCCTTCGCCGCCGCCCATAACCCCCGGATCAAACTGGGAACCACACTGTTGCTGCCGGGGCGAAACCCGGTCCGGTTGGCCAAAGAGCTCGCCACCTTGGATGTGTTGTCGGGTGGTCGGCTACTGGCCACCTTCGTCCCCGGGATACCGCGCCGTCCCGAGTCGGGAGCGGTGGGGGTGCCCGGCCCCGAGAAGGGCCGGCTGATGGATGAGATGCTCCCGCTGCTGCGTCGCTTGTGGACAGGGGAGACGGTGTCCCATCACGGTGAGAGCGCCGATTTTGATGAGGTGTGTGTGTCACCTGTGCCGCTCCAGCAACCCTTCGAGTTCTGGACCGGGGGCATGGCGCCGGCGGCCCTGCGTCGCTGCGGGCGGTTCGCTGACGGCTGGCTGCCGTCGGCGTGCACACCTGACGAGGTGGCCGTGGCCGCCTCGGTGATCCACGATGTGGCAGACGAGGAGGGTCGCACCATCAGCCCCGAGCATTTCGGCGTCTCCATCGCTTACTCCCATCACCCGCTTTCACCGAAGGTGGCTCAGGCCATGGCGTCTCAGCGCCGCGGGGTCGATCCTTCCGAGGTGGTTCCGGTGGGAATCGACGGCCTGCGTGACCTGATGGAAGGCTTTCTCGACGTCGGATTCTCCAAATTTGTGGTCCGGCCCATCGAGGCCCCGCACTCGTGGAGGGCTGAGCTCGAGTTACTGGCCGACGGCACCGCCGATCTTCAGACGTGAGAGGGGCACCGTGACCCGGGCCCGTCCCGAAGAGTTGGAGTTCGTGCCTGGCGACCTGGGGGACTTGTTGGCCCGATTGGCCGAGATCAAGGCGTCGGGGACCGGATGGGTGAATCTGCGACCGGTCATCGACCGTGAAGACGAGCCTCCACCCCCCGGGCCCCTGGCCATCTTCGGCGGGAGTCCGCACAAGGTTCCCCTTGCCACCTGGGCCCCGGGCACCCGAGCCCCCAATGGGACGGTGAAGCCCACCGCGGTCGGCCTTCAACACAGCTCCGGGCCGCGGGTGGTGGCCAGGCTCCGTGATCTGGGACTTCCCCTTCCCGAGGGATGGCGGGTCACCCAGGATCACCCCCGCCGTGGCCTGGTGGCGCGGCTGTCGACCGAATCCTCCGATGCCGAAGCCGTCGACTGGTTGGTGCGAGCCGGGACGGCCCTCTGCGCGGTTCCGGCCACTGGGCGCTGGCGGGCGTCCATGCACTCCGGCCTGGGTTGACAGCTCGGTCAGTGGGCAACCGTCCCGCCCACCGAACGCCACACCAGGGCGATCACCACGGTGATCATGAGACCGATCGACGCGGCGATGACAAATGGTGCCGACGCCGCCACCCCGAAGAGGGCGCCGGCGGCGGCGGCCGACACCGCAGTGGCGGCGGTCTGGCTGGTGGTGAACACGCCCTGTACCCGCCCGAATTCGGAGGGATCCGAGGCCTGTACCAGAAGTGACTGCACGGCGGGGAGTACGAGGGCGATGCCGACAGCCTCCAACCCTCCGAGAATCACCAGTGCCGCCACACTGTGGAGGAACGGATACGACCCGCACATCACCACCGACAACATCAGGCCCCCGAACACCAGGCGCTTCCGATTCATGTGGTCGGTGAGCCATCCACTGGGTCGGGCCATCAACACAAAGGGGACGGCGAACAGGGTCCACGACAGGCCGATCTCCCATCCCGAGGCACCCCGCAGGCGGAGAAGGAGTGT
>OCTA010001537.1_pt1 | contig 21157 bp, 15 predicted proteins | sample 1538991 | NCBI WGS metagenome assembly OCTA01 (sample SAMEA3539302, study PRJEB22396) | soil metagenome | biome: tundra; feature: field; material: soil | place: USA | collected 2010-05 | depth 0.15 m | reverse complement strand
ACAACGGGCAGCTGGTTTTGATCGATTACAAGAGCGGCGCGCAGACGAAAAACAAACTGAACTGCCCGCGCCCGCTGGAACCGCAGTTGCTTGTCTATGCCGCGGCCAGAGGCTCGGAAGTGGACGCGATCTTGTTCGGCCAGTTGCGGCCGCGCGAACTGCGGTTGGTGGGCATTTCACGGGACAAGCACTTTAAGGGAAACAGCATAGCCGTTCACGGCGACAAGTGGGACGCGACCACCGAGGCTTCACGGGAAGAAGTGGAAAGGCTGGCGCGGGATTTCCTGCGGGGAGACGCGCTGGTCGATCCACTAAAAGGGGCCTGCGAGTACTGCGATAGTAAGCCGCTGTGCCGGATCGGTGAGAAGAGCGGTGAGGAGCGCGATGTCGATTGACGCCCGATAGCAGGGAGCGTGAGGAAGCGCTCGATCCCGCGCGGTCTTTCATTGTGGAAGCGCCGGCTGGTTCGGGCAAGACAAGTCTGCTGGTGCAGCGTTATTTGCGCCTGCTGAGCACGGTCGAACGGCCCGAATCGATCGTGGCAATGACGTTTACACGCAAGGCTGCCGCCGAGTTGCGTGACCGCGTGCTGGAGGCGCTCGCGGAAGCCGGGATGGAAGACCCGCTCGACGAGCACAAAGAGAGCTCCCGCAAGCTCGCGCGGGAAGTGTTGAAACAGGACGCAAAACTTGGCTGGAACGTGCGCGGCGATACCGCCCGGCTGCAGATTCAAACCATCGATTCGCTGTGCGCGATGCTGACCCGGCAGATGCCGATTGTTTCACACCTGGGCGGCGCGCCGCGAGTGGTGGAGAAGCCGGCCGAACTGTATCATCTGGCGGCGCGGCAGACCATCCACGACTTGGCGGAAGGCGACGCGACCCGGCAAGACCTTTTCCGGCGCGTCGCCATGCATTTTGACAATGACTTGGCGCGGCTGGAAGGGCAAGTGTCGCGCATGCTCGAACGGCGGGAACAATGGCGGGCGTTTCGAAACAGTCCCGACCTGGCGAACGCGCAAGACTTCCGCGATCTGCTATGTCATGCGGAAGAGGCGCTGAAGGACGTCTTCCGAGAGGCTTCGGAGGTTGACTTCACGGAGATTACGCGAGCGGCGATTGAGGCTCTGGGCGGTCCGGAATCGCCGAGCGATCTGCTGTACTGGCTCGACTATCGCATCGATCACTTGCTGGTTGATGAGTTCCAGGACACGTCGCACTCGCAGTACGAACTGCTGGAGGCGCTAACCGGGCAGTGGTCAGACGGCGATGGCCGGACGTTGTTCGTAGTGGGCGATCCGATGCAGAGTATCTACCGCTTTCGCGAGGCGGAAGTCGGATTGTTCCTGCGATGTTGGGAGGAGAAGCGTCTGGGCGGCGTGCGGTTGACTCCGTTGCGGCTGGTCGCGAATTTTCGGTCTACGCCCGAGATCGTCGAGTGGACGCAGAGCACGTTCGCGCCGATTATGGATGCGGACGATCGCGCCCATGGCGGAGTAAAGCTGCGGCCGGCGGAATCCACCAGGCCTGAGACGGGCGTGATTCCGCAACTGATCCCGTTGGTGAACGACAAAGGCGAGGAGGAGGCGCGCACGGTTGTCGAACTGGTCAGGACTTCATTAGAACTGGGCGACGTGGCGATCCTGGTGCGGAGCCGGAGTCAGCTTTCGTTTATTCTGCCTGCGCTGAGCCGGGCGAAGATTCGCTACGAAGCGATAGAAATCGATCAGCTTCGGGAAGAGCAGCACATTCTGGATCTGATTTCGTTGACGCGGGCCATGCTGCATTTAGGAGATCGCGTGTCGTGGCTGGCGTGCCTGCGCGCGCCTTGGTGTGGGCTGAAGTTGGCGGATCTCGCCGCGCTGGCGGAGCGGGAAGAGGACCGGACGATATGCGAGCTGCTGGCCGATCCGGATAGGGTTCGGGCGCTTTCGGTCGATGGGCGCTTGCGGACGGTGCGGGTGCAGGAGATTCTGTCGAACGCCGTGGCGAGTGTTGGGCGTTTGCCGCTGCGCGATCTGGTGGAGAAGACCTGGCTGGCGCTGGGCGGACCGGCGGCGCTGGGCGAGAAGAGCCACCTGGATGACGCCGAGACTTATTTCGAACTGATCGAGGAGTTTGAGCGCGGCGGAATCATCCGGGATTTCAGCCTGTTGAACGAGCGGCTGGAGTTCCTGTTTGCCAAGCCCGTGACAGGCGCGGATTGCGTGAAGGTGATGACCATTCATGCGGCGAAGGGGCTGGAGTTCGATACCGTGATCCTGCCCAAGCTAGGGGCGGGCGCTCGCGGAACCGAACGGGATCTGCTGGTCTGGACGGAGCAACTGGACGAACACGGGAAGCCGGAGCTGCTGGTGGCGGCTCAGCCGCAGCGCGGCGCGGCGGATCAGGCTTACGATCTGGTCTGCGACGAAGTTGAGGTGAAGGAGCAGCATGAGTTGAAGCGGCTCTTCTATGTGGCGGCCACGCGGGCTAAGAACCGGCTGTATCTGATTGGAAATGCCGACGCGAATCAGAATCGGACGGCGTGCAAAAAGGCTGGCAGCAAGACGTTTCTGGGATTGATTTGGCTCAAGGTGACGGACCAGTTTGACAGTGAATTGCGGCGCAAGCGGTGGCGCCAAACCTCTTTGTTTGCGACTGACGGAAGCCGCGAAAACTTGTTGCGGCGGCTTCCAACGAACTGGCGTGCGCCGAAGTTGGACCGCTCCGTGGTATGGGAACCGGGGTTGCAAAAAGCGACGGCGTCGGCCCGCAAGATCAGCTATGAATGGGTTAGCGATACCGGGCGGCACGTGGGGACTGTGGTTCACGAGGTTTTGAAGCGAGTGGCGCGGGAGGGCGTGGCGGCGTGGAACGGGGATCGGTTGCGGGAGTTTGCGCCTTTGTTCCGGTCGGAGTTGACGCGGCTGGGCGTGCGCAATTCGGAAGAAGCGGCGGCTTCCGGGCAGATCGCGCGGGCCGTTGGCAACACGCTGGGGAGCGAACGCGGGCGCTGGATACTGAATCCGCATCGCGAAGCCCGATCGGAGTGGGCGGTTGGGGGGCGGGTAGGCGACCGGCTCATTAACGGGACTGTCGATCGTATGTTCCGCGACGAAACTGGCCGGCTTTGGATTATCGATTACAAGACGAGCGACCATGAGGGCGCGGATCTCGAAAAATTCCTAACCGACGAGCAGGGGCGATACCGGTCGCAAGTGGAAAGCTATGCGGCTTTGATTGCGCGGCTGGAGAAAGGGCCGATTTTCCTGGGGCTGTACTTCCCGCTGCTTGACGCCTGGATCGAGTGGCGGTTTGAGGAAGAGGCCGGAATGGCGGCTTCTTAGAACGGTGCTTGATGCCAGTCAAACTAACCGCAAATGTGAAGGCGGGCGGATGCGCGTCCAAGCTTAGCCCGAAGATTCTGGACCGGGCTCTGCGGTCAGTGCCGCGCGTAACGAACGAGAAGGTTCTAGTCGGCTACGACACAGCGGACGATGCCGGCGTTTACGATCTGACGCAACCGGGGGGGAAGCCGCTGGCCATGGTCCAGACGGTGGACTTCTTCACGCCCATTGTGGACGACCCTTACATTTTCGGTGGGATTGCGGCGGCCAATGCGCTGAGCGATGTTTATGCGATGGGCGGACGGCCCGTGACGGCGCTATCCCTGGTGGTCTTTCCGGCCAAAGGGGATATTGCAGATCTCGAAGCGATCCTGAAGGGCGGGGCGGACAAGATTCACGAGGCCGGTTGCGTGATCCTGGGCGGGCACAGTATCTCGGAGGACGAGGTGAAGTTCGGGTATGCGGTGACTGGGCTGATAGACCCGGATCGGATTCTGACAAATGCTGGCGCGAGACCCGGAGATGTGCTGGTTTTTACCAAACGAATTGGGACTGGGGTGATCTCGACCGCGCTCAAAAGGGGAATTGTGGAACGAAGCCACATGGATGCTTCCATCGAACAAATGCTGACTTTGAACCGGGAGGTTTGCGAGGCGATGCTGAAACGAGAGGTCCATGCCTGCACGGATGTGACGGGTTTCGGGCTACTGGGACATGCCCGGGAGATGGCGCTTGGGAGCGGGGTGACGCTTGAGATCTCGACTGGAGCGGTGCGGTGGCTGGCAGGGGCGGTCGAGTGTTCGAAGGCGGGGGCGCACTCGGGAGGTTTGGGCAACAATCGGGAGTTTGTCGAGAGCTGTGTGGAAATGGATCCGGGACTACCGAGCGAACTCCAGGCGCTGCTTTACGATCCGCAGACTTCCGGCGGGTTGTTGATAGCATTGAGCGAAGAGGAAGCGAAGAAGCTGCTGGAGGAGCGGTCGGAGGCGTATGTGATCGGGCGGGTGAAGGAATGTGGAACGAAGCCAATCGAGGTGCTGCCGTGAAGTGTGGAACGAACCCATTGATTATTGCCTTGGACGTGAACAGCGCGTCGCAGGCGCTGGATCTGGTTGACAAGATTGGTCCGGCGGCGGATTTCTACAAGGTTGGCATGGAGCTTTACGCGGCTGAGGGTATGGACATCGTGGCGCGGCTGGGGGCGCTTGGCAAGAAAGTGTTCCTGGACCTGAAGCTCTACGACATTGGGGAGACGGTGAAGCGGGCCACCCATCAGATTTGTAAGAACGAAGCCATTCGGTTTCTGACGGTGCATGGCAGCCGGACTATCATGCGAGCCGCCGTGGAAGGTGCTTGCGAACATAAGGCGAAACTGCTGGCGGTGGCGGTCCTGACCAGTCTTGACCAAGAGGACCTCGCCGACCTCGGGTTTCCGGTTCCCGTCTCCTATCTGGTCGAGCTGCGGGCCAGGAAAGCGGTCGAGAGCGGGATCGAGGGGGTTGTTTGTTCGCCACTAGAGGCGGCCCTGGTCCGGCAGATCGGGGGGCCGGGTTTGAAGATTGTCACGCCGGGAGTTCGTTCGGAAGGCAGTTCGGTGGGCGACCAGAAGCGGGTAGCTACTCCAGCCGAGGCGGTTCGGGACGGCGCGGATTACTTGGTGATTGGGCGGCAGGTGACTCGGGCAGCCGATCCCCGAGCGGCTTGCGAGGAAATCTTGCGGGAGCTGGACGCCGCGTTTGCCGCCGACTCGGAAAAGACCGCAGCAGTCTAGCGAGACTGCAAGGGCTGTCCGCGCTCGACTGAGTTACTTCTCGCGATCAAACCGGGAGGAGGGTCGGCCATGTAGACCGGAAGACTCGTTACGTCTTTGCCCTAGGCCCAGGAGCCTCCTTGTATTTGATCGACTTGTATTGAGCTTCGGTTCTTTCGATGCGCAGGAGTCCACACGCGCGCGGGAGCTGTGTCAGGATGTGCTGAATTCTTTTCAAGCGACGCCATTCTTGAGCAAGCACGTCCTTTGCCGGTTGTTGCTGAGTCGAATACTTTTGCGCACACACAATATTGCGGGTTCTGCTCGCGAGTGCGAGGCGGCTCTGGGCGTTCTGGAGAAGCTTGATTCTCCGATCCTGCTTTATCAGGCGCAGTTTTTGCGCGGCCAAATCCTGGAAGTGTCCGGCAAAACGGATGAGGCTTATCAGTGTTATCAGGAGGCGCGGTCGTAGTTTCAGACAACCTGCGCCAGCGCCGACCCGGGGTTCGGGTCCCGCCGGTCGCCACTTGATCCATGAGGCTGAACCGTTCATCGTCGTGTTGAGAATGGAGCCTGATCCCACTAAGACCCGGCTCTCGCTTTTGGGACAGGTCTTGAATTTTCAGAATCCCAACGAAGCCATACCTGGGATTGAGGTAATCCTGCTGAGTGGTGAAGATTTGATCGCAACGACCTCGGCGAACGCCGCAGGCGAGTTCGATCTGCAACAAGCTTGAGCTCAACTTGCAATTGTTCATTCATCCATGTTCGCGGTCAGGGTGCCATTGGGATCGTTCTGCAAGTGCCGGATACTTGAATGAGTCCGGTAGTGCGTGTCACCTTTTCTCGATTCCGTCCGGGCGGCTGGCTAGTGCGTCATCGCATAGACAATATAATCGATGCCCAGGCGCATGCCGAGAGCGGAGTACTTTTCGGGATAGCGCGCGTCGTCGGCCCATTCCCAGGAATCGCCTACATCCGAGTTGAAGCTGATGGCAACCATGACGCGGCCTTTGTCGTCGTAAATGCCGCGCCAGTGGGCGACATAGCCGTCCTTCTTATGGCCTTCCCGCAAGTGGTCGGCGCCCACGATCTGATAGCGGTCGTCCAGATCGTAAACGGTGTGAAAGATTGGGTCGGAATTGGGGATTTCAACGATGGGCCGATTGGGGAAAACCTGCTTCATGCTTTCCTGAAAAACCGACCACTCCACGGTGCCGTGAAAATCGTCCGCCATAAAGAAGCCGCCGCGCGTAAGGTAGTCGCGCAGTTTGTTCGCCTGCTGGCCGGTGATGCCCCACTCGCCAACCTGCACCGCGTAAAGCCACGGCCAATTGTAAACGTCGTCGCCGTCATCGAGATTGACGCATTGCTCGACGGAGCGCGTATCGATGCGCGTGAGGCGGCGGACGGCGAGGGCAAAGTGGCGATCGGCGCGCGGAAAGTCCTGCGTCCAAAGGGAGAGTCCCTCTCGCCAGTCGCCATCGAAGCGGCCCCGGTAGCCATCGTTCGAACCGGGCGGATACATCAAGCGGGCGAACGCCCATTCGGTCTTCGCGGATGAGTCAGGAGGCAGGGGCAAGTCGCTGGTGCTGTACTCTACGCCGTTGTATTCGCGGAAGGGGCGCGGGACCTGACGCTGGATGGCGTAGAGAGAACCGATGAACGCGGATGCGCTCGCGAGCAAACATAAGATCGTACGTGAACGCATTTCGCTACTTGCTCAGGGTTCGAAAATACTGGGCGAGAGCGTCCCGGTACTTCTCTGGGGCGGGCTCGGGAGCACCCGTTCGAGCGCCTGCCTGCTGAAGACCGGCGCGCCGGATCAACTCCAATTCCAGGCGCTCCAGGCTGGTGACGGCATCTTCACTGATGCGGGCGTCGAGCAGTCCGGATTGGGCGTTTACCTGCCGCAAGTGGCCGATGGCGTCAGCGAAGGAACCGTTGAGCTGGCGGTCGCCGCGGCCGAGCTGAGATCTCAAAGCAGATAGCTGTTCGAGTGTGTCCCGTTCCCCCGCGCCGCCGCCGATAGTTGGCCGGCCATCGGCGCGTTTGGCATCGGATCCGTTCTGACGTTCCAGTTGTTCCCGCAACGAACGCACCTGGGCAAGAGCCTGCGTCAGTTTGTCGTCAGTGGACGAATCCTCGCCGGGCTGCGCGTTGTTCAATGCCTCTTGCGCCGCTTCGAGTTGCCGGCTGAGTTGCTCCGTGCCCGCCGTGATGCTGTCTTCCATCGGCCAGGTTTGCAAACCGTAACCTTGACGAAGCCAGTCGGAATTTTTTTGCATGCGAACGGCCAGTTCTTCCTGCTCGGCATCTGAAAGCGCCTTCCGCAATTTGCGCGAGCCATCAGGCTGCTCACTGGCCATGCTCTGCGCCTGCTGCTGGATCTGCTGTTGTAGTTGACGCATCCGCTGCGCGAGTTTCTCGTTCTCCTCCGCCAGCGCCTTCTCCCGATCAGTTGGCGGATGACCGGTCTCCGGCATAAAGCGCCGGCGATACCAATTGCCTGCAAAATCGGGTCCGTTCATCTCCGGCATCACCGGATTCGCCTCGCCTTTTCCGTTGGCGGGCTCCTCTTTCTGGGCAGTGTTGATGCCCTTAGCGCCGTAGAGATCTTTGACGCGATCGGCGAGATCTTTCTGAGTCCGCGCCAGTTGCCCAGCCTTATCGGCAAGACCGGATACCGTGTTGCCCGCCTGCTGGCGGAGCATGTCGTTCAGGGCTTTTTGCGCTTCCGCTAATTGCTCGGCGGCTTTTTGCCGGGCGTCTCCATGCGGCGAATCGACCGCTTGGCGCATGGCATCTTCCGCGCGCCGCAGCGCATCGGTCGCGCGTTGCGTGGCTCCCGAATTTCCCTGTCCGGCTTGCTCTCGCGATTGCTGTCCGGCTTGCGCTTGGGCGTTCTGCGCGAGCTGTTGCATTTGCTCGCGAAGTTGTTCGGCTTCACGGCGCAGTTGCTCTTCTTCCCAACGCTGTTGGAATTGTTGCTGCTGGGAACGGGGCTGCTCGGCGAGTTCCTGCTGACGCTTTGCGAGATCCTTCAAACGCTGTAGAGCTTCGTCAACCTGCTTCTGTTGTTCGCCAGCCGAGGGAGCCGCCGACTGACCCGTCTCGTACTGATTCTTCGAGGTGTCGAGTTCCAGGTCGAAGAGCCGCGCCAGATCGCGCTCCTGGCCGCCCGCTCCCATGCCTCCGCCGTCTCGCTGTCCAAAGGCGACCTGAATGTCGCGAAAAATCGACTCGGCGCGTAGGAGCGACTGGAGGGCTTTTTGCTCCGGCGCAAGCGCGTCATTCCACTTGCCGGGCTTAAGCTGCTCGACGGCCTTCGTCATGTCGCCGGAAGCCTGCAGCATGGATTTCGAGAACTGCTCGAACTCAGGACTTGTGCCGGCGAGTTCACGATTGCTCATGCGCTCCGCGAGAGCCTTGGCCTGATCGCCAAGTTTCCCTTGCAGATCGGATAGGAAGCGCGCATTCTCGGCGAGGGCGGCGCGGTCTTTGGTGGGCTCCTTCATCTGGTTCCAAGTGGCTGCGATGATTTCTTTCTGACGCTCGGAGATGTTGTTGCCCTGATCGGCTCCCGAACCGCCAGCCCCGCCTCCGGCTTGCTGCGACTGGCGGAACTTGTAATCGAACGCTTCGGCCTGCGCCATAACGATGTCGCTGCGTGACGTATGAGTCGCATCGCGAGCCGTCGCATAGAAGCTCACCAGGTCGCCCGGCACTACTTTGAAGTCCTCGAAGTAGAGGGTGGTTTTTCCTTCGGCCTCTTTCGCGTTCTTGCCGTTCAGCAGGGATCTGGTTTGTTCCGGGCCGCCATTCACGGAGTAGTGGAGTTCCAGATCCTGAACGCCAAAATCATCCGCGGCTTCAACGGCAATCGGCACTTCTTCGATGGGGCTAACGTGCGGGTCGCGTCCTGGACGAAGAATGCGAACGGAGGGGGGCTCATCTCTCTTCGCCTCAATAAAGTAGTCGTCCGTGATGCGGACTGCCTCACCGTTATCCAGCGCAGCGACGTGATAAGAACCATCCTTATCGATCGGCAGCGTGGCCTTCAGCCAGTTATCGCCCGAATTGGTGAGTTCGAGTTTAGATCCGTTCTCGAGCACCAACACGCCGTGTTCGAGAGGTTTGTCGGTGAGGATGGATATGTCCGCTTTGCTTCCTGCAACCGCGCGGATGTCGCCGCCCGGATCTTCGACGATATCCCGCAGACCGATGCCGCCAGGATAGTGAAGCGCGACGCGCACACGCTTCACCGCCGGAAGGTCTTTTACTGCGATTGTGAAATGCTTCGACTGTGCGTCCCCGGCCTGCACCCAGTATTCGAGCGAATCGGACAAACCCGCGAACAGAAGCTGAAAGCCGTTGCCGCTCGGCTGCGACTGCATGGGGATCTCTTCCCACTTGAGCGCACCGCCATACTTCGCGTGAAGAATAACAGTGGGAACCGAGAAACGCATGGGCTGCGCCGTGACGACCTGATCGGTCTTTCTACGGATGGTTTTGTTCCCAGGCCGGACGACGATGTTGTACAGGGGCTCGCTGCCGGCGTGAGCCGTGCCGGTCCAGAGCAGGGACGCGCCATATCCCCAGTAGCCTGGAGCGTTGGTGATCAGCCAGAGCAAGACGACGATGGCGGCCGCCGCTCCCGCGAGAGCGCCATAGAGAACGCGCGATGGAACAAGCTGCCCGGTTGGATTCTGCCGTGCGATACGCAGTGCGTCTTCAGCCAGCAATTCCGTGAATGGGTTTTCAGGATCGGCGCGCTCGGTAATGGTCAGCAGACGTTCGTTGAAAGCGGGAATGCGCGACTCGGCCAACTGGGTGACTCGCCTGCGGTTGAGGCGCGCGACTGGCAGGGCCAGAGCGAAGGTGATGGCCGCGGCGATGCCGGCAAACAGCAGCAGGCGAAACGGAAGCACGAGGCCGTCGGCGAACTTGTAGCGGTTGCAGATCCAGACAAGCGCGACGGTGAGCGCCAGAGCAGAGGCCGCACTTGCCGCCAAGCCTTTCGAAGCCGCCAGGAATCGCAGCCGCCGTTCGACGCTCTTTAGAATTGTTTCCAGCTGTTGAAGGGCTGTCACGAGGTCTGTCTTCCTTCCCTCAGATATCGTCCCGCAAAAATCGATTCGATCAACGCCGCAAGCAGGACCAGGGTCAGGATGTAGCGCCACAGGCCCCAACGCACTGTCTGCCGCTCGACTCTATCGATCCCCTGGGCCGTACTCTTTCCAGTATTGCGCCAAAGCGCCAGGGTGTCGGCAGGTATTTGCGTCAAGTCCGATTCGCGCCGGTCAGCGTGCGCGGCCATAAGAACGCGCCGGCCATTTGCAGGCTGCACTTCGTAGAAGCCCGCGCGGTCGAGGCCGTAATTCATGACGCGGGTGGCATCGGAAAGAGCCAGCTCATGTTTGCCGTCGGGACCTATTACATCTGCCGCTGTGTCTTGAGCGTTCGTCTGCCGCAGCGCGACCGGGGTTCCAACCACCACGCTCGATGCTCCGTCTTCGGCTCCGGACAGGTACGCGCCGGTTTGCGCAACGAAGGGCAAGAAGGATGTGTGCAGCGGAAAGTCACTGGTGGAGTTGTCCAGAGTGGAAGCGAAAATAAGGATTCGGCCCTCGCCGTGGCGTTGTTCCAGCAGCAAGGGCGAGCCATCCGAAAAGCGGGCCAGCACGCGGTCGTTTTGTTTCGGCGAGATGCGCGGAGCAGCGACAAACTGAACGTTCTGAAAACTCCCCACGCCGAGGAGGGCCGGCGACTGGGCGTCAACTCTGCCTGCGCCTTGGGTTTCTGTCGTCGCGCTAATGTCTTCGCCCGCTAGCGGGATTGTTCCCGTGCGGATGGTGCCCGGCCCTACTGTAATCAAAGTGGCCCCGCCTTTCGAGACATAGGCGTCGAGCTGCTCTTGGAGCATGCGGTCCAGGATGCCGGGGCTGCTAAGCACAACGAAAGCGTACTCGTTCAGGTCTTGTGGCAACCCCTGTTCGATGGCGGATGTCTGAACCGTGAGGCCAGTCGCGCTTGAAGCTTCCATTGCGGAACGGTAGTAGAAGGCGTCGTGGGCACGGCCAGCCGCGTGGAGAAACAAAACTCTTCGCGGGTCGGATCTGTCGACGGCGAAAGCAAAGGAATCGTCCGCGAGGAGGTTGTCGTGGGGTTCCATCCGAATCTCACCGCGATGCGATCCATAAGGCACATCGAAGCCATCAAACTCGACCGACGCGCGGCCGCTTGCGGGGACGCTGACGTCTTTGACCGCAAGCGTCCGGCCATCAAGGAGGAGCGACACCTTTCTGGTCACCGCCGTTGTCTGCCAACCGGCAACCGTGGCGGTCAGGCGCGTGTGCATCGAATCGAGTACGTGCGCCGGGGCGTTGACGCTCTCGACGGCCCAGTTGGAGTTGTGGGCGCCGCCCACGCAGTGTAGGGTGAGCGATGTGTGGGGGCCGAGTTGCAAATCTACAAAAGCGGCAGGCATGGATGTCTGCTGCAAGTCGGTAATTAGATGCAGATCGAGATTCATGGCCGAGGTCTGATCCATGACGCGCAAGGCCCTGCTCAACTCTCCATACGAACTTGTCTGGTCGCTCGGGGAGATTGAATCGATGGCCGCGCGGAGGGCGGATTTGTCCCGTTCAGGCTGGGTGAGCGCTTCAAGATGCGAGTCAAATGCGACAACTTGTGCCAGCGACTGTCCATGCAGTGCATCGACCAACTGGCGCGCCTGCGCTTTCGCCTGCTCGAAGTGACGCCCGTACCGCAGGCTGAACGAATGGTCGATAACGATTATGGTGAGGGTCGGCCTGGCGGTTGAAGTCGAAGTGCGATTGAGGAACGGATTCGCGAAGGCGAGAGCCAGCAGCGCAAGCAGCGCCACGCGCAGAGCGAGCAACGTGAGATAGCGCAAACGCCGGTGCCTGGTGGAGCTTTGGACGCGGCGTTCGAAAAACATGAGCGAGCTGAACGGCCGGGGCGTGCGCTTGAATTGACGCAGTAAATGCAGCCAGAGCGGAAGCGCCACCGCGGCCAGCCCGGCGAGAAACCAGGGCGAGAACAGGCCCACTACTTTCTCCTCTGCCGCAGTGCAAAGTACTCGCGCAGAGCTGCGTCAAGTGGCTGGTCGGTTCGCAAAAAGAAGTATTCAAGTCCGGCTCGCTGAGACTCCGAGCGCAATGCGCTCATGTGTTGTTGGATCTTCGACCCGTACTCTTCGCGAGCGTATTCGGGAGACACTTCGAGCGTGTCATTCGTCTCCATGTCTACCAGCACGACGGGATCATTAATGCGCGGCCGCAGTTCTTCAGGGTCGAGCACGTGAAAGAGGATCACTTCGTTGCCGCGAAACCGCAAGGGCTCGACGGTCGATATCACGGTGTCTACGGAGAGGAGAAAGTCCGAGATCAAGATCGTAATGCCGCGCCGCTTCCGGAACTGTTGCAGTTGAAAGAAGCCGCGCTCGAAATCTGTCCGAGTTCCCGTTTCCGAGGTATCGATGGCGTGCAGCAAGCGCATTAATTGCCCTTGCCGGCTGGATGGAGTGGTGAAGTTGACGGCACCGCCGTGAAAGGTAATCAGCCCAGTGCTGTCTCGTTGCAGATGCGCCAGGTAAACGACAGCGGCGGCCAGAAATTTCGAATAGAGGAATTTGCTGACCGCGCCCGAGGAAAAGTTCATGCTGGCGCTGGTGTCCAGCATCACGAAAATCTCGGTGTTCGTTTCACCGCGGTAGCGCTTTAGATACGCCTTCTCCGTTCGCGCGAAGACGTTCCAATCGACGTGACGCAGATCGTCTCCCGGCGTGTAGGCGCGGTACTCGGCGAACTCCTGGCTGAATCCAAAATCGGGCGAGCGATGGAGGCCGGCGACAAAACCATCGACCACGGTCCGAGCGATCAGGTCGAGGCTTGAAAGTTCCGCCAGGACCGCTGGATTGAGGAAGCGGTTTTGTGCGACTGCGGGCATTGGCGATCGTGGCTAGGCGCGGGGCTGCGGCTTCCAATCCAGCAGGCGTTTAACAATTTCGTCGGTGTTCACCCGATCCGACTCGGCGTGGAAATTCAGCAGAACGCGATGCCGCAAGATGGGCGCGGCGAGGGTGCGGATATCTTCATACGCAACATGGAAGCGACCGTTCATCAGAGCGCGGGCTTTCCCGGCAAGCACAAGGAACTGGACGGCGCGAACACTGGCTCCGAAGTTCACGTATTTTTTCACGAAGTCCGGAGCGTCCGGGCCATTCGGACGCGTTGCCCGGACCAGATCCACGGCATAACGCGCAACCGATTCGGCGATGGGCGTCATGCGAATGAGGTTTTGGTAATCGAGAATCTCTTCCGCGCTGGTGACGGTTTCGGCCTGCGGCAGACTGGTGGTTGTGGTGAGATCGACGACTTTGAGTTCGTCTTCAGCCCGCAAATAGTCGAGCACGGTGTTGAAGAGAAAGCGATCCAACTGCGCCTCGGGCAGCGGGTATGTTCCTTCAAGTTCAATCGGGTTCTGAGTGGCAAGCACGAAGAAGGGAGGCGTGATTTTGTAGTGGTTGCCGCGGACTGTGCAGGAGAACTCCTGCATGGCTTCGAGCAGGGCGGACTGGGTTTTCGGCGGAGTGCGGTTGATCTCGTCCGCAAGCAGCATGTTCGAGAAAATCGGCCCCGGCACGAAGGTCCACATGCGGCGGCCGGACACGGGATCTTCTTCAATGATGTCGGTGCCGGTGATGTCGGAGGGCATCAGATCGGGCGTGAACTGAATGCGGTTGAACTGCAGCCCGAGGGCGCCCGCCAGAGTGCGGACGAGCAGTGTTTTCGCCGTTCCGGGCAGACCCGTCAACAGGCAGTGTCCGCCGACGAATAACGCGACAAGCAGATTCTCAACCACCTCATCCTGCCCGACGATCACCTTTCGGACCTCGCGTTTGATGGCAGCCTGCGAATCTCCGAAGCGTTTGATGCGGTTCCTAAGTTCGGCTGAATCCACAGTGATGGAAGTGGACATGTTTCTACTGGCTGAGTTGCAACAGAAGCTGCTGTGCGGGTTTAAAACCGGGAGCGGCCTCCAGTGCCATCAGTACCTGATCCTTTGCTTCGGTGGTTTGATGCGCGGCATGCAGGGCGCGCGCTAAATCAAAATGGGACTCGGCGACATCGGCCGGCTTCAGGGCCAGCACGGCGCGGTATTCGCGAACCGCCAATTCGGACTGCCCGGATTTCAGCAGGAGTTCACCGAGGCCGCGATGGATCTCTTCGTCTTCCGGATAGATGAAATTGAGCTGCTCGAGGGTGGTTTTGGCTTGCTGCGAGGCAGACGATTGCCGTTCAAGCTGAGCGAGTTTCTTGAGCGTCGCGACATCCGTTCCACCAAGGTCGCGGTACGTTTCGAGCTGCCGCACGGCTTGACTTTGTTGGCCAGTCGCGAGATAGACGTCTGAAAGCATTTCGTACGCGCTGCCGGAGCCAACATACTCCGGATAGTAATCGCGGATCGCCAAGGCTTCCCGAAGCGCATCGTCCTTCTTCCCGCTTTCAAGATCCGCCTGCGCTGCCTTCATACCCTGCTTCCATTGATCGAAATGCTGAACGGTATTCGCAGTCTGGCCATCCAGCCACTGCAAGAACGCCGTGTCGAAGGCGTCCGGTGTCTCGCGCAGGTTGGCTTCAATGGCCTGGGCCGTCGATTGGCGCGCCGCATAAGAATGGATCATCCCGAGGATGGCGGCGTCGCCCCATTCAGCCGCGATGTAGTCGCAAATCTTCCCCGCCTGATAGTAAGAAACGAGAACTTGATTGGGATACTCGGGACGCACGAACCCGCGGTCGATATCGCGAATGGGAAGCAACTTTTTCTGTTTGAGCGCGGCAATGATGTCGGGGGTCAGGCGGTCTCCCCAAGCGGGGGACGCGGCGTGCTCTTCATGCACGGCAACGCCTTCGGTGAACCAACGGGGGACAAGATGATTGGTAGCCGTGATCACATAGACATGACTCAGTTCATGCCACAAGGTGTCGGCCCAGTTGAGTTGACCGGGCGGCCGCGCGGAAGGGCTGTCCATTGCCACCACCGTTCCGAACGTTACACCGAGAAGCCCTCCCTGACCGGGCAACCCCAGCGTCCGGACAGCGAAGTCGTCGTGATTTGGGTAGACTTCCAGGCGCACGGGAACGCTCAGCTTCAGCTTGTACTTTCGTTCGTAAGTAGTGATGGCGCGCTGCAGCTCGGGCTCGATATAGGGACGCAGGAGCGCGGATTCCTTCTGGTTCAAAACCAGCTGGGTCGAACTGGTGGTGAAGGTTTCGTACTCCTTCATCCGGTCGAGAAAGCGGAGAGAGTTGATCGTTTCCGGATCGCGAAAGTGGGCTTCGTAACAGCGCTCAAGCTGTTGTCTCGCCTCGGATTCAAAGCCAAGACGCATGAGATTGACGCCCAGTTGGGATCTTGCGGGCCACAAGCTGGGATTCAGATCGAGCGCTTTGCGATACGACGCGATGGCTTCCTCATAGCGGTAATTAATGACGAAGAAGTGGGCCCCCGTGGCGTAAGCCTCACCGTAAACGGGATTGATTGCGGCTATTCGATCCATCCAGGGCGATTTCGAGTTGCCGTTTAACCAGTCGATGGATGCAAGCACCGACATCCCATCTAACGCTTCGGGCGAGAGAGCGAGAGCTTTCTGCGCTTCGTCCGTCGCTAACTTCGCATTGCTGTCTTCGAGCGCGAGGTAGGCAAGGAATTCGTGCGCTTGAAACAGTTTGGGGTCGTGGCTGAGCGCTGCTTGCGCGAGTTCCACCGACTTCTTATCGAACCCTTCGGCAAGCACACGCGCCAGGCCGAGATAGGCGGGCGCATAGTTGGGATCGGCTGCTATGGCTTCCTCGAACAGCTTTGCCGCGTCGCCGGGTTGAGCGTGCTCGGTAAACATGCGGCCCCAGGCGGTTTTGACCGGAGCCGAATTTGGATGAACACGGTCGGCTTCACGAAATTGCTCGTTGGACTGCTGGTACTGTTGCAGGCCGAGGTATCCTTCAGCGCGGGCTAACGCATCGCCCGACCGGGTAAGCGCCGTGAAACATCCGGCGGCGTCGGACAGCTTGCCGTGGCGCTGCAGCGCGCCGCACTGAGTGATCGCAATGGCCGCTGTAAACAGAATGGCGGTTGTCATCTACTTGTCAATTTCCGCTTGCGTGCGCGCTAGCTGAAGCAATAGGGCCGTGAGTTCTTCTTTGTACCGGTCCTCCGGCAGGGCCGCCTTTCGATACTTGAGTTGATCTATTTTCGCTTCAAGGTCTTGCTTCCGGCTCAGCAGCTTTTGCTTTTCGGGGTTTAGAACCGCCGCCGGCGTTTGGGCTTCCGGACGCACCATTGGAAATGCCGCCGCAAGCAGTCCCTGCCCGTTCTCCGGCTTTGGATCGCGCACCGCATTCAGCGAGCCCGCGTCGGTGAACTGCGCATGTTCCGTTGCCAGGAGCTTCTCGCTTTCGAAGTAAGCGGCGGTCTTCTGCTGTGCGTAGCGAAAGGCTTCAAGCGTCGAAATGGTCCCGTTCTTATCAGTGTCCGCGGCTGGATCTTGCAGCGCATCCACCCAGTAGCGGGCGAAGACCGTCGCGTTCTTTTCAGTGCCGGATTTCGTTGCGGTAATTACGATGCGGTCCTTCTTCGCGAGCTTCGCCAGCGAGGCGCCGCTGCAGCTAGTCATATTCACGACCAGTTGACGACCGGCGCGAATGCGGTTCAGGAGTGAGCTTAGATCGGCGGCAGTGATGTCAGGACCGGGAATGTTGAACTTGTAATCCGTTCCGTCGAACGTGCCATGGCCGATTAACAGCAAGGCAATCGCATCGTCAGGCTGCGCTTCTTGCGCCAGACGAGAGAAGACGTCCTGGATGTGTTGCCGTGTCGCGGCGCTGCCGGAAATGGTTTCGACATGCGCGTCGGGTCCATTTTGGCGGAACTGACGATCCAGGTCGGCCGCCCATTTCTGGAATTGAGTTTCGTATTCGGGCGCACCGCCAAGGCCGGCGATGGTGACATAGTAGGTCGCGGCATGGAGGCAGAGAGCGCTGCAGGCAATCAGAAAAAACAACTTCAAACCGGCCTTCAAACGAGCCCCCAGCGGCGGCGCAGCAGCCACTCGGCGGAACGCAGCCCCAACAGCGTCAGGAAGATGACGGGCATATTCCAAAGTTCCATGGTTTCGTGCGCGGTGATTCCGGCTTCGGAGAAAGAGATCTCCTCCGGCAAGCGCTCGGCGCTGCTCGGCGTGTAGTAGTGCCCTCCGGTCTCTTCAGCCAGTTTTTGAAGAAGGTCCCGATTCTGTTCACGATGAAAATTTTCGGCAACGCCATTTTCGCGCTGGAAAGTAAGGACGTCTCTGCCCAGTTCCGTCGGTCCGCGTTTAGCGGTGACCTCCGCCACGTAAGAACCCGGCTGGGCGGCATCCCAGTCAGCCGAGTAGATGCCTTGCGCTTGAGGCTCCGGCCGGAGAGCAACCAGGTGCGATGAACCGTCCGGACCGATGATACTCGCAGTCACGACGGCATCGCTCGCGGGTTGGTAGTTCTTGTCTCTCACGTCGGCCCGTAGCTGCAGGTTCCCAGTGTCTTCCAACTGTGCGTTAGGTGTGGACGCTACAACCGGCGACGGGGTTGCGCCGGCGGTCCAGCGCAGAAGCTGCCGCCAGAAAGTTTCCTGGCTGGTGTCGGCGGCGGGTTGTTGCATGCGCCAGCGCCAACTGCCTCCGGTGGCAAAAACAACCGTGCGACCGCGCCCGTAGTTTTCCGTAACCAGCAGCGGAACCCGGTTGCCGTTGACGTTCACGCGGGCAAGCACAACGGCCCCTGGCTTGGGTGTTCCGGGGTCCTGAAAATCGGCGAGATAAGGGAGAACGTCCCAGTGATTCGCGCTGTCGTCCGGATTGTCTTCAATCCTGCAAATGAGACTCTTTCTGCCTTCGCCGGTAAGCTCCGCCGCAACCAATTTGCGCTCAAAAGTATTCTTGCGCGTGGGCAGCGTGACAGGCAGCAGTTCGGCGAAGGGCGGGGCATCGTACTCGCCGTCCGAAAGCGAAGCGCGCCCACCGAGAAAGAGCAGACCCCCGCCGCGGCGATCCACAAATTCCATGATTGCCTCCTGCTGGGCGGGCGTGAAAAAACCGGATTCGACGCTGCCGAGGATCAGGGCCTGGTAAGCGAAGAGGTCCTCCGGTTTACTGGGAAATCCGTCAACCAGTTCATTTGGCGTGGAGATTCCCTGGCGGTAGATCTTGTTCTGCGTGGTGCGCAACATGGAAACGACTTCTATGGCGGGATCGTCTTCGACCGCGCGGCGCAGGAACTTGTATTCCCAACGGGGCTCGCCCTCCACGTAGAGAATGCGGCGCTTCGTGCCATCGACAGCGACGATACGCGTCTGCCGGTTGTTCTGCAAATTCTCTTCTCCCGGAAGAGCGTCGAGCCTTGCTTCGATTCGTCGCACGCCCGCTTTACCGGCGTTGAACTCGATGGTTTCAATTTGCTCTGGGCTATTTGTAAAGGTAATTTGCCGTGCGGCAAGCACGCGTCCGTCGCCGGTGATTATAAGATTTGTCCGTTTGCCGCTGAAAGCGTTCTGCCGGATGGCAACCTCCGCTTGCAGGCGGGAATTCGCCAGCACCTGCGAGGGCACGGCCAAGCTTTCCATCTCAACGTCGCGCGTGAGTTCATCGCGCCCGAAGCCGATGGTGTTCACGGGAAGGCGGCGTCTGCGCAGTTCGTTCAAAGTGCCCAGATCGATGCCGCCCGAGTTGTCCGCGCCGTCGCTCAGCAGAACCACTGCGCCGATGGGGAGCGTTGCGGCCTCGTCGGCAAGCTGCCGCAGCCCTGTTCCGATTTGAGTGGCGGAACCTGCCGCATGCAGTTCATCGGTGTTCGCGATCGGCGCCGCGCCTGCATCCAGGCGGTACAGCCGCACCTGAAAACGTTTCGTCAAGTCGGGCAGCAACTTGGTTTGCAAAAGCTTGACTGCCTGCCGCTGCCGGGTGTCGCCGGTATCGGCAAGGCTCATGCTGCGGCTATCGTCCACGAGCACGGCGATGATGTTCTGCTGCGGTCGGAGGGCAGTGATGCTGATGGCAGGCTGCCACAAAAGCAAAAGCAGAACCGCCACCGTCGCCGATTGGAGCGCCCAGAGAACCGCCGCGCGCAGCTTGTTCGCGGATGCGACCATGCGTTCGCGTTTGCGCCATGTGGACCACGCAAGCACGCCGGCCAAGGCAGCCAAGCCCAATAGCAGAAGCCACGTCGGCCACGGCCCTAGCAGCACGAGCGTTCCTTTTGAGAAGACCGATGCCGGGTATTTGAATAGAAACCGGAACATGCTTCAGTGCGGACGGTTAATGCGTCATCGCATAAACCAGATAGTCGATGCCAATGCGAAATCCAAGCGCGGAATACTGCTCGGGATATTGCGGATTGTCGGCGTGCTCCCAGGAATCTCCCAGGTCCATGTTGTGGCAGATTGCAACCATCAGACGGCCCTTGTCGTCGTAGATGCCGCGCCATCTTGGCTGATACCCATCCTTTTCATAGGTGCGGTGACTGTAAACGAACTGCTCGCCCGGGACTTGATAGCGATCATCCAAATCGTAGACGGTGTGAAAAATCGGATCGCCGTTGGGCAGTTCGACAATCGAGCGATCGGGAAAGACTCTCTTCATGCTGGCGACGAAAGTGTCCCATTCCAGAGTGCCATGGAAATCGTCGCACATGAAAAATCCGCCGCGGTCCAGGTAGTCGCGAAGCTTGGCGGCCTGCAAATCGGTGAGATCCCAGTGGCCCACCTCAACCGCATAGAGCCAGGGCCAATTGTAGATATCGTCTCCGTCCTCGGCGGCGACCGGCTCTTCCACCGAGCGCGCCTGTATCCGCGTAAGCCGACGCACGGCCTCCGACAGATGGCGATCCGATCTTGGATAATCGATCGTCCAGTTTGCCATGCGTCCACGGCGCGTCGGCACGGCGCGATACATGAAGCGAGCAAAGGCCCACTCGCCTGGCGTTTCGTAGTCGGGAGGAACCGGAAACTCTTCGTATTCCCAGCCGACGTATTGGCGAAACGTGCCGGGCTGCTGGAGTCTACGCGAAGTGCGCTTGCCCACGCTGCCGGGATTGTTGGGAAGAAGCTCCTGATCGGGAGGGCGCAACGCGGCTGGAACGGCACTCAAAAGCACCATGCTCGCCAGGGTCGCCAAAAGAACGCCGCGCCAACGCATATCCAGGAAGCTGGTTGCCGTCAGAATAGCATTTGAGTATTGAGAGGGTTCGAGGATGGATGAGCCTGAGTTTTGGCGGAAAGTTTTTATCGACGATTGAAGAGCGCCGGGGAGAGAGTTAGAGGGAGTTCCTGCTACCCTCAATTCGAGATGAGTCTGCCTGGGGCTGAGCGGGCTGTCGTCGAGATCGACAAACTGCGCAACTACTGCCTAAATCCGGCGCATCCCCGCGGTCGCCACAAGGCGCGCGTTTTTGCATCGGCTTTGCGAATTCTGGAATCAGATGCCGAATGGCTGAGAGCTAGATTGCTTGATGCCGCTCTGATGGGTCACGCAAACGAAGCCGAAGCGGATGAGTACGGGAGGCGCTATATCTTGGATTTCGAATGCGTTAAAGATGAACTGAGTGCGTTTGTTCGTAGTGGCTGGATCGTGCGGCGAGGCGAAGACTTTCCTCGTTTGACCACTTGTTATGTACTATCGAAATGAGAACTGTAATGGCTGAACTCGAAATGCTGGCCGTGGTGGCCCTCACACAAGAGCTGCCCGAAAAAGGACTCCAACGTGGCCAGGTAGGTACGATCGTCGAGAGCCTCGCGCCCGGAGTATACGAAGTAGAGTTCAGCGACGATCAGGGGAGAACGTATGCTTCCGCTGCCATCCCCAGTGATCGGCTCATGCGTTTGCACCATGAACCGAAGCAGCACGCCGCCTAGCGTTTTCCGCTCGCTTAGAGATCACGGTTCATTTGGGGAGGCGAGCCGATTTAGCGGGACGAATAGATCGGAAGAGCGTCGTGTAGGGAAAGAGTGTAGATCTCGGTGGT
>OCTA010001536.1_pt1 | contig 21170 bp, 22 predicted proteins | sample 1538991 | NCBI WGS metagenome assembly OCTA01 (sample SAMEA3539302, study PRJEB22396) | soil metagenome | biome: tundra; feature: field; material: soil | place: USA | collected 2010-05 | depth 0.15 m | reverse complement strand
GCCATGGAAGACATCGAGATTACATTTCCAGGCGGCAAGCGCGTCGATGCTCGAGTGGGCGCTTATGTCGTGCACACGGACCAGCCCGTCGATGCCGGCGGCGATGGGACGGCCGTCGCGCCGTTCGATCTCTTCCTCGCGTCACTCGGCACGTGCGCGGGCCTCTATGTCCTCGCCTTCTGCCAGGCGCGTGGGCTCTCGACCGACGGGCTCGCGCTCCGACAGCGCGTCGAGGTCGATCCGGCGACAAAGCTCCCGCGCCACATCCGCATCGAAGTCGCGCTTCCGTCGTCGTTTCCGGACAAGTACCGAACCGCGGTCCTTCGTGCCGCGGAGGGATGCAAGGTGAAGAAGACGATCGCGGCCGCGCCTTCGGTCGAAGTCGCACTCGCCCAGGCGGACGAACCTCTCGTGAAAGCATCGTGAACAGGAGTCGATCATGAACGCGCTCATTCCGACGAATGAAGGAAACCTCGACCGCGGCGTCCGAGTCGCCATTGGCCTCGTGCTGCTCACGCTCGTCTTCGTAGGGCCGAAGAGTATGTGGGGCTTGCTCGGATTGGTCCCCCTCCTCACGGGCGCCGTGGGAAGCTGCCCGCTCTACCGCGTGCTCGGTGTCTCGACGTGTACGGCGCGCCCGAGGGGGTGACGGGCCGAGCTCAAGGCCCAGCTTGGATGGCCGCGAGCTCGCGGAGCGCCTTGCGGACGAGCGCCTGGACGTCGCTCGGCACGGCGCCGTCGTGGCTCTTCGTCCGGCAAAGCGCGAGCGTCTTCTTGAGCGCGCCGCACGCGTCGCGGCACCGGGGACACGAGTCCACGTGCGCCTGCATGCTCGCGCACTCGTCGGGGCCGATCTCGCCCTCCACGTAGCGCGAGAAGATGGGGACGATGTCCGGGCACCCCTGCGCCGCTGGCGCGTCCGCGGTCTCGAGGAGCGGAGCCAGTCGCGCGCGGACGCTCACCCGGGCGCGGTGCAAGCGGCTCTTCACGGCGTCGATTCCCACGCCCAGGACCTGGGCGACCTCGGGCGCCGTCAATCCTTCGACATCCCGCAGGATCAGGACTTCGCGGTACATGGGCTCCAGGTCGGCGATCGCCGCGTCGAGGGCCTTCGAGAACTCATGATCGCCGGCCGTCTCGTCCGGAGCGCTGGCGTTCGCCGCGATTCCCCTCGCGTCCTCGGAGTCGAGCGAGACGAACTCCCTGGGCGTCCCGACGCGCGTCCGGCGCTTCTTGATGCAAAAACTGCGAGCGATGGCGAAGAGCCACGTCGACAGCGCGGACGCGCCGCGGAACTCATGCAGGCCGCGCGCGGCGGCGAGCAGGGTGTCCTGCACGACGTCCTTCGCATCCACGGGATCACGGCACATCTTGACGCCGAACCGGTACACGGCCGGAAGATGACGCTCGAGGAGGACCCCGAGCGCACGCTCGTCACCGGCCTGGAGCGCCGCGAGCAGTTCCTCGTCTGTAGGGGTCACGTGGGGACGTTGTAGCCTGCCCGGCTGGGATCGCCCCATATCCCGGAACCCTTCGACGCGCGTAAGGCTCACACTCGGAAAGGTCTCCACCCAAAATGGCGCATGAGCGAATGTTCCATCACACGCACGCAGACAAGCTCGACGATCCCGAGCGGCGCGCCTGGCTCCCGCCCGAAGAGGTCGTTCGCCGTCTCGAGCTCCGCCCCGGCCTTCGCGTGGCCGACATCGGCGCCGGGTCCGGATACCTCACGGCGCCCATCGCGGAGGCGGTCGGTCCGACGGGCCGGGTCGCGGCGCTCGACCTGCAACCCGAGATGCTCGAGCGGCTGCGGCATCGACTCGCGCCCGGAGCCCCGGTCGACCGGGTCCAGGCCGACGCCTCGGCGACGACGCTCCCCGCGTCGAGCCAGGATCTGGCGCTCATCGCCAACGTCTGGCACGAGCTCGACGGCCGAACGGCGGCCCTCGCGGAGATGGCGCGCATCGTCCGAGGCGCCGGCCGCCTCGCCATCCTCGACTGGCGCACGGATGTCGCGCAGCCTCCGGGCCCGCCCCTGGAGCGCCGGTCCGGCGTAAATCCTTCCTGGCTGCGCGGGCTCCAACGCAGCATGGTCTTCCGGACGATGTTGTTCATGCTGCTCGGCGCCGCAGGCGGTCTGGCGTACCAGCGCGTCGTCGGCTGTCGAACGGGCATCTGCCCGATCACCTCCAGCCCCCCTACGTCTCGACGCTCTACGGCGCGGTCATGGGGTTCTTGCTCTCGGGCGGCTTGCGCTGACCGGACCGGCTGACCCCGGAACCGCAAGGAAAAGGCGCCCATACGCGGTGACCAGCAGGAACCACGGGCTCACGAGCTGGGCGAGGACGAGCGAGAGGAGCACGAGGCTCCCGGCGACGAGGCCGACGTATCGTTCGATGCATATGGGATGGTCCTCATGGGGCCGGCGCGGACGCGCCGGGGTGGAATGCTCACCGCGGCTTCGCCGCGTCTGGCGCGCTCGCGCCCTTGCCGACCAGGGCGATCGCACGCTCCAGTCTGTCGTGCACCTCGCGGGCGATCTCCTGGAGCGCCGGCCCGGCGCCGGCCGCGATGGTCTCGAGGGGATCGATGGCCGCGACGTGCGTGGCTCCGCCGTCCTCTTCGTAGACGATGACGTTGCACGGCAAAAGGAGGCCGATGTCCAGGCTCGTCTCGAGCGCGCGGTGCGCGAAGGGTGGATTGCAGGCGCCCAGGATCTTGTAGCGACGGAAGTCGACGTCGAGCTTCTTCTTCAGGGTGGTCTGGACGTCGATCTCGGTGAGGATGCCGAAGCCCTCGGTCTTGAGCGCGTCGGTGACCTTCGCGATGGCTTCATCGAACGGACCGTTGAAACGAACGTGCATGCCAATCGGGCGCATGGTTTCCATCCTCTCAGACTAGCGTTTGGGGTTGAGTGGCCTCGGCCTCGGCGATCTTCTTCAGGATCTCGTTCATGTCGATGTCGGCGACGCGCTTCAAGATCTCCTTGAGCGCCGAGCCCGGCATCGCGCCGGCCTCTCGCAAGAGCAGGACGCCGTCGCGGAAGGCCATGAGCGTAGGGATGGCGCGGATCTGAAACGCGGCAGCGAGCGCCGGCTGGGCTTCGGTGTCGACCTTGGCGAAGGTGGCCTCGGGGTGCTTTGCCGCGACGGCCTCGTAGGTCGGAGCGAATGCACGACACGGGCCGCACCACGACGCCCACCAGTCGATGAGGACGGTTCCTTTGCGGATCGTCTCGGTGAAGTTCGCTGTCGTCATTTCGAGCGTGCTCATGTCCGCCTCCGATCGGTCAGAGCCCCGGCCGCCAGAAAGGATTCACGAGGCCGCCGCCGCGCCTGCGTTCAGGGACAGGCGAACCCATTCTGAGGACTTCGGCTCCAACGAGCCGAGAGAGGAGACATCGAGATCGACCGGAACTCCTCGTCGTCCAGCGACGACCAGACCTTGGTCCTGTACTGGCTGGCGGGCCCACCGAGGTCGGTGACGAAACCTTGGCCGCCCGCCTCGTTGGCCGCCGCGGTCACGATCGCGTCGTAGTTACTCGGCTTGCTGACATAGGGCCCGAACGGGCCAACCCCGCCCGCCGGCAGCGTGCCTTCGACGTATTTCCCGGCGGTCAGCCAGTCGATTCGCGCTTCGTTGAGCAAGGCCGCCCGGGACAGCCGGGGCGGCAGGCGCAGCACCCGGCTGGAATCTCGCCATGCCCCGCATCGGTCGCCGACATCGACGACGCGAGCGATTGAGCTTGCCGTCGCGCTGGGCTGCCCCGCACGGGCGAGATATGCGCCTTGACCGCCCCGACCGGGCCCTAACCCCTACTCGGCCGTGGCCATCGCGCCTTCTTCGCGACTGTCGTTACCGGCCTCGAGCCTGCCACCGTGCTCCTCCGCCGGAGCGCTGACCACCGCGAAGCGATGGCACGCGAACAGCACGCCCGCCACGAGCAGATACGCGGCCACGACGCCCGGGTTTTGAATGCGCGTGGGGTCGACCTCCTCGCCGTGCATCAGTCCGAAGGAGGTGAGGATGGCACCCACCGCGGCGAAAGCCGACGCCTTCGCGAAGCTTCGGTCGATGATGTACGTGGTCACGGAGCCGAGGATCACGCCCGAGAGGATGGCGCCGGCGCCGAGGATCGCCAGGCCCTGATACATGATGCCCACCTGCTTCATCGAGGCGATCATGTCCGGCGTGACCTGGTGAATGTTGGAGACGGCGCCGAGGGTGTTGTCGATCTGCAGCTTGCCCCATGCGGCGATCGAAGGAACCAGGGCGACGACGATCGCCGGAGCGTGCCGATGCGGGCTCTCCTGGAAGGCTTGCGAACCGATGAGCATGCCGATGTACAGCAAGATGGGCGAGATGGCCACGATCGGGATGACGGCGGTCATGAGCGAGATCACGCCGAACCACGAGAGCGCGATCACCATGATCCCGGTCGCGGCGGAGTAGCCGATGCGGCCGCCCATGGCCTTCCAGCCCGGGTGCCCGATGTAGACGGCGTTGATGTACGGGTTCCCCATCAGACAACCAATCAGGCTGACGATGCCGTCCGCGGTGAGCACCCGGGTCGTCGGATATTCGTCGCCGGCGGCCGACGCGCTCACCACGTTGTCCATGGCTTCGACGAGATCGTAGATGCCGAAGGGGATGGCTGTGACCAGGATGGTCTTGAGGAAGGACCAGTGTAGACCACCGAGTACGAGGCCGATGGCCGGATGCGGGACGGCGAAATCGAAGGTCTGGAACGACGCCTTCAAGTTCTCGGCGCTCATGTCGCCGAAATGGAACCCGAACAGGTTCGACCCCCAGGCGATCAGCGTTCCGGCCGCGATCGCGACCAGGCCCGCGGGGATGCCGCCGTACTTCACCCCGCCGAACCAGCTGACGAGAATGATCGCGAAGCAGACGATGCCGATGACGGGCGTCATGAACATCTCCAGCGCCGGCTTCATGGAGATGAAGGTGATGGACACGCCGGCGAGCGCGCCGAGCAGCGCCGCCTTGGGCGTGATCCTCCGCACGATCGGAGCCAGAAACCCGCCCGCCATCAGCACGAAACTCTGAATGAAGACCCACGTCAACCCGGCCTGCCAGCCCTTGATCGGGTCGCCCGTGGCGAGCTTGACCGGCAGCATGATCACCAGCGTGACGATGAACATGTGCGGCACGCTGATGCCGGAGGGCAGCGCGCAAACGTCGTTTCTGCCCGTCTTCTTCGCCAGGCGATAGGCGAGCCACCCGTAGTACATGGTGCTCATGCACATCATCATCCCGGCGGCCGGGATGATGCGCTTGAACACCAGGTCCGCCGGCATCTGCAGCACGAAACGCAACAGACCGGTCAGGGTGAGCAGGTTGACGAGGATGTTGGTGCCGAAACCGAAGAATGCGTTCCAGTCGCCGGGCACCCAGAGTTTGGGTCTGAAGCCAGGCGGAGGAGACGTCGTTAGCGAGGTCATGGCGGGTACTCCCATGCGCGGCGTGCGGCGTTTCGCACGGCCTTCAATGTTTGCAATCGACTCGTCCCGAATGCCCAATGCGTCGGGCAGGTGTCGCCACGGCGAGTCTCAGTGTTTCGCGTTCGTTTCGATCTGGATTGTGCGTTGCCCGAGCTGGGTTTCGCCGTGACACCAGCGAGCATCTACTCGCAAAATGCGCCGGCTGACCAGCGCCAATGCGCGAGCAATGCGCTGCTCAAATGAGCGCGCTCGCCGCCGCGAGCACTGGCTCCGACTTCCCGCTCGCTGAAGAGCGGGGCGAGTGCGGGACGGATCAAATCGTCTCGAAGAGCGCGCGAACCTCTTCGGCGAACGATGCAGCAGCTACCGGCAAGACCCGACCTCGACGGCCCGCGAACTCGAGCCGCGTATTCGCGAGCACCGGATCCGACAGCGGAATCGCGACCATCCCCGAGACATCGGCTTCATGTCCGATATGAAATGAGAAGCAGACTCCCTGGCGGGTGCGCGCGAAGATCTTTGTGGTCTCGACGGAGTTGGAGACCAGCGCCGGTTCGAGCGTGATCGATGCGCGGTGCAACGCTGCGTCGAGGAATGCCCTGGCGGCGAGTGTCTCGTCCGGCATGGCGATGGGGTAAGCGACGCAGTCGTGCAGTCGGACGGTCTTCCGCGTCGCCAGCGGATGCTCCGGCGCGACCAGAGCGCACAACGGTTGCGCGGCCGAGGCCAGCACCTCGATGGCGCGATCGCGAATCGGCGAGTGCGTGAAGATGAGATCGACGGCGTCCTGCAGCAGCAGCGCGAGCAGACGCTCCGGGCCGTCGACGGTCACGGCAAATGCAATCCCGGGGTGACGAACCTGATAGCCCGCGATGGCGTCTGGCAACAGGCGGGTCGTCACCGACTCGGCGACCGCGATGCGCACGTGACCTCGAGCGAGGCCGCGCAGGCCGTCGATCTGGGCTTCGAGTTGCCGTAACTCCTTGAGCGAGCGGCGCACGTAAACGAGGAACAGTTCGCCCGCCGCGGTGGCGCGAACGCCGCGCGGCAAGCGTTCGAACAGGGGAAAGCCGATCTCGTTCTCCAGGTCGAGAATCCGCCGGTTCATCGCGGACGAAGCGATGTGCATGGCTTCTGCGGCCTTGCGGATGGAACCGTGGCGGGCCACCGCGTCGACGTAGCCAAAAATGAGGGGAGGCTCGAGGTGCGACCGCCGTGGGTCCGCCGGCTCCGACGGTTCCACCGGTTCCTTCAGCGCGGCCAGGGCCGCGGCGGCTTTTTTCGGGCCTTTGGTGGACACGCTACGGCACGAGGATACACGGCGGTTCGTTTCCCCGCAGTTGCGTCGCGTCGTCAGGGTGAGCTGCGCTCTTCGCCCCGTCGATGCGTCGCAAGACTTCGACGGCCAGCGACCCGCATCGCTCCAGGGCACGTCGCCCGCGGCGACCGCCAGCGCGGGGATCGCGTCGAGCGGGACGAGGGCGGGCCATCTCCGCCTCCCGGACGGCTTCGGCGATTCCGGGGAGGGCAAGGCTCGGGGCCGAACGTCGACGGCGCGAGCCCACCCCCCCGGGCGCCGTGGACTGGCCTGCGATTCCAGCGACTCGACATGGACCGCGCTCCGGACACCATCAACCGCAGTACCCGTGGGACACGGCGGATCCAGGAACAGACAACGAGCACGCCATCTACAATGGCTATTATCCGTCCGGTTCGGGACGTTGCACCGGTGGGCCGAACATCGCGCCCGTGGTCGCGGCGGCGAAGGGCGCAGGGCGGTCCGCGGCGGCATCTCCCTGGCGTCCGCCCCTCGGCGATGACGGTCTTCGGTGTGCCAGGATCCCGCAGGGCGAGAACGAGGCATTTCGCGGAACCACACGAGCCCGATGGGTTTGCTTGCGGTCCCCGCTCGACTCGCCGCGAAGAACGGAGCCGATCGCAGGTCGCGTCCAGGCCGTCCGCTCGAGTCGGTGTGGCCCGCCGGTTCGGCCCCGTTGCACGTCACCGGGGCATATTGAACCGATCGATTCGCCTACGAACTCGCGAGTTGCGCGGCAACCGGGACCGGCACGTACGTTGCCTAGATGGCTATTCATGAAAACCATCAACCGTGTGGCGCTGAGCGCAGTCATGGTGCTCGTCGCCGGCTGCGGGCATGAAGAGCCCTCGAAGACAGCTTACCAAGCCGCGCCTCCCCCGGCCCCTGCGCAAGCCGAGGCGCCGGTGGCTGATGTGCCCGCATCCGCGCCATCCCTGGCCGCCTCGACGTCGGCAGACATGTCCGCTCAGCGCCCGAGCATGGGCAATACCGAAGCGCAGCCGGTCAAGCCGCCGACCGATGGACAGATCCTCCAGGTGACGCACGTCGCGAATCTCGGCGAGATCGAGCAGGCCAAGCTCGCCCTGTCGAAGACCACGAATCCGCGGTTGCGGAGCTTCGCGCAGATGGTGGTTCAGGACCATTCGCAGGCCGATAGCCGCGCGATGGTCCTCGGCAAGAAGAACAACCTCGAGCGTGAGCCGAGCCCTGCGAGCGAGTCGCTCGACAGCGATACCGAGCGCGTCACCCGGATGTTCAAGGCCGAAACAGGCGCGGACTTCGACAACGACTACGCCGACGCGCAGATCCGCGAAGACCAGGCCCTGCTGGAGACGCTCGACCAGAAGCTCATCGTCAACGCGACGAACGCCGACCTCAAAGCCTACCTCATCCAGCTGCGCGCCGCGGTCGCGTCTCATCTCCGGCTCGCGCAAGACCTGCCGCGCACGCTCCAGAAGTGAAACTCGCCCAGCGGATGAGCGCGGCCGACTCCTTTTCCCCGGGTAGGTGGTTGCGCGTAGTTCGAGCGTTGCTAGCGTGCGATAGGATGATTTCGTCGTCGATTGCTCCATCGGTTCCGCGCCTCGGGTCGTCGAGTTCGCGGCCCGGTCCGCTCGATCGGTTGTCATCGGCTCCTCGGGCAGGTCTCCTTCGGGCGCTCGTGGTCGAAGATGCAGACGACTCGCGCGAGCTTTTCGTGTCCGAGCTGGAAGAGGCCGGTTTCAGCGTGGCTCAGGCCGCCAACGGAGAGGCCGCCCTCGAGCAGTCGCGACAGTTCTGCCCGGACGTCATCGTGCTCGATTTGATGCTCCCGGGCGTCAACGGCTTCAGCGTGGCGCGCGCCGTGCGCGCGACCAAAGCGAATCGGAACGTCGCGATCCTCGCCGTGACGGCGCTCACGTCGGATGCGCTCCGACGGATGGCGTTCGACGCCGGGTGCGATGGCTTTCTATGCAAGCCGATCGTCGCCGCGAGGGTCGTCGAGGAAGCGCAGCGCCTGCTGAAGATTCGCCGCGAGGGGCACGGAGCCGCCTTCTAGAACGCATCCTCCTTTGCGCCGAGGAATGAAAGTGCGCTCTCGATCAGGTAGGCTCCGGCGGGGGCCAAGATCGCGGCGGAATTCGCGCGAGACGTTCCTGAACGGGGGGAAGGAAAGTCATGGTGGCTAGTGAAACGGCCCACCTGTTGATCGTCGGCCCGTTCGATGAGGCATCGTCGAAGCGGATCGGGGACGCGGCGCAGGCGGCGGAGCTCGCGTTCGTCGTGGTCAGTCGGTGTGAGGGGACTGCCGCGGCGCTGGATGCCGCGCGACCGACGGCGATCGTCGTGAAGATGGACGCGCCCGGTGCCGAGCTGGCGTTTGCCCAGATTCGGTCGCAGGCGCGGCTGTCGCGCGTGCCAGTGTTCGGCGTGGCGCAGGAATCGAGCGACGTCGCGTTTCTCGAGCTCTTCACGTGGGGAGGAGACGATCTCGTGAGCATCGCGTCGCCGTTCCCGATGCTCAAGCGTATCCGGGCGCTTCCAGCCGCGCCGGCGACGCCGGCGCAAGCGGTCGTCGAGGGAGCGGCGAACGCACTTCCGCAGGCGGTCGTCGCAGGACCCGTAGCCAGGTGGCGATCGGTCATCGGCCGGGCGCTCCACAACGGCGGGTTCGCGGTTCGCTTCGCCACGGACCTCGCCGAAGAGTCCGTGGCTGACGGCGTGCGCGTCGTCGTGGCTGCGCGCGACCTTCCAGAAGGTGGCGCCCTGGCCGCTCTGGAGCGGGCACGCTCTCGCGGCTCGCTCGTGCCATGGGTCCTCGTGACTGCGCCGAAGAAGATCGCCGAAAGCATGGCCGCGATCAGGTCGCTCGGGCGGGTCGCCACGATGGACGCCTTCGCGCCGCCCGAGAACGTCCTCTTCGTCGTCAACGAGCTTCTCGCGCCTCGCGGCGTCGACAAGCGCGCGAGCCCTCGCTTGCTCTACGGCACCAGCGTCGTCTTCCGGGTCGCGGGTCGGCCTGAGGACGAGGTCGGCTTCTCGTACAACGTCAGCGCCGGCGGAGCGTACGTACGCACCCTGGCCCCGCCCGATCCGGGCGAAGAAGTCTGGCTCGAGCTGTGGCCGCCACGGTCCGAGCGGCGCGTGCGGCTCGCTGGGCAAGTCGCGTGGCGGCGTCCCTTCGGTGCCTTCGGCGCCGCGACCGTGCCGGCTGGCTTCGGCGTTCGGCTCACAGACGGGCTTTCGGGCGACCTCGATCGATGGCTTGCGGGCTGCACGTCGTTCGGTGACAGCATGCTCCGCATTCGTGCGACGAAGCCGGTCGTCGTCGAATAGCGTGGTCCGGCGCGCAGTGCGCGGAGGCGACCAGGATTGCCCGCGGCCTGGGGACGCTCGCGCCGACGAGCGCCACGTATCGCCGCTCGCGCGATTGTCGGGGTCGCCATGTACGCGCTGCCCTCGGACTCATCCGCCAAAAAATTCCTCGAGCGATCGAGCGAGCGTCTCGAGGTCCACGGCGTGCGCCTGTTCTTCCAGCGTACGGTGGCGCGCGTCGGGGATCGCGGTCGCGAGGGGGCGGATCGCCTCGCGCATCCAGGGCGGGCTCGCGCCTCCGCTCATGACGAGCGTCGCCGAGCGGACGGACGACGCCTGCTCGAGACGCGAGGGCCCACGGGCCGTGCTGAGAAGATCGTAGCTGAGCGTGTGGGCGAGCCCTTGGAGGCCCGGCCACATCGGCGACTTGCGCACCTTCGAAGGCGGGCGCAGGCATTTGCATCACCTTCGTCATGTACAGCTCGACGGCCTCGCCACGACGATCTCCCGCGGCGGCCTCGGCCGTCAAGATGCCGAGAGTCACGAACGCCCGGGCCATCGTCTCTTGCGCCATGTCTTCGGCGTCCCAGGGGCCGCCGACGTACACGATGTGGTCGCTTTCGGACGTGGTGGTCGCGTCCCTCGCGGTGTCGTACGTCTGGGAGCCGACGCCCGCGTAGTCGCACGCGACCCTTCGGAGTTCGTGCCCGCCGGCGCCTTCTGAACCCTACTGGCAGACCGGGCTGGTCGCTCCGACGTGCATGCAATGGAACTCTTGCCCGGATGCCGAGCCGGGACCGTCCAGCGCGTTGTCGAGGTGCCACTCGCGGCAATCGAGCGTATTTCCGCCGGTGGGGCCCGATGCGTTGTACCCGCCGTCGACGCCGACGTTCCCTCCGCCGTCGACGTCGTCGATCCGGGGGAACTTCGCGCACGCGGTCGTGCAGTCGGTCAGAGACGCATACGTGGGGGGCCCCGCGTCGAAGCCACCATCGGCCGAGCAATAGCTCGTCGCGAGCAAGCAGAAGCTCTCGCACTCGGTGCCGCAGGCACCATACCCGAACGGACCGGCATGCCAGCAGTGCGGGACCACGCCGCCGCTCGCCGCGAGCGCCGCGTGGGTCGTCCGGCACGCGACGGAGTTGCCACTCGCGGCGCCCGGGGTCCCGGAGGGGAGCAGCGCGCACGCGGTCATGCACTCGCCCATATCGAGGTACTGCTTGTCGTTGCCCGTGCAGGTTCCCATCACCGCCGCGCAGTACGCGGAACAGCTCACGGTCGCCGCATCGCCGCCGCCCGTGTCGGCCATCGCTCCGCTGTCCTTCGGGCCGACAGTCCCGCTGTCGCCCTCCGTTCCCGTATCCGGAGTCGGGGCGGTGACGTCCATCGCGCCGCCATCCATGCCCGGACTCGGCCCCGAGTTCGTGTCGTCGCTCCCGCACCCGAGCCAGACGCTCGCTGAAGCCAGCGCGAAGACCGTGCCGAGACCGATACGATGGACGAGGCTCATAGGAAAGCTCCTTCTGACGAAGAGGTGGGCGACGAAACGTTCGCAGCCTGCCGCCTTCATGGCGGCCGCTCGAGGGAACCGAGGCTAATCCGTCGCCTCGGCGTTTGGGCCATGTTTCGATGATGGCGGCAATTTGCCCTCTGAGGTTGCGCTGCCGAAGGTGAAAAATCCCGATGAGGAGGAGATGCGGCGGCGCGCGCGGGAGAGAAGACGTGCGTCGACGCATGGCTCATGTTCAGTCGACGTTCGACGACGCGATGGCAAAGAACTGAGCCGGTGGCCGGCCTGGCCACGATGCGCACGGTGGCCCCGGGCCGCACCTCCCGTCGGGGCCGAAGACGCGCCGAAGATGCCCACGTCACTGCACCGATGGTCTCGGCGAGGTCTCGGCGATACGAGATTGCCGCCGGGATCGAGCTCACCGGCCACGCGTTCTTGATTGCCTCGCCGTGTCCCGAATCCGGTCGTGAAGCAGGCGCACGTGCGCCGCGAAACGACAATAACCATGCTCGAGGTCGAGCAATAGCTTGCTTGGCCCCGACGAGCTGGTTAGAAACGGCCCCTCGAACAAAGCCCGTCTCGATCGTCGGCCCCAGGATGATCCGACTCAACCGCAAGCGCGAGCGCTGGTGCTCTCCGTGCCGTCGTTCAAGCGACGCGAGCGCCGACGTTGTCGCGCTCGCGCTCGTTCTCGAGTTCGGTGTGTCTTGCGTTCTCATCGGCGCGTCTCGCGGTTGAGCCAAAAATAGTTCGATCAATTCTAACTAGATATTTGCACGTCGCGACAAGGAGGGGTGGGTAAGTAATCCACTGTTCCTGTCGCGGCCTTCGTTCACGCCGCATTCCCGCATTCACTCGATAGATCGAAGACTCGGCCTTCGGATCACTCGGGTCGGCACACCTTCTTCTTAGCCGTGTCTTCTGACCACCTCGTCGCGAAAGTCGCGAGGTTCGAGGGCAAAGGAGGCACGAAAGACGGGGCTTCACGGATCATCGATCGTTGTTACTGTCGCTCCCGGGCTGTCTCTTCGCGAGAAGTGCGCCCCGAGATGTCAAACATTCAAATGAAACATCGGCGTCCCCGGACGCTCGATGGGAGGTCTGATGCAATTTTCAAGACATGTTTCGTCAAATGGTCTCGTGTGCACGGTGCTGGCTGCGGCTTGGATGAGCGGCTGCGGCGCGGGCGACACGTCCGACACAGTTGCTACGGGCGACGATTCGGGCAGTCCGGTCGCGTCCTCTTCCGGGGTCGAGCTCTCTCCGTCGGTGTCGTCTGCTGACAGGCTCCGACGCCGACACAAGCCCGACGCGGGCGCCGTCGATGCGGGCGGCACCGCCTGTACGCCCACGACGTGTGCGGCGCAGTCCGCGACGTGCGGGTCGATCTCCGATGGATGCACGGGCACGCTGTCGTGCGGATCGTGCACCGCGCCGGAGACGTGCGGCGGCGGTGGCGTGACCAGCGCCTGCGGTGCGCCGGCCCCGACTCCAGACGCGGGCGGGGGTGGCTCAAGTAGCAGCAGCGGGGGTGGCTCAAGTAGCAGCAGCGGCGGTGGATCAAGGGTGGGTCAAGTGGCAGCAGCGGGGGTGGGTCGAGTAGCAGCGGCGCGGGTGGGTCAAGTGGCAGCAGCGGGGGTGGGTCAAGTGGCGGCGGCGGGACCGTCTACACGTCGCTGCCTTACCGCGGGCTCGCCATGGGCGGCGCCGAGTTCGGCGCCAGCTACGGCGGGCAGTTCAACGGCACGAGCCTCGGAACCACGCCGGGCGACTACTATTATCCGACGACCGATCTCTCGCAGGGCGGGCCCTCGTGGCCGGCGGCCTCCAACGGGACCGAGATCGAGACCGGCTTGATGATGCCGTACTACCTCGGCAAGGGAATGAATACGGTGCGTTTGCCGCTCCGATGGGAGCGCCTGCAGCGCAGCCTGTCGGCCACGAGCGGCGGCGTGATGACGGCCGCGCAGGTCGTCGCGACCTTCCAGCCGGCCGAGCTCGCAGCGCTCAAAAGCTCTGTCAGCGCGTTGACGGGGGCGGGCTTCAACGTGCTCGTCGACATTCACAACTACGCGGCTTACACGAATGCCTCCGAGATCTCGGCCAGCCAGGGCGGGGATCCCCTCGGCTCCGCGAACGTGCCCAACGTGGCCTTCGAGAACCTCTGGATCGGGCTCGCGTCGATCTGGGCGAACAACTCCAAGGTCGTGTTCGACATCATGAACGAGCCGAATAGCCCGCCCGATCCGGCCGGTCAGCCGGCGGGCTACGAGTGGTACCTGGCTGCGCAGGCGGCCGTGACGGGCATCCGGAGCATCGGAGCCAACAACCTCGTCCTGATCTGCGGCAACAACTTCGCCGATGCGAGCGAGTTCCAGTCCGGCCGCTTGTCCGATCCTCTGAAGAACATCAAAGACCCGGCGAACAACTTCGCCTTCGAAATCCACGACTATCCCGACACTGCCTACGGCACTTCGGACTCGTGCACGACGGGCTCCGGCGGAAGCGCCACGACCGCCGTCAACGCCCTCTCGACGTTCCTCGCGTGGGCCACGCAGTACAACGTCAAGGGACTTCTCGGCGAGTTCTCGGCGGGCATCTCCACCTCGGCGCAGAGCAGCTGCACTTCCGCCGTCACCCAGATGCTGACGTTCCTCGGGCAGAACCCGACGACCTTCATCGGCTGGACCTACTGGGCGGGCGGCGCCGGCTTCGGCTCGAACAATCCGATGAACTCGGAGTTCTTCAATCCTGGGCACGACAGCCCGCAGATGACGGCGCTCGCACCGTATCTGAAGTAGAGACGCCGTAGCGCGTATCTGGCCAAGAACCCGGCCGAGGGCGGTATCCACTACCACCCTCGGCCGCAATTTATTTTGGCGAGGCCCACGTCCCCGCCGTCATTGCTTCCGCCGTCTTGCTTGCCCCCACCTCTGACTCGGGCCGCTCCCGCTCCAACAAGCCGAAGGTCCCCCTGTGGCCGCGCCGGCGGATCGATGCGACAACGGCCACGGTGAGCGCGACCAGCATCTGGAAACCGCCCCTCGGACGGCTCACGCTCGGGCTTGCGCTCGCCGTCGTCGCCACCGCGTTCGAATCGCTCGCCGTCGCCACGATCCTGCCCACGGCCACGACCCAGCTGGGCGGCCTGGCGTTGTACGGCTGGGCGTTCAGCGCCTTCATGCTCGCCAGTCTGATCGGCATCAGCGTGGGCGGCAGTCAGAATGATCGGGCAGGACCGTCCCTCGTGTTCCTCGCGGGCATCCTGCTGTTCGTGGCAGGGCTCGTGGTGAGCGGGCTCGCTTCGTCGATGCCGATCCTCGTCGGAGGGCGCACGTTGCAAGGAGCCGGAGCCGGGCTTCTCTCCGCGGTGAGTTACGCCGCGATCGCGCAGGCCTATGCCGTCGACCTCCAACCCCGGATGCTCGCGACCCTCTCCAGCGCGTGGGTGGTGCCTGGGCTGATCGGTCCCGGCGTCGCCGGGCTGGTCGCGGAGCACGCCAGCTGGCGCTGGGTGTTTCTCGGTCTGGTGCCGTTGCCGGTGATCGCCGCGGTGCTCGTCTTGCCCGCGCTCCGCCGGCTCCCTGTCGCGACGAGCCCCGCGGAAGGCAGCGGGCGCACCTGGCTGGCGGTGCAGCTCGGATTCGGAGCCAGCATGGGGCTCGTGGGGATCAGCCTGCGTACGTGGGAGTTCGCGCTCCTGTTGCTGGTTACCGGCTCCCTCGTCGCGGTCCATGCGTTGCGCCGGTTGCTGCCCGCCGGAACGGGGGTCGCGCGCGCCGGTCTTCCCGCGGCGATCGCCAGCATGGCCCTCTTGAACTTCGCGTTCTTCGGCACCGAGGCCTTCCTCCCGCTGGCGCTCAGCCACGTGCGCCGCGCCCCCGTGCTCCTGAGCGGCGCGTCGCTCACGGCGGCCGCCCTCACCTGGACCCTCGGCGCATGGCTGCCCGTCCGCTTCGCCGAACGGGTCGGCCGCCGTCCCATCATCTTCGCCGGCCTCGGCGTTCTCGGCGCAGGTCTTCTCGGGTCCCTGTCGCTGCTCTTTCCGAGCGTGCCAACGGCCAGCGCGGTCTTCGTGTGGGGCGTTGCCGGTCTCGGGATGGGGCTCGCATTCGCCACGACCGCGGCCGCCATCCTCGAGACGGCGGCGCCGGGTCATGCAGGCGTCGCCTCGTCGTCGCTTCAACTCGCCCAGGTCCTCGGCGCCGCGCTGGCGACCGGCGCTGGCGGCGCAATCGTCGCGGCGCCGTTCGCGGGCGATCCGCCGATCCTCGGCATCGGCGCGGTCGATCTGCTGATGGTGGCGGCGGTCGCGCTCGCGATGCTGGCAGCCCGGGGCGTGCCGAACGCTCGCTCGGCGTCCGCTGCACAGTGAGATCGCTCGACCCCCCAGGGTCTCAGTGCCGCGCGAGCAGGCGAGCGATCACAACGGCCGCCGCCACGAGGACGAGCACGACGACCACGGCGACCGGCGCCGTCCGACGCCTCGCCGTGACTCCGGTCGCACGGGCGCTCGTCACGTCCGCCGCCCTTGCGTCCGGAACCCCGGTGATGCGCCTTTCTTCACCCCTACGCCGTGCGTCGGGGGCCGCTGCCGTTGCTGGCGGACCCGCGGCAGGTCGCGTGCCGCTCTTCTTCTTGGGCTTCTTCTGCTTGCCCGCGGCGGCCGCCGCGCGTGCGTTGCGGCGCTCGCTCCTCTCGGTGACCTTCGCGCGCTCGCGATCTTTCCTTGCCGCCGCGTGGGCAGCCCGGGCTTCGCGCTCGTCTTCCGTCGGGGTCCTCCGCGGACCGCCGGCAGCCTCCGGCGCCTCGGCGACCCCGTCGTCCCAGCCCGAGTCGACGGCAGCGTTTTCGTCCCAGCCCGAGTCGACGTCCCCGGCCGCGTCGATCTCGTCTTCGTCTGGCTTCGATTCCGATGGCCTCAATCGAGGGCAGATTAGAGCACACGGGCCCGCAGCGGACAATTGCGATGCTCGTGGATCGTCGCCCGAAACAATGCCTCTCGAATGCGAGGCGCGCCTTGAGTCAGGGCAGGCAGGGGCTACTCTCGAGAGCGTCCGGCCCGAGAGCCCGCGCCCGATCCGGCGCCCCGCCGTCATGCCAACGCCCGCGCGTCCGCACCCCCCATGACCAATACAGCGATCGAGACCAGCAGTCGCTACAACGAAGATCTCTACGAGGCAGTGTGGCGCCTGATGTCCTTCCGCACCCCGGACCACCTTCCCTGGTGGCCGGCACTGAAGGCCATCTGCGAGAACGCGCCCGACCGGCTGGAGATCGGCCCCGGCATTTTCCCGCGCCTGCCGGTCGAAGGCACGCACGTCATGGACCTATCGAAGTACGCGCTCGGAGTGCTCGCGAAGCACGGCGCGATCCCGCACCACGGCCTCGTCGCGGACCAGGAATTCGCGGACGCGTCGTTCGACGTCGTCGGCATGTTCGAGCTGCTCGAGCACGTGGAAGACGACGTCGGCCTCCTGCGCGACATCGCGCGCATCACGCGCCCTGGCGGATACCTGGCCCTCACCGTCCCCCTCGGGATGAAGTATTATTGTTCTTTCGATCGGTTCGTGGGTCACGTACGCCGCTTCGAGCCCGACGAGCTTCGATCCAAGGTCGAGCGAGCCGGCTACGAACTCGTGCGCTTCGAGGTGCACTCGCAGTCGCCGCGCGAGCCTGTCGCGAGCATTCACGTGTTCGTGATGCGCCACTTTCCCCGGCTCACGGTCTGGGCGATGAACTTCATTTTCCTGCCCTTGCTCGATCGCATGCGGCTCACGTGGCGCGACGCCGCCGAGTGGGAGACGCTCACCCGGAGCGCCACCGACTGCGGCGCCATCTTCCGGCGCACCGGAGCGCGCGACGCCGCGTCGAGAGCCCAATGACAACGATCACCGCTCCCGACCATGTGGGCTTCAGTCCAGCCCCGATTGCCTCGCTCGTCTCGCAGCTGCCGCTCTGGCCCCGACGCAGTCGGAGCCGCCGTTCGCGATCGCCCAGATCAGCGTGATGCTGGCCTTCGTCGTCATCACCGTTCTTGCAGTTCGCAAGTTCCACCGGCAGGCCGGCGCGCCGCCGTCGGGGGGGCACGTCGCGGAGGGGGCGCGGCCGGATCCCGCCTGACGTTGAGGAGCGTGGGAACTCACCGTATCGCCGCCCCTCGCCATCTGCCCAAGGAAGAGCCTCCTGTGTTCGCTCAGAATCAGACCGCCTGACCGGTCCCGCGAGGGGCAGCGTGCCGTGCTTCAGGCTGGCAGTACGGGGACCGACCTCGACCCCGCCGGCACGGGCTCCAAAATGCCCAAGATGCATGATCCTTCCTACATTCTCGTTCCTGGACTTCGACCGGTCGCCCTAGGAGCTCGTCGCGAAGCTCAATGGGGCTCCGAGCGTCGCGAGCACGGTCAAGGAGTGGAAGTGGATCGCGACCGCGGTGGTGCACCACTTCGTGTGAGTCGCGGTCGCGAGCCCCGCTGGAGTGGGCCTCGACGAAGCGCGAGCGAGCAGCGTCGGCGGGGAGCTCCCACTTCGCGCGACAGGCGGCCGACGCGCCTCTCGGCCCCGTCTCGCGTCGGCGCGCGAGGTGCATTGGGCCATGGCTATGACGGCCGATGCACGAACTCGGCAGGACGATTTGGCGGCGGAAAAACGGCGAGAAAAGGTGCCGGGGAGCCCGGCGGCTCTGGCCGCCAGCGTCAACCTGGCCAGGCCTTTCCCCGAGGCTGCCGCCAAAGTATTGACGTTGACTTCCGGCCAAGACTTTGACGTCAAGGCGATCGTCGCCGTGCTCGAGAGCGACGTCGCTCTCTCGACCCGCGTGCTTCGACTCGTGAATTCGACCAGCTTCGGCCTTCGCGTCAAGTGCGCGACGGTCAAGCACGCCGTGACGCTCCTGGGCTCGGAGGGCGTGCGGCACGCGGCGATTGCCGGCTCCGTCCTGAAGGTCTTCCCCGGCAACGGGCTGAAGATCTGGCGGGACTTGCACAATCACGCGATGCTCGTCGGAGGCCTGTGTCGACACCTCGCCCACCAGTGGGACATCCCCCAGGACGAGATGTTCACGGCTGCGTTCCTTCACGACATCGGCAAGTGGACCTTCCTCGAGAGGGACCCTGAATACGCGACGATCCTCCAGGAGGCAGACAACCGCCCCGATGGCACGCTCGAAGCCGAGCGCGCCCGTTACGGCTTCGATCATGCCGACCTCGCCGGCCACCTGCTTTCGGTCTGGGGTATCCCCGCTCCGCTCCCCGAGGTCGTCGGGTTGCACCACGATCCCACGAAGACATACGCCGGGGACCCCCTCGTCGCGCGTCGCGTCGCCCTGATCCGCATGGCCGACCAGCTCGCGCATAGCCTCACGACGGGGAAGGAGCCCGACTTCGAGACCATCGCCAAGAGCGAGCCCTTCACGTATCTGGGGCTGTCGGCGGAATCCATCGACGACCGGTTCGGTGCTCTCGCGCTGCTCTTCCGTGATGGCCACGGAGATGATGACGAGGAGCCCAAGCCCAAGTTCCGCGGTCGAGCTCGCGCGCTCGGAACGGACTCCGGGGCCTCGGCCGCGGAGGTGAGTCGTTCGTTCGCGAAGGGCGCGGGCGCGCCCTGGCTCCTGGCCGGCGCCGGCGTCGCTGGTAGCCTGCTGGCCCACGAGATGCGCGTCGGCCAGTCCCTGGTGCCGCTCGCCGTCGGCGTGACCGCCAGTCTGGCGGTGCTGCTCTCGAAGCGACTGTCGGGCTAGCCGCGCGACGCCGAAGGTCACGCGCGGGCCGCGAGCACGAAGAGCCCGATCGACACCAGCAGCCCTAGCGCGAAGAACACCGTTCGAAGCGGCGGCCGGTCGCCCAGGTACGCGATGCCGTGGAGGATCCGGAACACGATGAACGCGATCGCCAGGCGCGCCGACCAGTCGGCGTCGGAGCTAGCTCCGAACCTCGTCGTGCCCGTATCCGACCCGCGTCACACCGTACCCGTCGCGTTGGTGTCACAGGTCAGCCCATGAACCGAATCCGCTTCGACGCGGCCGTCATTGATTTTCCCATACTCACGGCCGATCCGGTCACTGTGCAGCTCGCGCGAATGCAGTGCGAACGCGAGCTCGACGCGCTCGGCTTCGGCGTCAGGATCGCAGACCGTGCGCGTCGCCTCATCGCGGACGGCGACGGGGACTTCGGCATGCTGCAGCCGACCGCAGCGCGGCTCGGGCTGTCGCCGCGCACGTTCAGGCGCCGCCTCGCGGCCGAGGGCGTCTCGTTCTCGGCCCTCGTCGAACAGGGAAGACGCGAGAAGGCCCTCCGCCTCCTCCGTGCGCCGCGCTTCTCGATCGAAGACATCGCGAGACGGCTCGGGTACGCGACCTCGTCGAGCTTCGTGCGCGCGTTCCACCGGGTGGACGGGGATGACACCGGCTCGATACCCGCGGACGATCGGCGTTCCTTGACGACGCGTTTGTCCCACGAGGCCTGAACCGGCCCGAGAGCCTCGATCGCGCGCCGCCCTGCGAGCGTGGGCGCGAGGAGCTTGGACCGATGGTGCGCCGGCCGTCTCCTCCGGCGGTCGCGGCGCGGCTCCCTCGGTGCGCCAGGGGGGCATCCGGCGGAGCACGAGCGCGGCGCGGCCGGCACCCTCGTTGTAAGCTGCGCGTCGATGGTAAGAGAAGCAACTCGTCACGGAGAGGGGCACCGAGGTGGCCGCGCCGGCTGGCTCCGCGCAGCCGTTCTGGGGGCAGATGACGGCCTCGTCTCCACCGCGAGCCTCATGATCGGCGTCGCCGCATCATCGGCCTCGAAGGGAACCGTGCTCATCGCGGGTGTTGCCGGGCTCGTCGCGGGCGCGATGTCGATGGCCGCCGGCGAGTTCGTGTCCGTGAGCTCGCAGCGCGACGCCGAAGACGCCGACGTTCGGCTCGAGGAACGCGAGCTGAGCGATGACCCGAAGGGAGAGCTCAACGAGCTCGCCCAGATCTACCGGCGCCGCGGGCTCGATCCTCAGCTCGCCATGCAGGTCGCCGAGCAGCTGAGTCGGCGGGACCGGCTCGCGGCTCACATGCGCGATGAGCTCGGGCTCGTCGACGAGTCTCGCGCACGCCCGATCCAGGCCGCAGCGGTCTCGGCCGCGAGCTTCGCGTCCCTCGCCGCGCTCCCGATCCTCACGCTCATGCTCGCGCCGGATGCCCTGCGCGTCGCGTCGATGGCGGCGATGTCGCTCGTCAGCCTCGCGGCGCTGGGCGCTCTCGGCGGCTACGCGGGCGGCGCGCCCAAGCTCCGGGCCGCGCTGCGCGTCGCTATCGGGGGCGCCGTCGCGATGGTCACGACCGCCCTCATCGGCCATCTCCTCGGCACGACAGCCGGGTAGGGACGAGAGCACAGGTGCTCTAAACGAGCTTCTCTTCGGGGCTCTTGATCTTGCGCAGCACTTCGTAGCGCGCCGAGCGCACCTTCAGCGGATAGCGGGCGTCAGACGAGCCCCAGTTGGGGTCGTCGATACCCTCGAAGGCCTCGCGGAGGCGCTGGCCCCACGAGTCGCGGATCATCGAGAAGTAGGGATTCGCGTCGTCGATGCAGACGATCTCGTCGCACTGGAG
>OCTA010001535.1_pt1 | contig 21171 bp, 8 predicted proteins | sample 1538991 | NCBI WGS metagenome assembly OCTA01 (sample SAMEA3539302, study PRJEB22396) | soil metagenome | biome: tundra; feature: field; material: soil | place: USA | collected 2010-05 | depth 0.15 m | reverse complement strand
CCGGTGCTGGTGGACAAGGGGTGCGTTTGCAATTCGCTTTTTCATTACCCGGCGCACATGACATTTTTCACCACGCCGGAGTTACTGGAGATCGGCGATATTCCGTTTCCCAGCCCCAATCCAAAGCCCACGCGCAACGAGGCGCTGCAATACTATCGGCTGGTGGCGGCCTACTACCGGCTGGACATCCGGCAGTATCACCGGGTGGAGCGAGTTTCCGGCTCGGATGGCAACTTCACGGTGCATACAGAGGACAACTTTGGCCGGCCGGGGAGTTTGTACTCGCGGAAGCTGGCGGTTGCGACCGGATACTACGATCTGCCTAACATCATGAACATTCCGGGCGAGAAACTGAGCAAGGTCCATCATTACTACGACGATCCGCATCCTTACTTCGAGATGGATGTTGCGGTGATCGGCGGCAAGAACTCGGCGGCCATTGCGGCGCTGGAACTGTGGCGAAGCGGGGCGCGGGTTACGCTTGTCTATCGCGGCGATGGTGTTCAGCCGCACGTGAAGTACTGGATCAAGCCGGACGTGGAAAACCGCATCAAGAACGGCGAGATCAAAGCATATTTCCGAACGGAGTTAGTGGAGATAACTCGCGACTCCATAGTGTTAGAGACACCGGAAGGCCGCATGACTCTGAAGAACGATTTTGTTTTCGCCATGACCGGCTACCACCCCGATTTCGACTTTCTTGAGAGCATGGGAGTGCGCTTCGAGGGGCAGGACCGGCTGCCGGTTTGTAACACGGAGACACTGGAAAGTAACGTTCCCGGCATCTATCTGGCAGGAGTTATCGTTGCCGGCGCGCGCACCAGCGAGATTTTTATTGAGAATGGGCGCTTTCACGGGCGGCTTATCGCCCGCGCTTTGGCTTCTGAGTAAGCAGGGTCCCAATTTCGCGAACAATCCAGTAAACTGGGACTCAATCCTTCCCCGGGGGTTCTTGATTTTGTCGATTCGCTGGTGGCCGCGATCGATTCGATGGCAGATGCTTGCCGGCCTCGTGCTGGTAGAGGGGATGTCCATCGTTTTGTTTGCCTCATTTCTGATCCGCCAACAAGAGCAAGAGGTGAACGCTCATGCACAGCAGCGTTTAGGGCATCAGGCCAACTCGATCGCCGTGCAGGCAGGGGAGGCTTTGGTATGGGACCGGCCTGGCTGGATCGGGCTTTCGGTGAAGATGATAGGCGAAGAGTCCGGCGTGACGTTTGCCAAGGTCACCGATGCCGCCGGTAACATTCTCTTCGTGAGCGCGGGAGAGCCGGGGCAGGTCTCGCTGGCGCCGGCTGAACGCGCCCAGATCCCCCTTATCAATCAGGACGAGCCTCGGATTTTCCTTACGACAGGCCATCGGATGGAGAGCGTGAAGCCTATTCGCACTAGTGGGCAATTGCGCGGCTTTGTGTGGATTGAGACCGATCGTAGTTGGGATCAGGCGCAGTTGAGTTCCATGGTTCGCGACGCCTCAGTCTTCGGGTTGATGTGGCTAGCTTGCTCTGCACTGCTGGTATTGTGGATCGCTCCCTCGATTACCCGGCCGCTGGAGATACTGCACCGCGGCACGAGCGCACTGATGAGCTCGCCGGAGAGCAGCGGGCACTTTCCGTTGCCGGTGACGGTGCATAACGAGGTCGGGGACTTGATTGAAGCCTTCAACCGCATGGTTGCATCCATTGAGGAACAACGCGCGGGGCTTAACGATACGCTGTCGCTGCTGGACTCGATGCTGGCCAACGCTCCGATAGGGCTGGCTTTTTTCGATCGCCGCTGCCGGTTTGTGCGGGTGAACCAGGTGTTTGCGGGAATGACCGGGGTTGCGTTGAGCCGCCACCTGGGCCGGACGTTGCCTGAACTATTGCCGCAGCCCATCGCTCAACAGTTTGAAGACACTGTGCTGCGTGTGTTTGCCGACGAGGAGCCGGTACATAATTTGGAACTGAGCGGCCAAGGGGGCAAACTTAACCGGCCGTGGACCTGGTTGGCCAGCGCTTATCCGGTACGAACGACTCAGCAGCAGGTGCGCTGGGTTGGTGTGATCGTATTGGACGCCAGTGAGCGCAAGCGCAGCGAAGAAGCCTTGCGAAAAACGGAGAAGCTGGCAGCTACAGGCCGCCTCGCCGCTTCCATTGCGCATGAGATCAACAATCCGCTTGAGGCCATCACGAATCTACTATTTCTACTGCGGAATTTCTGCCAGCTCGAAGAACCCGCGCTGAACTATGTGGGCATGGCCGAACATGAAGCCCTGCGCATCTCCGAGATTACACAACAGACGCTACGGTTCTATCGCCAGTCCACGCTGCCGGCCCGCGCCAACATGGCGGAACTGCTCGATTCCGTGCTTCGCCTCTACCAAGGGCGGTTGAATAATCTCAATATTCGCGTTGAGCGGGATTACGACAAGGACATGGACCTATTCTGTTTTGCGGGAGAGGTGCGGCAGGTGTTTGCGAACCTGGTTGGCAACGCCATCGACGCTACCAGTGGCGGCGGCCGCCTGATAATGCGGGCGCGGCGTTCCCATAGCTGGAAACGCACTTTGCAGAGCGGGGTTCGCTTTACTGTGGCCGATACCGGCGTGGGTATGGCTCCGGGGGTAAGTGAACGCGTCTTCGAGGCTTTTTTTACCACCAAGGAAGTGACAGGAACCGGACTCGGCCTTTGGGTAAGTCACGAGATCATTTTGAAGCATCGCGGACTGGTGCATCTGCGCAGCCGCATGGCTAAAGACGGGATGCCCTCGGGAACCGTGTTTCAGCTTTTCATCCCGGACGATCCTGAGCTGACGGTTGAAACCTCGAAACAGGCTATGATGGCGGCTAACTAGCGGGTCTGCCCACGACTGACCGTGTCAGGCATTTCCGCTGATTGCTGACGGAGTCTTGCGCATACGGTCTCGATCCTGCCTTGGAAAGCGGCGGCCCAATGGGTACGGCTGCGCCAGTTTTTGCGGCTGACGGAATTGTGTGGAGAGCCGGAAAGCACCATGGTGGCTATCAGTTCCTGGAATTGTCTTCCTGACTCGGATGCCAAGGTGGAATGGGCACGACGAAAGACCTGCCAGGAAAGCCACGGGATCTGGAGATCGTTGCCTATGGGCTTCAGGCGGCGAGAGACGATGTTGGTCTGATTGATCGGCGAACCGTTTCGAGATACGAGGACGAAGTCTTCGGGAGCAATGAATCGGGCGCGGTGGCTGAGTTTGAGCAGGACTGGAATGAGTGGTTTGGGAATGGGCAGGTTTCTTATCCGATTCTCCGTGACCTTGGCCAACTCGCCGCGATACAGATGTTTCCGGACCGCAATGCTTCGGGGTGGAATTGTCCCGTCTTCCCCAACCCACTCTGTGCTGGTCAAGTTGACGCATTTCCATTGCAGTCCGCAAATCTCCGCCATATCCATGCCGGTGAGCACGGCGAGGAGCGTCATTTCCTTTTCTGGATAGCGCATGGATGCAAGCACTTCTTTTGCCTGAAGAGGCGTGAGCGAATGGGCTTGCTTGCGAGTCATTTGCGGCAAAGTGACCAGGCTCGCAGGGTTGTCTCCTGCGAAGAGCTGGGCTTGCTTGGCATGAGAGAAGATAGCGCTGACCACACTACGGATGTGCTTTACGGTCTGGGTTGAATAGCCTCGCGCCAAAGCCGCCGAGATGAGGCCCTGCACATGGTCCGGCCGCGCATCGGCAAGCCGCAGTTGGTCAAGATAAGGCCAATCCGGAGAGGCTTTGAGTTTTCCTTTCGAGATCCCGGAGGCGGCATTAAACATGTGGTCCACCTCTTCGGGGGTGAGCACATGTTTCAGGATCGCCTGGTAGTGTGCCTGGCCCGCAAACCTTTTCCGCGCGACATGTTCCGGCACGAACCTGTACTTGACAAAGTTCGCGATTGTCATTTGAGAATTCGGAATCTTTCTGTCCTGCAGGCTTCCAGTCTCCATTGCCTCTCCAATCGGCTTGGCTCGCGAACGATGAGAGCCACAATCTCCCGAAGACTCCTACGCCCCATCGGCTCATACCCAGCAGCCAGGGATAGTCGTTGACGGTTGACCAGGCGTTGCGCAGAGAGAATTAGGGGGTGCAACCGATTCTACTTGCCCACAATGCTTTTCTGGCGCGCAGAGCGCGGGCTTCGCTAAACTGCAAATTCCGCGAAAGCCATTTTCCGGCGGATCTTATTGAATTCAAGGATCCAATCCCTGATTTAGAGTAAGTTCTCTTAAGTCTGCAGTTGTTTGCTAAATCTCAATCAGCGCTGTAAAGCATTGTAAAGAAATGTAAATTTCTCTTTACAGGGTTCATAGATTATTGAACTCAATTGTGTTAAAGGGTACCGCATAAGTAAGTCCGCGTGAGATATATGCTAAGTAGTTTTCCGGTCGAGTTAACGAGACACTGAATAAGTCGTTATCAGGCGACTGCCGTTGCCCTGCGAAGCCAAGCATGCTGGGTATCAATTGAAGGGAGCGGGCTTTGCGGCCCGCTCCCTTCGATGCAAGTAGAAGCATTCGGCTGCGGAGAGCCGGCGTGCTTGCCTATTTGTGAATATCCACCGCCGCCTCAGCGACCAGGCTTGGCAAAGAGCGCGGCGTCGAGTTTGGGATTCACCACCACCTTTTCAATGGTGATTTTCTCCGGTGGCAGTGGAGTTTCCCGCACCTTGCTCGCTGGATTAGGCAGAGGCAGGACCTTCGTTTCAAGCACGAACGGGATTTGAAGCCCATCTACAGGACGGTATTCACGGTAGTAGATCTCGACCAGATGATCTTTGCCATCCAGGCGCCTTGGCTGCCCTTCGATCTTGGTTTCGAGAAAGGTCTGCGCATCAATCCAAACGTGGATAGCCTGTCCGTTTTTCATGGACAGCTTCAGCTTGTAATTGTCGCGGTCTTCCACCTTTTCGATGCCGGCCAACTCGATCTGTGTACCCTTTGCCGCGTAATCAACCAGTGGACCGTCAATATCCGCTCCCATCGATGCGATCTTCAATTCGTCAGGGGTATAAGGCTCGATATCTCGCCGGTTGAGATAGGGTCTGAACTTCCATCCGTTGGCGCCGTCATAAACCTGGAGCGCCGTTTGGCCCTGGAACTGCAACTCGAAGCGCACCTTGTGCGGCCGTTGCATCTCCATGATGAAAGGCAATTCAACTTCTGCTGCGGGGCGCGGTGTGACGGGCAGCTTGCCCAACTGTTTGCCAGGAGTGGGCATGGGAAGGGTAGTACGCTGATTGCCCCCGGCGCCGAGTTTTCCGGACCAGGAGATAGCTTGAACCTCTCGCCACGCCTGCAATCCGCCCCGTGCCTGGACATTCCTGTCTACAATTTCGGCCGCGGAAAGATTAGCCCGCGCCGAAGCGGTATCTGCCGCCATAGCAGTTGAAACGACGAAGCCGACGATAACGCTAACCACCATTAACTTTCGCAGCATATTTCGGTCCTCTTTCTTGATGTGTTCACATAGAGTTGAGCTTTTGCATGCCCTCAGGGGCTAAAGCCCTCGTCATCGTTGCCTTTGGATGTACGGGCTAAAGCCCGTACCCTTCACCGGGTCGAGTTCTTCCGGAGGCTGTAAAGCCCGGGCCTAAAGGCCGCCAGATTGAGGCAGCATTGAGGGGCGTGAAGGCCCCTCAATGCTGCCTCAATTCACCGAAATACTGAAGCTATTCCACCACGAGTCCATCGGCATGAAATTGACCTATGACAACGTTGACGCGATCTCCGGGTTTGACCGTCCTGCGCGGGTTTGAAAATGCCATCCAGTAGGATCTGCCCGGCTCGGGTTTGTTGCTCTGGCGCAGTTTTCCAACTTTCTCAAGGGATGGGACGACTAGTTGGAGATGGTGTTCCGGAACGTTGAGGTAGGCTTCGGTATCCTTGTCGTTGAGCAGCTTTGCTTTGTCGGGGTCAAGCACCCGGTAGGCAAAGCGGATCAATTCTCCTGACTCCACGGCCTTGACGCTGAGCGAGTCGACTCCCCAGATGAGTCCATAGTACTCACCGGCTCTCTTTGCCACCCGATTTGGCTGATAGCGGGTTGGAGCGCCAGCGGTGACGCGTTGTGGAGCCGGGGCGGCGGTTTGCGCGCTGATTGGCGAGACGAAGAGGCTGCCGGCGAGAACGCCCGACAGCAGCAGAACGTTGAATGGCGATCTTAGGTCGATAAAGGATACCGATGTCGTGCGAATCATACTTTCTCCTGTTTCCCGCGCCGAGCCGGATATCCTGGTTTGAATATCCGACTCTTACGGGTCGTTCAAGGTGTTGGTGTTCGAAGAAACAATGCTGCTCGCGAGAAACCCGCAAGCAGCATCGCTTTGCAGCTATTTGACTGCGATCAATTCGCCGTTCCAGTCAAGGTTGCGGTTTTCGTGCCGGCGAGGTCGTTCACCGAAATTGTTGCGGTTTTTACACCGGTGGTTTGAGCGGTAAGTGGCTTGAACCGCACACCGATTGTGCAGGTCGCGCCAGGCGCCAAGGTTGTGTTAGCACCAGTTCCGCATGCCGTGGCCGAGGTTACAATAGCGAACTCGGTTGGGTTGGTACCTCCGAGTGCTCCCGCGGTAACGCCAGTCAACGGGACGTTCCCCGTATTCGTAAGCGTAGTTAAGTGCAGCGGATCCGCGTTGCAGGCCGTAATTTGCGCCGTCGTGGTGCCGGGGCAATTCCGGACCTGAGCCGGATAGGTGAAGGTTGCTGGAAGGAACGTTGCGGCGATTACCGCCGCCACGCCCGTTCCGCTGAGAGTTACGGTGGCTGGGGTGACCGCTACGCTGCCGGTAACGGCGAGCGTTCCAGTAACCAAGCCGAGTGCGTTCGGCGAGAATACAACCCGAATGGTGCAGGCCGTGCCTCCGGCCAGGGTTGCGGTGCAAGTGCCACCGGCGCCGCGGCTGAATCGGCCCGTAAAGGTTGCGGTAAGGCCTGTGAATGCCGCTGCTCCAGAGTTGGTTACTGTGACCTGGAAGGTGGTACTCGAGGCGCTGGTGGTGTTGATAGCCGTCTTCGGTAACACCAGCGTGGCAGGCGCTACAGTTACGGCTGCGGCCGCCGAAGCAAAGAACTCGACGGCACCGGCGTCGACAAAGCCATTCCCCTTCCTCGCGTTGCCGAAGAAGTCAGTTGCCGGCGCAAGGGTGAAGGCGCCCAGGGTGCCATTCGCAGTGGACGGTATGAGGTTGATGACCGACGAGGTAGACGTCGGCGCGTAATTTCCGAGTGTTACGTTCGTAACCGGGTTGCTAAGCGTCAGCGGGCCCCAACTCATGTTGATCCAGTTGTTGCCTTCGTCGACGGTTGCGGCCGGTGTGAGGTTGAAGACCGGGTTGGGTACCGTGGCGTCGGCGACGCCCGGAGGCACCTGGTAGCCCGCGCTGCCCAATTCCGGCGGGACTCGCGAGCCATTGCAATACTGGCTGCGAACTCTGGGGTTTCCTGCGACGTTGTTGGCGTTGTAACCAGCGATGCTCGTCAACACCGAGAATTGCGGGTTGAGGGTCACCGAGGAGGCGTGGTTGGCGGGGCCCGTGTCGCCACGGACACCGACGTCCCAGTAACTGGCGGCAACGCAGGCACCGGTGCCACCCGTGATGATCACGCCGCCCCCGTTGGCCGTCGTGGCATCAGCTTGTGGCTGGCTTATCGCTTGCGTGGTGGTGAACGCGTTGTAGAGCGTGACCACGTTTTGCTGGTTGACGATTCCGGGGGCGAGGCCTCCGACACCGATGTAGAATGCCCGGTTCTGCCAGATCACGTTGTTATCCAGCACCGGGAACGAGGCTGCTCTGCAAGTCCCGTTGGTGGCAGTGGCGCCAGCAAAGTGACCTGGGGGGCAGGTGATCGACGCGGGGAGATTCGCCACAAGAACCGCGCTGTTCTGGATGCTGACCACTCCGGCGGGTTGAGGCAGCGATGTTGTGCCGCAGTTTGTGGTGCAGGTTGGGCCGGAGGAGCTAGCCAAGGGAGCCCCAAGGGTATTGAACAGGGGTCCCGCCGTGGCGGTCGTGTCGTTGTCGATCACCGTGTTGTTTACGATGTTGGTGTTCAAGGCGTCGAGGAGGGATATTCCAGCGCCATCCCAGCCAGCTACGTTGTTGGCGATGATGTTGTTGGTGACGGTGACTCTCCACCAATTTGCCGGGGTGGTGGGGAAGGCGACGACATCCGAGCCGTTGACGTTCTGCAAGCGCAGACCGCCACCGCTGCCGGCGTCGGCGGCGTTGCCCATGATCAGGTTGGAATCGATGGCCAGACCTGGGCCAACGCCGTCACTGGGCCCAACAGCGCCCGGAGCAACCACGCAATCTGTATCGGCTGTTCCAGGGCAGGCAGGATCGGCATCCGGCGCACCCATGACGAGGACGCCTCCGCCGTTGGTTGAGATGGTTGGGTTAGTGCTCTGGTTGAAGAGGAAGGTGTTGTGCGTAATGAGCCCGTTGTAGCTGACGCCAATGTGAGCCAGGCCGCCGCCATCACCGGTACTCAGGTTTCCGCAAACCCAGTTGAAGTTGAACTTGTAGAAGTCTGCGCCGGTGCAGAACGTGATGCCGCCTGCCCCTGCCGGCGTGGCCGAGAACAATTCATCGCCGGTGGAGGAGTTGGACGTGATCGCGTTGTTATGTATGTTCACGTTGATATTGTGGCAGTAGGGCTCCACGATACCGTTCACAGCGCTGGGTTGGCAGGTGCCGGGAGCGGCATTGGTTGCCCCAGCAGCGCCACCGAGGTATGCGGCTGGGAATTCACCCTGGCCGACGTTGATGCCGCCAGAGAGCGTTCCAGCGTTGTTGTTTACGCGGTCGTTGGAGATCTCGAGGTTATGTCCCCAGGCGTGGACGAAGATTCCGCCGCCGCCTTGTGAACTGTCGGAGATCCCCAAACCGTCGATGCGTGACGGGTTGCATTGGAAGTCGCTGGGGAACGGATTCTTGGCAGTTGTCGTGTTGGCCCCGCAATCCTCAGGCGTCAACAGAGTAGTGCCGACCGGGAAGATGTCTGACGCCCACGGATTCTGTCCGTGGAAATCGACGCCTTTGGACAACACCGTAATTGCCGCACCTTCAAGAGCGCCCATCAGGGTTGGCTCTTGCAACAATTGAGCCAAGTTCCCGTTGAGCGTTGCGTCCCAGCCAACGGTAGCCTCGAGGGGCAACCGGTCGACCGAGAACTGCATGGCGGGCGTGCAGGAGAACGTGCCGCTTGGGTCATAAGGAGTGCCAGTCGTGATGGGCACGCCGCTGATTGTCAATCCAAACAGGCAGGTCACCTGGCGACGCCAGACATCCAACTTGCCGGCGGGGTGAGTGCTTCCGTCGATGAGGCTGGAGGCGGCTCCGACACCTTGCAGGCGGAGCGGTTTCCACATGAGCAGCAGTTCTTTGTGGGAAGCGTTGGATCTTGCGATGGTGGCGCCCGTTGGGGCTGTGGAGCTGCAAGAAACCAGGCTGGTTACACGGGTAGCCGTTACGGTTTGGGTGCAAGTGGGATCGATGATGATCATGTCGCCCGGCTTGGCGGCGTCAATGACCGGCTGTATGGACGCTGAGGCGGCCACGTGGGTTGGAGTTTTGCCGCCGATGGTGACCATGACGGTGTCGACCGACTGCTGTCCGGCTGGATAAGTGGCCGACGGCGCTGTGGTGATGATCAATTCGCCGCATTGCGCTGTTGTTACACCGACTGTGCCTGGTCCACCGTATTGCGCCTGTTGCTGGATGGTGCAATTCGGCACGCCGGTGGGCACGGTGAGAATGATCGATTCGTCGGACCATGTGGTGATGCTGGCCGAAGGAACGACAGTTCCACCGATGGTGACGCTTCCCTTGGTGGCGCCAAACCCGTAATGACGAGGAATGGTCTTCAGGTTGTAGGGAGACGTGGTTGCCTGAGGCCCGGCATAGGCGTTATTGGGCACAAACTGGTCACCCAGGCCGGTGATGGTGAGGGGTTGTCCGGCAGCGCTGACCCAAGGTCCGATTCCGCTGCCATCGACTTCCTTGATGGCGGGCGTGGCGGCTGGGTAAGAGCAGTCAGGGTTGTTGTACCCTGCGCCGGCGAAGGCGGAGGTGGGCACAACCGGAGTATCCATGTACTGGGTTTGCCCAGGCATGAACGGGATTTCGTAGCAGAACTGGCTATACTGCGGGTTGAACAACGGGTCAGGCGTGGGTCCGGTGCCTGGATCGTTCATGCAGGTGATCATCATCGTGGGGGAGTAGCCAGTGGGGTTGGGTGGATTGACTTCCCATGTTGAATAGGTCAAGCCGTTGTAGGAGCCCCAGTGGTCGGCATAGACGCGGGAGATTTCATTTCCGGTCCAATCCTTGATGGAAACGGGCATATCGGGGGGCGAGAACTTCTCTCCGAATTGGGGCGAGTACGGATCGAACTCCGAAGTGTAGTCGTCCGTGATTACGCCCGTGAAGTGGGCAGCGGCGTGGGTCTCGGTCCAGACGAAGAACTCCGCCTGGGCTGAGGTCTGATCGTCGAGCGTAACTTCCTTGCGGTCGCAGAGGTTACGGAACGATCCGGCAAACGGCGCTACTTCAGCCGAACCTGGGAAGAGGCTGATGAAGTCGGGCACGACGCGCGCCGTGCCGACGCAAGGCCAGAAGGTGTCCACGGTCGGTGTGTCGCCCTCGTGGCTTGTCAGTTGTTGATTCCTCCCCAAACTGCAGGTTGGGTTCTGGGAGGAGCTGTTGGCGTTGCAGGTGGAGGCGACTTCGGCCTGGTCGGGGAGAATGAAGATCGCCGATCCAAGGCCTGGGATCTCCTGGGTTATCGGCGCGATGAAGTTATCGCCGATGAGGATGTTCTTGTCCTCTTCCTTCACCAGTTCATAGCCTGGAGGGATCACCACTTCCGTGACGTATTTGCCCTTGGGCAGCATATCTTCCTTGCCGAACCGGGCCGTGTCGGTCGGGTCAGGATTCTTGACGCATATGGTGCAGTTGGTGCCGGTTGTGTTGCCGGTGGTCGGGTTACGGCCCGTGACGCTCGGGAACTGATACATGCCGTCGTAGGGAGCCGGCTGCAGTTGATTCCAGTTGTGCATGCCGTCATAGCACTTGTACTGAGAGTTGAACGGAATTGTGTGGGCCGGGACGCCTCCGTTGTTGTAGGCGTCGAGGTAGTCCGGCTGGTTGAACAGCGAGAAGAAGAAAATGTCCGCATCCGTGCCGGTGTTTGTTCCCTGCCCGGGGCAGTTCATGTTGGGGACGCCATCTGACCGGAAGCCCTGGGCCCAATCGTCCCAACTGCTGGTCTTGGTGGTATCAACCAGGGTGAGAGACATGGAGCCATCCGGCGCAGTCCCTTCCCGGTAGAGGTTGATGGTGACGTTGGGAACGAGCGGCTCCCAAACGTTCTGAGTGTTGAACTGCGGATCGTCAAAGGGACGTGTCGAGGAATAAACGACATGGCCCCTGACACCGCCGTTCTCGCCGACCGCGTAGAGTTTCTTGCCGAATTCGAGGAAGTTGTTCTGGCCGGAGAATCCCTGCCATGCCTCGGTGAGAACCCAGGGCGGATCGATGCGGCCTGTGGAAACTCCCGTCGCGGGACCGCTGGAACCGCCAACAATTGGCCCAGTGGCGATCGAGAACCCGGTGCAGTCCGCATTGCTGCAATAGACGCCGCCCGGTACCCTCAGATTCGTGGGTAAGGGAATTTGTTCTACCGTGTTTGCTTTGAATTTACCGATGGTGGAAGTTCCGCAAGGCGCAGTTCCGACGGCCGTTCCGCAGGGTGTGCCGTCCGCAGGACCGCCCGCGTCGTAGACCACGTGGGTTCCGGTGTTCTTGTAACGGGTGACATCGGTTTCAACGACGTACCAGCTAAACAACGGGAACTCCTCGTTGAAGTTGGCAAAACCGTCGAGGTCAGTGTTGTTGCGGTTAGAGAAGCTGCCGTCGCGGAAACGGATGTTTGTCTTTACCAGAGCGAGGCCAGGTTCGGCGGCCTGCGAGACACCGTCGCCACTGACATCAAGGAATGTCCGGGTGTAGATGTTGGCCTGCCACTGGTTGGTTGCAATGTCGCCCAGGTTCGTTGTTCCGCCGGCAAGCCGGACAGGGGTGGAAAGACCGTCAACCAGCATGTCGTTCCACTGGTCGAAGACGGTTACTCTCCAGTCGCCATTAGGCAGACCCGCGATGGAGAATGTTCCATCGGCGGCGCACTTGGTGAAGGCAAAATCCTCGCCGTCCGGATCACCAAAGCTGACGTAGCATTGGGTGAATCCGAAGCTGTCGTTGGAGCCGCTGCTGTAGAGCCTCTCGTCCGGAGTTCGGCTCATGCGCTCGGTTGTGACCTTGCCGGTGATGGTGTTGGGGCACCCACCACTGACGGGGAGGGTGGGCTCATTGCCGCTGCAGACAGTCGCCAATCGGCTTTGGATGATCTTGGGGTTGGCAAAGCCAATGGTCACATGGTAGCCAGCCGGCCCGTACTCCTGGAAGAAGCTGGGCTCGCCGACTCGCAGGAAGGAATCGTGCGCCTTCTGCCCGTCCAGCGTGTTGGTCTGGAGCCACTCTTCTCCCCTGCCGATCCGGTCGGCCCCCGGGGTCGCGATGATGCCGTACCTTCCGGGCATCATATTGTTGACCACGGCCTGACCGGCCAGTGGGGACTCATGGACGCCGTCCGATTCGTACTTGGGGCAAGTGACAATTGTGCCTGTGATGCCCGTCTGGTTGGGATCGCCCACACCAATCTGCGAATGTGGCCCAATGGGGCACGCATCCAAACCTGTGGATGGATCCTTGGTTCCAGCCAAGCCGTTGGACAATGGCTGATTGAACATGTCGTAGTCGACCTGGCCGGTTGGATCGCCGGGGCCGCCGGCATCGTCCATGATGGTGATGTTGAATTGGCCGAGCCCGGGCTCCTGTGTCGCCAGCGCGGTGTCGACAACCTGGCCACCGGCGTCGTTTTCGCCGTTGAGCGGGAAGTCATCTTCAAAGACGAAGACCGAGAGCTTAGACGGTGGGAAGGGCGTGGGTTGAGCCAGCACCTTCACAACGGTCTGGCCGGCAGCAATTGGAGCGCCGCCCATGCCATGGCCGCAAGTGGAAGCCGCGTTTTTGATTGTGCAGGTAGCTGTGACGTTGCCTGCATCAAACGGGTTGGCCGCGTCACCCGGCAGAATCGAGAGGTAGTAGCGCTTGGTGGGATCCAGGTGGACCTGGCTGGGAAACACCGGAGCGTTCTGCGTGCCGGTGGTTCTGCAAACGCCGTTGCCCACGTCGCAAACCGCAAATTGGCCCAAGAGGGTCTGGCCGGATTCGCAGGACAGTGCTCCGGTACAGCCTGTTGCCACGACCGGCATAAAGCTGGTGTGGAAGTTGGTTCCAAAGGTCGGAACAATGGTCGTACCGCCAGTGTTGGTGGTTTTGGTGGGATCGATAAAGAAGGTACGGTCTTCTTCGATGATCCAGCGATAGTCGGTAATGGCGGTTGTCTTGTCAGCTCCGTCCACAACCGACACTTGCAGACCGGTTGCCGCCGGGAAGATAAGCGTAACCGAGGCGGTTGTGCCACTAACCGTTTTCTGCGTGTTCTGCGCCTTGTAATTGAAGACGTAGGTACCAGCACCGGGAACGTATGCGTTGAAAGCGCCTGACGCATCTACGGCGACGCAATTCGACCTTGCACCCGCAGCACAAGGCGCCAAAGCTAGTGCCGGCGCCGTGGCTGGGCCGGCGGCGACAGTTCCCGGGGCGACAGTAAGAGCATAGCCCGCGGAGTCCCTGTCTGCCGACAGCAGACCGGGGGAGGCAATCTTGAGAAATGTGGAAAGGGTGGACGTGTACGTTTGGTTCCCCATGGTAATGCCGGTACCGGCTTCAACCGGCGCGGCGCCCAGGGTCACCAGGGCGCAGGCCGCCCCGGTAAGAGTGCCGTTCCCGCAATACGTGAAGGACGTCGGTGTGCCGGCCGTGTAGACAAACGTTCCGTCCTCATTCAGAGTCAACCCGGCTGGTGCTGTCCCCACGATCTTGACACCGTAGACGTTAGTGTCGTTGGCGAGGACGCCCTTGCTGGGATCGGAGACTGTGAGCGTGACGCCCGTAACCACGGAAGCATAAGTGTCCGCGCGGGCCACAGCAGCCGCGAGCGGAGCGGCGGCAGGGAGGAGAGAGCCATTGACGCTGATGTAGGCGAGCATGCCGGCATCGCGCTCGATTTTGTTGCCCGACAGACTCAACTCGCGGTCATACACGGGCAAGGCGGTTGTGCCGACAGCAGGAGCGTTCATCATCACGTCATAGGTTTTGCCCGCGGCCATGAACACTTCGTTTTGTACGCGCGCGATCCCAGGAAGCGGGTTGCCGTCTTCCGCGATGAGCGTAAAACCTGAGGCCGGCGTCGCACCGGTTTGCGCTCCAACGATGGCAGGGACGTGCATGTGCAGGCCAGCGTTGACGAAACGCACCAATACGTTGCCGGTGGTGGCCGTCGTTGCCGGTAAAGCCGGGAACAACGAGGCCGCGGCGCCGGTCTTGTTGAATGCCGCGCCATTGATCATGTAGTAGAGAGGCGTGTAGTTGACCGTTGGCGGATAACAGGCGCGATAAGGTGTCGCGCTGGTGGAGAGGGTGGCTGGATTACCGCATCCGCCCGGCAGCCCGGACCACACCATTGTCTCATTGAATTTCAGTTGGACGACGGCAGTGGCCACTGCGTTGTTCTGGACTGGGTCGATCTCACTCAACAGCAGCGGAACTTCCGCGTTGTAGGTGACGGCGGGAACTGTCCCCGCGGCAGGATAGGCCGTCCCCGCAGTCGTTCCCACAGGAGCAGTGGTCACAACCAGGATTCCGTACAAGCCCATTGGGCCTTGAATGGACGGGTGCGTTCCGGACTCAATGAGGTAGGTTCCAGGGCGCAAATTTGTCCATGAAAGTGGGGTCGTGGTTCCCACCCCGACTTCCGTCGCAAACGATTGCACACGCTTGCCCTGGACCGGCGGGGTGCCCCCCGGAGCATTTCCCGCAATGGGCCATGTGCTGGCCGCCTGGGCATTCGCGTGGCTAGGCGCGGCCGTGCAAGTTGCGCCGCCGGTGCAACCCGCACCGACGGTCCCGAGACCACCACCGACCTGGCCGACGATCATGATCGACGTGGGAACCGAATGCGTTCCAAAGATGAGGCTGTTGGTCAGGTTGATTGTGAGGGTTTGTCCCGTGGGCACGGTGATCACGACCGGGGACCAGCCGGTGGCGGTGGGATTCAACTTGGCGCACGTCGCCGTGGCGCCAGTAACGACAGTGCCGCAAGAATAGCCCCACATCGGAACCGATGAGCCATCGGGCAAAATGGCGGCGGTTGGCCCCGCAGTTAGATTGACCTGCGCATGGGCGACTTTCATGCCCGCTCCGAGAAGGAGAACAGTCAAGACAAGCGCCGTTTTCTTCAGAGTCGCTTTGAGATAGTTGATTCGCATTCCTGTTCTCCTGGCTAGTTGGATTCGTCAATCGTGAATTCCCGGGAATCGATAAGCATCATCATCATCATTCCGCCCGGAAATGCGTTGTTGGTTGTGATCTCGCGCTCGTTGTGCGAGTGCCACATAAACGCAAAGCCTGCCTCGCCGCCTGGCGAGTTGGCGATCGTTCCCGATGGCGGAGTAACTCCGGTGGGCCCGGTGGCGCGTACGGTAGCATCCGGCCCAAGATAGGGACTTCCGCCGTACCATGCGCCGTTGGTGAAGATATTCGCGTCCGGCAGAGTTACAGGACCACCGCCCGCGACGTCGCCGAAGGGAGCGGCCTGAAGGGGCTTGTTGTGGTCCTGGCACCACTCGAAGTAGTTGATCGCGGAGTAGGCAGCAGGGCCAGTGTTATAGCCATTGGCGTCCGGCGTGCAAGTAAGCTTTGCGCTCGTATCGGTAGAGGCGGGATTGTGGCCATACATATCCCAGTTCAGGCCCCTGCCGGTGTAGTAGAAGATTCCATCCATAGCCACACCTGGAGTGGTTGTGGTGGTAAACAGCGCGGGACCAGCGAGACTTGTCGGATCGGTGCTGCTGAGAATCAGGTTTCCGTCGCGAGCCAGGATGCGCACGTGGTTGGCGTGCTCGTGGAACGGGTGCTGCCAGCGGCCCTGACCGATGATGCGTAACAGCACATTCTCGCCCGGATGCATGTGCGGGTTCCCGTTGTAAGGCTGATGCGGATACATGGGCGAGTAGTTGGCGTCCATATCATCCGGCATTGAACGCCCGTTGATAAGGAAATAGGCAGGATGGTAAGGCTCCGTGGGCACTTCCAGACTGCACCCCGGAGCGCCTGTAACGCAGCCGGTCCGGGCAGTTACCTGCGCCAGCGCCTGGTTATGAATGTTCGGATCCATCTCGGCAAACTGGAAGAGATATTCCCGGTCATAGCAGGTCTTGGCGTGATTGTAGGCGGCAGTTGCCAGCCGAAAGTCCGTTTCCGGATTGGCGCCTGCGGCCCCATACAGGTTCGAACGAATCGCAGGAGATGTGCATACTGCCGGGGCGCTGGACGGGACCACAATGATAGCCCCATACAAGCCCATCTCGATCTGCAGGTCACTTTGCGTGCCGCTGTAATAGGAGTGTGTTCCCGGCGTCGAGGCTACGAAGTTGTAGGTGACGGTGCCACCGGGTATCGCTTCCTCTGTCAACAGGCCTGCTACTCCGCCGGCGGGTGTCACATTAAAGCCGGGAAAGAGAATCGAAGTGTTGCCTGCCGCGGTGGGGAGTTGGTTGGTGAGGGTAATCGAGACGCTTTGTCCCTGCGTCACGATCAGCGTAGGCCCTGGAACCTGCATGGTCGGACAAGCAGTGCCCGGCATCAACGTCGCGGACGGCTTGAAGCCGGCGGGCGTGCTGGTGCAGCCGTATCCCCAGGAGTAGATCGCTTGACCGTCCGGCTGAGTGAGGTAAGCGGGTTGCGCAGTCAGGGTGAAGTTTGGGCCAGTGATTCCGGGAGCCGCAGCGTGAGCCGTCGCCGAAAGCGAAGCCACTGCCACTATAGCCGCAAGAAGCAGGCGTGTCTTCAAAAGCACATTTTTCATATTCATCGGCCTCATCGTTGCTCTCCTAATTGATGTGAACTTCTGTCATGAGCCCACCGAAGTTTTCGGCGTCGTTTGACAGGTGGTCGAGTTGTGGGGTGAAGAGATAGAACACCTGGCCTGTGGTGTTGTTCGTGGCATCCAGAATCACATCGAGTGATTCGCCACCGGCGAGCGTGATCGAGTTGGTGGTGTAGTACAAGTTATTGCCGGCCTGATCGCGGAGGAGCTTGGCGTTGTATCCGACGACCTGCATGGGAATTCCCAGCGAGGCCAATGTCTGATACTCCGTTACGTCGAGGTCGGAGATGCGGAGGAGCGCTTTCTGTCCATGTGTGATGTTGATAATCGCCGGCAGAGGCTGCGAGAAGTGCTTGACGCTATCCGCCGATTCCGTCTCCATCGAACCCGGTGTAACGGTGTCGGGATAGCTGCGCCCATTCAGCAGGAAGTACTTGTCCTTCATATCCGCAAAGCCTTCCGGGTTGAAGGTCATGCCGACGAAGTGGAAGTTGGGGTCGAAGCCGTGGATCTGAATCGGATACTCGACATCGTACCGGGTGGATCCGTCGCCATCGTTATAGGCGTATTTGCCACCGCCGTTAAGGCCGGTTTGCACGGCAGGCAGGGGGTTGGTGCACAAGATGTCGGTGGCGGAGGTAACTGCGGGAGTCACACCATCATTGGGCCGTCTGCAAGCCGTACGCAGATCTACCTGCTGCACCTGAAGAGCTGAGTAGAGGGAAGTGGTGGCGGGAACGCGATTTTGCCGCGGGCGCACATAGATTTGCCCGACCATGCCCATTTGCAAGTGCTCGGGAGGCGTGATGTGGCAATGCCAGAAGTAGGTACCGGCATCCGGAGCAAGGTAGTAATAAGTGAAGCTGCCGCCGATGTTGATGGCGACCGAGGCGTCCGGTACACCATCGTAAAACGCCGATGCATTGGGATATCCGTGGAAGTGAACGGTGTGCTGCTCGAACAAGTCCGGCCGCATGATCATGCCCACGTTGGTGAGGGTGAGGAAGTATTCATCATCCTCATCAATGGCCATCAATGGGGCGGGAATATTTCCGTTCATCACGCCGACGTCCATGATTGCGCGGGGATCGACATGCCCATCCAGGCCGCTTGCCGGCAGGTTGGGGCACGGCAGGGCTGAGCCGGCAGCGGTTGCGATTGTATTACCGGATACGCAATCGAGGTCCGGAGTCAGGCCCACTGCGCCGTTAAAGGTAAAGCCAGGGGTCGTCGCAGGATCGCCAGGCACCAGCGTCCCCGGATAGGTGGTGTTGAAAGTGTTCGGGAACTCTGTGCCGGGATTGCCACTGGCGATGTCCGCCAGCCCAGACAGCGGCCCGAACGAAAACATGTAGGTTTGTGTGCCGTCGCCCATTGAAGCGTAGCCATCACCGCCGGAGATTTGCTGGCACTTGATGGCGCCATTCACATGAGCGCTGGGCACGAGGTACCCATTCGCGGGCGCTGAAGGGTTCGTTGATACAAATGTTGTTGCGGCTGTATAAGCTGGCTCTGAGTTGTTGTTGGCAGCGGTCGGGTGAGTGATCGTGCTGGCTGGACACTGAACCCTGAACGATTGTGCGGTTGCCTGCTGTACGGCAACCCCAATTAGCGCCAGCACGAAAGTGCCTACGATTTTGCTCGACATTGCGCTCTCCTCCTTCCGCCAGCGGCGTCTTACCCCCTGATGGCGGTGCATCTTTCCGTCTTTCCTCATGCTGCCAGCGAGTATTTTCTGGATGACTCCCCCGACACCTTGCTCAAACGCAAATTTTTCTTAAATCTTGCCGATTCGGCAGATAAATCCGCGTTTATGAATGCTTGCTTGAGGTGCGAGTTGAACTTTCCGCTAATTTAAGGATGTTTGCTCAGCTTGGGCTATGAGGGGCTTGCAGCATATTTGAACGCTTGCTTCGTGGCCGAGCATTTCGCCGCGGGCGGTTCATGGCCCTGGATGGCCGGTGCCCACCGTCACTGAACAATTGCGCTCGTTGGGTTGACTCTTGCCTTGTGCCGCTCTGCCTTACACAGCGTGCCGCAAGTGAGGAAAGAGTGGATTCGACATGTCGTTTGCACAGGATTCCCGATTCAGGGTGGAAGCGAAGTTCTACCAGAAGCTACGCGGACAGATCATAGAGTGTGAGTTGTGCCCGCGCGGGTGCGTGGTGAGGGACGGGGAGCGCGGCCATTGTGGTGTACGAGAGAATGACGGCGGCATCTTCTATACGCTGGTTCACTCGCGGGTGTGCGCGGCGCACGTGGATCCAATTGAAAAGAAGCCCATGTTTCACTACCTGCCGGGTACGGTTGCCTTTTCGCTGGCGACTGCAGGCTGCAACGTCAATTGCAAATTCTGCCAGAACTGGGAAATTTCACAAGCGCGCCCGGAAGAGGTCAGGGCCGATTACATTCCACCGCAACGAGTTGTGGAGTTGGCGAAACTCTACGACTGTCCGACCATTGCATTTACCTATAGCGAACCAACCGTCTTCAGCGAGTACCTTATGGATGTAGCCGATGCGGGTCACGACGCGGGCGTCAGCAGCGTGGCGGTTTCGAATGGCTATATACAGGAAGAGGCTCTGAAATCTGTATACGGGAAGATGGATGCTGTCAAAATTGACCTGAAGGCCTTTTCCGAAACCTATTACAGAGACGTGGTTGCGGGACAGTTGAAACCGGTGCTTGATTCGCTGGTCACATTGCAAAATATGGGCAAGTGGATAGAGATCGTTTATCTTGTGACGCCGACGATGAATGACAGCGATGCCGAAATCTTCGGGCTGGCGCAGTGGATCAAAGCGAATCTTGGTGTAGACGTGCCGCTGCACTTCACTCAATTTCATCCTCAGTACCTTCTGAAGGATTTGCCTGTTACCAGGGTTGAAACACTGGAGCGAGCCAAGTCAATTGCTGACGCGGAGGGACTGCATTATGTCTATATAGGAAACGTCCCAGGACATGCAGCACAGAATACTTACTGCCCGCGGTGCAGTCGATTGCTGGTCGAACGCGCAGGATTCATTTCAGGCCAGATGCATATCCACGACGGTGGTTGCGCGTTTTGCGGTAATCCAATTCCTGGGGTTTGGCATAAATAACGGCGCCGGGGTGATTCGGCAAATGAATTGCAAGAGGTGTTTCACAATGTATTGCCTGACTGCTCCACTTCTCGCGCTCCTGGCCGTTACTCCTTTGCAGAGCGCTTTCGCAGCAGATGCAAAGAAGGTGAGACAACCCGGAGTTGCAGGCAGATTTTATCCGGCCGATCCTCGAGAGTTGGCCGCGATGATGGATGGAATGCTGGCGCAAGCATCTTTGCTCCCTATCACCGATCCGATTCTGGCTGTGGTGGCTCCACATGCAGGCTATGAGTACTCCGGCCCTGTTGCCGCCCTTACGTATGCTGCGCTGAAAGGGCGACAATTCTCGCGCGTGGTGGTCGTTGCGCCGTCGCACTACGAGTCCTTCGACTTCACTTCGGTCTACGATGGCGATGGTTATTCGACACCGCTCGGGTTAGTCAGGGTAGACAAGGCGTTTGCCGGGCGGTTAGTCAAGATAAGTCCCACGTTGAGGCTTTCGAGCCTGGGACACGATACGAAGGCGGCCAGCAGTGAACACGCGATCGAGGTCCAGTTGCCGTGGCTGCAGCGGGTGCTGGGCAATTTCCAGTTAGTGCCGATCGTCATGGGAGACCAGAGTTACGAAAGCAGCCGGGCGTTGGGGGTTGCGCTGGCAAAACTGATCCAGTCTGGCGATACTCTGGACGCTACTTTGATCGTCGCAAGCTCCGACTTGTCGCATTTTCATTCTTATGACGAAGCGGAGAGGATGGACCATAAGACACTACGCGCACTCGAAGCGTGGGACTACTTCAGCATGGCTCGCAACTTTCCTTCGCGACTGTGGGAAGCCTGCGGTGGCGCGCCCGTGGTTGCCGCGATGATTGCCGCCGAGCGCATGGGAGCGAACCAGGGTGAGGTGCTGAAGTACGCTAATTCCGGCGACGCGACAGGAGATCGTTCGCGCGTGGTGGGATACAGCGCCGATATCTTTGTGAGAGCTTCGGATGGAAAGGCACGGCAGTCGGCCTTCTCGCTC
>OCTA010001534.1_pt1 | contig 21197 bp, 23 predicted proteins | sample 1538991 | NCBI WGS metagenome assembly OCTA01 (sample SAMEA3539302, study PRJEB22396) | soil metagenome | biome: tundra; feature: field; material: soil | place: USA | collected 2010-05 | depth 0.15 m | reverse complement strand
TGGATGAGGGACTCATCACGGACTCCTTCTCAGAACTTTCCGACGAGATGTTCGATGATGGGGCCGAGGGCCAGCACGGGGAAGTATGTGAGACCGACGACGATGACGGCAATTCCGGCCAGCAGCAGTGCGAAGAGGGGCGTGCCGGTGGGGAAGGTCCCCGATGTTGGTGGAACCTTCTGCTTGCGGCCCAGGGAGCCGGCAATAGCCAGGACCGGCACCATCAGGGCGAACCGGCCGACCAGCATGCAGATGCCCAGGGCGGTGTTGTACCAGTCGGTGTTGCCACTGAGACCGGCGAACGCCGAGCCGTTGTTGTTGGACGACGACACGAAGGCGTAGGTGACCTCGGTGAGACCGTGGGGACCCGGGTTGTAGATCGACGCCAGCGACGAGTGCATGACCACCGAGATGGCGGTGAAGGTCAGGACGACGAACGGCACCATCAACAGGTAGAGGACCACCAGCTTCATCTCCGCGGCCTGGATCTTCTTACCCAGGTACTCGGGCGTTCGCCCGACCATGAGCCCAGCGATGAACACCGCCAGCAACGCCATGATGAGCATGCCGTACAGCCCGGACCCGGTACCGCCGGGGCTGACCTCACCGAGCATCATGTTGAAGATGAGGACCCCTCCTCCGAGTGGGGTGTAGCTGTCGTTGGCCGAGTTGACCGATCCGGTCGAGGTGCTGGTCGACGAGGAGTTGAAGAGGGCGGAGAGGACGGGGCCGTTGCGTATCTCCTTGCCCTCCATATTGCCGCCCGGCGAGGTGGCGGTGATCGCCTGGGAAACGTTCGCCTGGGTGATGTGGATGTTCCCCGCACCTTCCAACGGCATGACCACCAGGGCGCCGATGAGGAACAGGCCGCCCATGGCTCCAAGCACGGCATAGCCCTGCTTGCGGTTCTTGGCCATCTTCCCGAAGGTCCAGGCCAGGGCGAACGGGATGCAGAGCAGCAACCAGTTCAGAAGCATGTTGGTCAGCCCGGTTGGACTCTCGAAGGGATGGCCGGCATTGGCGTTGAAGTAGCCGCCACCGTTGGTCCCGAGCTGCTTGATCGTCTCCTGCGAGGCCACCGGGCCGCCGGGGATCCCCTGAGTCTGGCCGGCAACCGTGGTGATCATGTGGGTGGCGTGCAGGTTCTGCTCCGCCCCCTGGGCGATCAAGATGATGGCGGCGATGGCGGCGATCGGAATGAGGACGCGGGTCACGATGCGGGTCAGGTCGACCCAAAAGTTCCCCAGGGTGTTCGACCGGTTCCGGGTCAGCCCTCGGATGAGGGCCACGGCCACGGCGATGCCGGCGGCTGCCGACACGAAGTTCTGCACCGCCAACCCGGCCATCTGGGTGAACTGGGACATGGTGTCCTCACCGGCGTAGTTCTGCCAGTTGGTATTGGTGAGGAAGCTGACCGCGGTGTTGAACGACAACGGTGCGGGCACGTTGGCCATGTGGTCCGGGTTGAACAGGAGGTGCGCCTGGAGCCGCTGCATGCCGTAGAGGACCAGGACAGAGACCAACGAGAAGGCCAGCACCGAGATGGCGTAGGTGGTCCACCGCTGCTCGCCTTCGGGATTGACCCCGGTGATCCGGTAGACGAGGCGCTCGAGCGGCTTGAAGAACCGGTCGCCCGGGGCCTTCTTGTTGGTGAACACCTTGGCCATGTACGACCCCAGCAGCGGGGTCGAGATCACCAGCATGGCGATGAGGACGATGACCGCGATGACGTTCTGGGACATCAGAGTTTCTCCGGCGCCACGAGCGCATAGATCAGATAGCCCATGACGACCACGGCGATGATCAGGGCGAGCAGATTGTCGTAGCTCTTCATGAGGTGACCTCCTCTGGTGTCTTGGTGGTGGAAGCAGAGTCGGATCGATCGGTGGCTGGTGCGCCATCGTCGGGATCGATGTCATCGCCGGCATCAGCGCCATCATCGGCAAGGTCGACATCGATGGCGTCGTCCTTCCCGACCACGCGCTCGCACAGCCGCACGAAGCCGACCATCAACGCGAAGAAGGCGATGAGCCCGGCGATATAGAGGACGTCAACCATGGGAACCTCGCAATGGGTGGTCGTTGGGGGTGATGATGGGATTCGGACCTTTCATGCTCGGGTCGCAGGCGTCGAGTGTTCGGCAGCCAGGGCCGCACCGACCTGATCGGCGATGGCCACCGCCACCAGAAGTTGCTGGTGGGACACGGGCTTACCCGGTGTCGGTGTGAGCAGAAAGTGACCGAGCAGCCAACCGCTGCCCCGAACCGGAAGGTCGACCCGACGGGTGGGAAGGCCGAGGTCCCGGGTCGACCATGATTCGCCACCGATGGCGAGCACTCCCTGCGGGGTGATCCGAGCCGCGATGGTCCCCGGGTCGCGTGGGGTGAAGTGACAGTCCCGGAGGGAGAGCAGTTGTTGGAGCCCGGCCAGGGCCGCGTCGATGACCAGGCGGGACTCCTGACCGGAGGCTGCCAACTCGGTCACCGAGTGCAGCAGGGCCAGCTCGTGGCTGCGCTCCGATGCGGCAACCCTATGGGTACGGCCTCGAGCGGCCAACTCGCCCACCGCCAGCCCTACCACCAACAGCAGGATCTCAGTGATCAGGTCCGCCTGCCGGGTGATGCGGAACGAGTTGTAGGGGCGGGTCAGGAAGAAGTCGAAGGCCAGGGCCGAGGTCAGGGCGGCGGCGGCGGCTGCCAACCTTCGACCCGTGCTGGCCACCGCCACGATCACCACGACCAGGAACAGCGCGTTGTCCCCGGTGTCGAGGTGCCCACGCCAGGGCGTGAGAACCAAGGCGGTGGCGATCGGACCCGCCACCGCCACAAGGAGGATCCACCCGTCAACGTGCATACCGAAGACCCGCCGCACGGCAGAGCCACGGTCTGCCGCGGTCTGCCCGCCGTCCTTGTTCAGCGTCTCGTCCGCATGGGCCACCGGGCCACTATCACACGGGCCGAACCGGCAGGGAAGTGCCTTTTGCGGCTTCTTTACGCACACACCCCGAAATTTCACGAGCCTGTTACGCGACTCCAGATTTAGCGCCTGTGGGTTCCGGATATCCGGTCCGAGCAGCTCACGCCACGACGAGCTGGACGCGATGGAACACCAGCAAGCGGTCGAGGCACTCCCGGCGGATGGTCCCGTCGAACCGCTCGGGTGACACCCGATGGCACCAGAGGACCGGATCGGCGCTCTGATGATCTGGATGCCCTAGGAGGGGAACAGCCTCGTCGAAGTTGGCGGTGAACTTGGCACCTCGGTCCCGGATCAAGAACTTGGTCGGGTGACCCTTTCCACCCAGGGCGAAGCTCAGATTGCGAACCGACAGGGTGACCCACCCCCTCACCGGGTTGGTGGGAATGCCACTCACATGGACCCGCCGGGTGTCGAGCCCGCTGGAGAAGAGCACGCAGAGACGGCGAAGGAGAACCGTGTCGACGTGGAGGAAGTCACCTGCCGGCATCGTCGTGTCGGCACCCACGAACTGCGACCAGGTCGGACCAGGTCGCCTCGGCGATGGCTCGACGCCGTGACTACCGTCGTGGACCCTCGGGGACGTGACCAACAGGGCTGCCTCGGCGCGCTGCGAGGGAGGTGCGGCCGGGCAAACGCGCAAGCATCCCGCGTAGACGTAGAGTTGGTCATGGAAAAATCGCAGCCGACACGTGAACAGGTGGCGGCGGAGACCGCCCGTACCGCCGCAACCATGCGCCTGCAAGCGGTCCCTCTAAACGTCTACGAGACGGCGGCTGCTTTGGTGATCATTGCCCCTCTGCCGGCAGTCACCGCTGGCGATGTGACTGTTAGGTTGCGGTCTGGCAAACTGCATTTTCAGGCCTCACTTCGTAGCGCGGGTCCGCGGACATATTTGCTTCACGAGTGGGAGTACGGCGGCTACGAGCGGGAAGTCGAGCTTCCTGATGGATTCGGCAGCAGCGTCGAGGCGAGCCTCGCCAATGGCCAACTGGTCGTGCGGGTGCTGCGAGGTGGGTTCACCGAATCGATTCCTATCCATCCGACTGCGCTGTAGCAAATTCGGCTTCAACAGGCTCTGACTCGCAAGGTCAGCCTGCGCGGAATCTGCGACTGGCGCCATGCACCACGGGAAACCGTGGGGGGCTCCGATCCAGAAATGGCCGTACGCCTTCGGCTTTGGCCCTGGTTCATTGGTGGCGTGGTAATCGGCTGTCCTCTGGTCGTTGTGCTGCCGGTACTGACGTTGGCCACCTCGATTCCCTGTCTGACCGTTGCTCTCATCCGTCGGCACACACGACCACGTCCAGACCTCGCCACGTACGGAACCAGGGCCTCCCGGTCGCGGGTTACCCGCGGCAAAGGCTGGCCAAACGGTTTCGGCGGATCCGGGGAGTTGGCCTTCTGGTAGCTGGCCCGGTTGTCCCGTATGGCGGCGAGTTCAAGCCTTTCGGGTTCGATCCGCCGGCCAACCGAGCCCGTCACCATCCCCACTCACCCCGTTCAATCCCGAGGAGCAGCGAAGCGGAATGCGTGTTTCGGCCTCCCAGTGGGCGGTAGCAGGACTGAAGCCATCTGTCGCCCGGATTACAGGGGACTCACCCCTCAGGCGATCTTCCCACCAGGATTCCCGGGCCGATTCACGCTCTCCGCTGATGGGAACCGCGGCAATCGGATGGGTTCGGAACCGGTGATCGGCCGTTGTTCAGTCTGGAAGGACGCGTATGTGGGACAGCTGGACCGCTCCTGACCGGTGGATCACGCTGTCATCAGTGAGCCTATTGCCGCCCGGCGGGATCCGGGGCATTCCAAGCGTCGTGGTCGGACGGCTCACTGCCAGGTAGCTGCGGACCCGGTCCGCCAGTGCCGAGAACCGGGCTGCGTCCTCCGGCACCTCACAGGCATCACTCGCCGTGTCCAGTGCCTTGGCAGCCTCGATGAGGAGATCCATACCGGTGTCGTACGCCCCGCCCACTAGTCGGTTCCAAACAATCTTCGATGGCGGCCCGGAGATGCCCACGACTCCGCCTGTGGAGATCCCGAGGAGTCAACGGGGAAGCACTGCCTGCACCGGCCCCACTGATGGGTGGGCATCGGTTCTGACTGAGAAGGCGGTCCGGCAGCCTGTAACGGCGCTCTCCCGGTCTTCCCACGAGTGTGTCCTTGGTCAACCGGTCCGAGGAATTGGACCATGTTGGTGGGTCCCATCGGGACTCTCGATCTTGTCACCGTAAGCGGGGACGCTGGTGCTCTCAATGAGCCATTACGACGGTACACCACACGGTGGCTCTCACCGACACCGGGGGATCATCCAATCGGCGGTTTGGGATACCCTCTCGATGTCGTCCGGCCGACACCATGGGGCATCTGGTGTGTGCGGAACAAGCCTCCTCGGCTGGAAACATGACAGTGCTCGACGCCATCGTTCTCACCAACCAAGGGGGCACTTTCTGTGAAGCCAGGCTCGCACGGTCTCGACCGAATCGAGGTGACGCCCGGCAAGTCGAAACTGGTGGCCAACGCCGGCGTGCTGCTCGTGTCCACCCTCGCTGGTCGACCGACCCGGGCTTGAACGCCCGATCAACGCCACGCTCAACCTCTCCGGCCGTGTCGGCGCCGCGCTGCCGGGGCACATGGTGCTCATCTTGGTGCACACGATGGCGGCCGGCGGCAGCCACGTCGCTCAGTCAGATCCATAGCTTCAGGCCGGTTCCCCGATCGCTTGTGAATGGTCACGGCTGGTGGCTGCCACAACGGGTAGTGGCTTCTCCAACCAAGGACACAGCCGGTTCGACCAGTAAGCCACGAGTACACCGCGGCACCTTCGGGCGATTGCTGGGCACCGCGCGTCGACTCGGACTGGCTTGGGTCAGTACCCACAACTAGGGCGCGACAATCCTACCGTCGAGCATGTGAATGATCCGATCCGCCGTTGCGGCGACTGCGTCGTCGTGGCTCACGAGCACGATCGTGACCCCGCGATCGGAGCGAAGCTTCTCGAACAGCCCGAGCACTGTCGCCACGGAACTGCTGTCGAGGCTTCCGGTCGGCTCATCGGCGAAGAGCACCGAGGGATCATTCGCCAACGCGCGAGCGACTGCGACCCTCTGGCGTTCGCCTCCGGACAGCTGCGGGGGTCGGCGGTCGGCGAGGCCAACAATCCCGACATCGTCGAGCAGACCTCGCGCCCGTCGTGACCGCTCAGCACGGGGACGCTGCGAACCCATCATCGCGATCTCGACGTTGCGGAGCACGGACAGGCGCGGCAGCAGGTTGTGGAACTGGAACACCAGTCCGACCTCCTGGCGGCGGAAGCGATTAGCGTTTCGAAGGTGCTGCAGGTCGTAGGACCCTACCCGGATCGTGCCGGACGTCGGCACGTCCAAGGCCGCGAGCAAACCAAGCAGGGTCGACTTCCCACAACCCGACGGTCCAGAGATGGAGACAAATTCACCCGGCTCCACACTCAGGTCTACGCCGTCGAGCGCGCGTACCTTTCCATCGGCGTAGACCTTCGTCACGTCGCGGGTCTCGATCATCGGGCGGCCGCCCAACTCAGCCTCACTCATTGCTGAGAGCCTTGACTGGTGTCAGGTTGGCGGCCCGAATCGCGGGATACAACGAGCCGAGAACGGCCATACCGAGTCCGACGATGAGTCCGCGCCAGAACGCCCCGGCTGTGAAACTCGAGTGGAGGACGCCATTCAACTGGGGAAGTGCCTCGAGCACGGCGGTAACGGCGAACGAGAGCCCTACTCCGATCCCCGAGCCGATCAGAGCCAAGACCAAGCTCTCGGAGACGACGAGGGCCACCACCCTGCCCCGCGCCCAGCCGATGGCTCGCAGCAACCCGAACTCCCGTGTTCGTTCGAACAGGGAGAGGAGCATCGTGTTGCCCACGATCACCGCTCCGATCACGAGCGCGAGAATGGTGCTTCCGGTCACCGCCGCCTTCAAGAACACGAGATTGCGGTCTACACGGCCGAACTGCGAGGCAGTTCGGATCGTTGTGAGCTCGGGTTGCGCGGAGCTGAGCGCCGCCTGCACCCGCGCTACGGAAGACCCGGGTGCCACCTTGACGAACACGAGTGAGACCGAGCCGGGCACCCGGTTGTAGGCCTGAAGCGCAGGCAGCGGGAACATGGCACCGAGGTCGCCGTAGGAGATGCCCGTGGAATAGATGCCGACCACCGTGTTCGAGGTTCCATTGCCGTGAAACTGATCCCCCACGTGGAGGCCGAAGTTCTGCGCAGCGCGCCATCCGAGCATCACCTCGTGGCTGGACGTCGGTCCGTAGGCGCTACCGGCGACAATGGTGACCCCGAACGGATTCAGGTCGGCCGGCTGAATGCCGATCTCGATGAAGAGCGGGTTGGCGGCGTTGATCTTCTCGGTCTCGAGGAGAACGCCGACAGAACTTTCGACCCCCTTGGTCGACTTGATCCGGGCGACCTGGTTGTCGTCGAGGTTGCTGTAGAGGATGTCCGACACGCCGGTCTGGGCCACGGTGAAGTCCGCCTTGCCGATGGTCAGCACGGCAGCCGCGGCGTTCTCGAGCCCGCTGCTGACGACGGTCAGGGTGACCACGGTCATGACGGAAAGTGCGACGGCGAACGCAATGCCGGTCGAACGAGCCTTCTTTGCCCAGATGTTCTCGAGGACCAGCGTGAAGAGCGTCATCGAAGAGCTGGTCCCCGCGTGCCCAGCGAGGGTCCGTTACGGTTTGGAGTCGTTGACGACGGGGGTTTGGCTATGTCGGATCACCTCTCGTTGATCAGCACCGGGGCCGGAGGTCGGACCTCACGTTTGATCAGCCTTTCAGATCTTGGTGGCCCAAGTGTGGACCAGCAAGGACCGGTATCCGGCTAACCAGCAACATGAGCGGGGCCCACAGAATCGCCATTCGGTGTGGCACTGTCAACGATCAGGCTCATCGGGGAAGCACTGCGGGAATTTGCGATCTCTGCCTGCCAACCAGCCATTGCCCGGGCCGCCTTCTCACCTGCGAGGCGGGGCCTCGCGCCGGATCCGCCGCGCTGGGGTGAACAAAGCCGGCACGTCGGCGGGGAAGTGGGAGGTTAACTGGTCCGGTTCGCCAACCGGGGGCCGGTCGGCGAATGTGGCCAGGATTGCTCGCAGCGCCAGGCGCGACGGGTTCGGGTCGACGTCGGAGCCGTCTGCGTCGATGAGGCGTTGCGCCGCGTCGGAGGGCGGGTCGACGACTCGGCCGGCGGAGGGTCGAATATGGCCGCTGAAGGGGCAGATCGAGCTGCCTCTCCAAGCCACGTAGCGACGAGCGGATGCGGTCGGCCAACACGTTGTCGATGACGGCGGGGTCAGGTGGGTCGACAGCGAGATCGCTGTCCTTGGTCCTCTCGGCGAGCGCGACGGGGGCGTCGCCGGTGTGCAAGTAGATCGCCTGCGCCCCGATCAGGATCAGTGCGTCACGCTGCTCGACGAGGGCCTTAAGCGCGTCGAGCAGGGCCGATCGCGCCGCGACGAGGAGGTCAGCGTCGCCAGTCGGGCTCATGGCCGGCCATCCAATCAAGTAGGGCGGTGGCCTCGCTCGGGTTGCGGCCGGGGCCGGTGAGCAGGTCCACGGCGACCTGGCTCAGTGCCGCCATGCGGATGCCGTCGACCATCTCGGCGCGATCGAAGACGACGTCGTAGGTCCCCGTGGCAAGTGCGACGTTGGCGCCGGTCTCGGTTGGTCGCAGTCCGAGCGCATCGGACGCATCGGCGAGGTCTCGGACATACAGGGTGCCCAGGCGGGCCGGAGCGTAGGCGGCCACGCGCTGGGCGGCCAGCGATCCCGTGACCACGTAGCCGAGGTCCGGCCGGCTCGCGAGCCGCTCTGTGAGTGCACCCAGCCCTCGTGGTTCGAGGAACGTCCCGACGGTGTTGGACTGGGCAAAGCCGTAGTCCTGGCTCCAGCGTTCAATCAGCGGTCGCCACTCGACGTCGCTGATCGGCCCGTAGCGTTCCCGCTTCAGGAGACCGTGCCCTTCAAGGGACTCGACGACACGGTAGGTGGCGCCGGTCGACGCACCTGATCGTTCGGAGATCTCGGGCACGGTGTACGGCGGGGCGAAGTCGATCAGCGCCCGGACGACACGGGCGGCGGGCGGCCCACGCAGCGTGTCCCGTGGTCGACCCGGTCCGCGCCAGGGATCGCGGTCGGCCCCGCGATCCCGCAGGAACAGTGCCGGTTGTCCGACTGTGACGAGCAGGTTGCCGGTCACGTCGATATAGCCGGCACCGGCCGACGCGATCCGTTCTCGGGTTGCCGGTGCCAGATACCTCGACGTCAGGAGCACCACGACTTCCTCGTCACCACTCCGTCGTGCTGCCGCCTGCTGCAATGCCTCGAGTGCCACCGGCACGTCGCGGGTGTTAAGCAGCCGTTTGGCCTGAACGAGGACGACCGCCTCAGTGCCGTCCGGAGCCATCAGGCGAAGCTCGGCGTCGACACCGGCGTCCGACGCGGGAGCAGGTTCGGCACGAATTTCCGCGGTCCATGTCGCCGGAAGACGATCGCGCAAGATGGCAATCGACCCGCGCAGTACGTCCGCCTCTCGGTCTGGCGGCGGAATGTTTCGAAATTCAGATGTTCGGCTGGCAACGGAAGGTGGCATTTATCAACCACATCATACGCGTGTCTAGTCGAGCACGCAACTGTTCCGTTGGCAACGGAACATCCGTATTTTCCCATACTCCCCTGTCAACGGCGGAATGGGCACCAAAGTCACGTGTTATGCGGACCGGCGCTCCTCGGCGTACACACTCCCACCGTCGTCGAAGTAGCTGTCGAACACGTGCAGGCATACGACGTCGCACTTCTCTCGACATATGTCCGGGCCATACGACTGGGGTAGCTCGTCGAGCGTGGTCTCCACCGCCAACCGCACCGCCGCCCGGGCTTGTTGCTGCTTCCGCCAGTCGAGCACCAGCTTCTCGCCCTCCAACAGACCGAGGAGCGACTCGGCCACCCGCTTCACCTGACGTCGCTCGTTATCGGTCAGTGGCGGTCCCGGTCGGGTCAGCAGATCGAAGATGGCCGTGACGCAAGTACCCTGCGCGCGATTTGAACACAGCGACTTGCCCACTCCACCGCTTGTCGAGCTGTTCCTGGAGCAATGTCGGATGGGTCGTACTCCGCCTTTGGTTTGAGAGCTACCAATCGGGCAAGGTCCTTCGCCAGAGCCACGCCATCGGCGCCAGATGCCTTCAGCAATTCCATGGCCTGGTCGTGGGCTTCGCCGGCAGATCGCCGACCCGAACGAACACCAGTCACGACATCGCTCGCGTTTATGGCTGCGTGAACAGCGGAGCTCGTTGCGGCGATCATCCGGTCCTGGGTCAGATCGTCCATTGCCGAGGCCAAGAACTCCTCAGCCTTGCCGAGGTACTGCTTTGCCTGAGCGATCGTGACGGGCTTGGTCCGTGGCGACTGTCTAGGCAACGTGGTGCGCCTTCGGCCGGCTGGATTGCATCTCTTCGAGGGTCTTCCCGAAGACGACGACTCCGTCTCGGCGAATGTCCTGCCAAACGGGACGACGGGATCGGAGTCGCGAACTGACGTCAAGCTCATCGATTTCCATCACCTCGACCTCGTTACCAGAAAGCCGTCGTGCCCGTCGACGCCACTCGTCGATTCCTTCGGACCACTCAGAACTGGAGTCGACATGACTTCCTCGGACCACGACAACGTCGACGTCACTCTCCGGCTCCGCTTCGCCTCGGGCGAACGATCCGAAGACAATGATGCTGACCGGCGGTACCACCATCGACTTCGCCAATTCCCCCAACTCTGCAAGTACTTGGTCGCGGGACCGTGCCAGCAATCGAATGGCACGCGACGCCACGTTTTCCTCGACAAGCTGGTACACCATCGACGGCGGAATCTCGGTCCGATCGAGAACTCCCAGAGTGGCCAACTCCGGGAGGATCCGCGATGTCTGGGCCAGGCTCACACCCGAAAGCCGGGCGGCCGTGCGAACACTGAGCCCAGCAGTTGTTTCGGCGAAGACAGCCAGAAGCTTGCCTTGGGCGCCAGGGATCACGGCTTCGACGGGTCGGAGGAAGTCCACGGGGTCCACTCTACCCCATGGCCCTCATAAATGAAACGACTGTTCGGTATGTGAGAACTCACCATCATGGGCGCTTGCCGCGACGTCCATCCGATTCCAGATGCCGAGAGATCTATTGACCGCCGGTGTAGGTCCATCGACACTGATCACCGCGCCGATTCATTGTCCACCCAGCGACCTGCGGCCCATCGGCGGCAATACCAGCCCGGCCTCCAAAGAATCGGCCGCCTCCTGCTCCTGCGCCTGCGCACTGGTGTTGGCCGTGTACACCCGCAGCGTGACCGACGGGTCGGCGTGCCCGAGCCGTTCGGCGACGGTCTTCGGGTTCAGCCCGGCCGCGATACTGGGTCGCCGTGTAGTGGCGTAGGTCGTGTAGCCGGAAGTCCCACCGATCTGCCGCCGCCAGGTTGGCCCGGGTCGCCTTGGGCTTCTCCTCCCGCAGTTTCGCCAGCGCCGGCTCCTCCATACGGCGGGTTATCCGGCGGAACGCCTGCGAGACCGAGTCCGGATGGATCGGGCCGGCGCCATCGACGTTCGGACTGAAGATGTACGCGCTGTCGGGCAGCTTCACCTTCGCCATCTCCGCGTCGTGGGCGCCCGACCCATCCGTTCGATGTGCGCGATGTACTCGTCGAGCAGTGCGCCGAGGGACGAGCTACTCCTGCCGTGCGTTCCCTTCTCGACCTCGGCGACGAGCGCGGCGAGCTGCTTGGCCGCCTCGCGCTTGCCGGCACCGGGCTCGCGCCGGGGAGCCGTGTACACCCGGCTGATCTGCTTCGGCCTGCCGGTAACGGTATCCCGCCCGACGTACACCCGCAGCTCCCACCGCCCTGGTTCCTTTTCCCGCATCGTCCCGGCCACAGAATGGATAGTAGGGATTTTGTAGGGATGGCGTAATCCGAGAATTACGTTTCCCCAGCGCCCACGGCAGGAATCGAACCTGCGACCTGCGGTTTAGGAAACCGTCGCTCTATCCCCTGAGCTACGTGGGCGGGGTTCGGAAGACACCATGGTCGAAAGGCATCAAACCAGCATCTCTCTTCTTCAGACTCTCATCGTAGGCGGTAGGAGTCGACCACTTCTGTTCCGGGCACGGACGGAACCGCGGGCTATTCTCTGATGCCGATCGATCAGAATGGGCCGTCCAGTTCCCCCAGGGACTCGGTGAGACGCAGGTTTTCCGAGTAGTCGACCGGGCAGGCGATGACCGAGACCGTGTCGGCCTCCAGCGCCTCTCGTAAGGCAGGGAGAAGTTGGCCGGCTTCGGTGATCCTGTGTCCGCGTGCCCCGAAACTCTCCGCGTAGGCCACGAAATCCGGATTGGTAAATCCGATTGCCGTGGAGTGGCCAAGCTCCATCTCCATCTTCCACTTGATGAGTCCGTAGGCGCCATCGACCCAAACCAGAATTGCGATGGGCACGTGCTCTCGAAGGGCTGTCTCGATCTCTTGCGAGTTCATGAGAAAGGCCCCGTCCCCGACCGCGGCCAGAACCCGACGCTGCGGTCGGGCAAGCTTGGCCCCGATCGCCCCCGGTACCGAAAATGCCATGGTGGAGAGCCCGTTCGACAGGAGACACGTGTTGGGTTCGTAGGTGGGATACAACCGGGCCATCCACATCTTCACTGCACCGGTGTCAGCCAGAACTATGTCATGACGTTCAAGGGCTGCCCTGGTGTCGGCCACAATCCGCTGCGGTATGAGGGGGAAGCTGTCGTCGGCCGCCCCGCGCGCGAGTTCGCCGGCCAACAGGCTCCGGATCCTTTCGCCGCTGGTGGCTCGGTCGAAGCGCCGGTCGGTACCTTTCGAAAGAGCGTTGAGGGTGCGTCCGAGGTCCGCCTGAACACCGACCTCAACGGTGTAGTGATTGTCCACCTCCGCTGGGAACCGGCTCAGATGCAGAATCCGCTTGTCGCCCTCGGGGTTGATCCGTATCGGGTCGAACTCTTGCAGTTCGTATCCGACTGAGATGATCACGTCAGCCTCGTCGAAACCAAAGTTGACGTAGTCGTGGTGCATGAAGCCCACCGCACCCAGGGCATTCGGATGGTCGTCGGGAAATACTCCCTTCCCGTGGAAGGTGGTGGCGACCGGTAGTCCCAAGCATTCGGAGAACCGAATGAGGGCCTCTCCGGCACCGGCTCGTGTTGCGCCGTGGCCGGCGAGCACCACTGGGCGCTGGGCACTCCGGAGAACCTGAACCGCCCTGTCGATCTGCGATTGTGATGGCTCGTCGGGCCGAGGGACATTGACGGCAAGAGGCACGAGTTGGGCCGGGACGGCCATCGACTCCACATCTTCGGGTACAGCCAGATAGACGGCTCCAGGTCGTTCCGTCTGGGCCAGCTTGAAGGCTTTGCGCATCATCTCAGGTACGGCAGCCGGATTTGGGACCAGAGCCGACCACTTGGTAACCGGGTCGAACATCGAAACCAGGTCAACGCTCTGGTGCGACTCCTTGTAGATCCGATTGAGACCGACCTGGGCCGAGATGGCCACGACCGGGGTGCTGTTGGTGGTGGCATCCGCTGTCCCGAGCAGCAGATTGATGGCCCCGGGTCCGAGCGTCGATGAACACACGCCGGCCTGACCGGTGATCCGGCCATAGATCTCGGCCATGAACGACGCTGCTTGTTCGTGCCGGACCAGGACATAGCGGATCGATGATGAGCGCGATACAGCGTCGGTGAAGAGAATGTTCTCCTCGCCGGGCAGCCCGAAGACGAACCGCACGCCCTCGTGCTCGAGGCAGCGCACCAGCAGATCGGCAACTGTGGGTTCAGCGAGGCTCACCCACCCGATGGTAGGTCGTCAGGTCGGATGGGTGGGTCGGTTGGTGGGTCAGATGGTCTACTTGTCCGCCCGACGTGTCAGGGTGGGCAGTGGAACGATCGTCATCAGCTGACCTCACCGGGAAGGACGAAACGTGAAACAGACACCATTCACCGCCTTGGTGGGTTGTTCGGTCCCGATCCAGCTCGCCGGAATGGGCGGTGTGTCGACGCCGAAGTTGGTTGCCGCGGTTTCAAATGCCGGTGCTCTGGGCATGGTGAATCTTTCGGGTGTGGGTGGCGGCGACATTGCCAAGGTATTCGACGATCTCGCCGAGCGGACTACCCGCCCGGTAGGTGCCAACTTCCTGATGCCCTTCCTCGACATGTCTGCCGTCGAGCTCGCTGCCGAGCGGTGTCGACTCGTCGAATTCTTCTATGGGGATCCCCAGCGCGCACTCGTCGACCGCGTCCATGCGGCCGGAGCGCTGGCGGCTTGGCAGGTCGGCTCGCCTGAAGAAGCCCGTTCCGCGGCCGACGCAGGATGCGACCTGGTGATCACCCAGGGGGCCGAGGCGGGGGGTCACGTCCGGGGGTCCATCGGGATGCTCCCCCTCCTGGCCGGAACGCTCGACATTGTCGACGTGCCCGTTATCGCCGCCGGTGGGATCGGTGATGGACGCACCATGGCCGCTGCCCTGGCGGCGGGAGCAGCCGGCGTTCGGATAGGCACTCGCTTTGTGGCCGCCGAGGAATCGCCCGCCCATCCCTATTACGTTGACGCTCTGGTCGCCTCTGGTCCTGGCGACACGACCCTCACCACCGCATTCTCGGTGATGTGGCCCAATGCGCCGCATCGCGTGCTCTCGAGTTGTATCGACGCGCTCGCCGGCTTCGAGGGCGAGTCGGTTGGGGACGGTATCGTCGCTGGATCCCCCATTGCGATACCTCGGGGTTCGGTTATGCCACCCGATGTCCACACCACCGGCGCGATCGAGGCGATGCCCCTCTACGCCGGACAGTCCGTGGGTGCCATTCGCCGCCGACAACCAGCCCACCAGATCATCGAGGAACTCGTAGCGGGCGCCGACGCATGCTTGGCTCTATGGCGAGCCAGCAAGCCGGCTGAAGTTCGACTCCTCCCGTCCCCTCCATGAGTTTGGATGTCAACCTCCACTTCCTGATGACGGCGTTCAGCAATTTGACCGACGTGGTGGTGCCCTTCGACCAAATTCCCGTACGCGGCGTCACGTCGGAAGTGGCCCATCCCGGTCCGAGGTTGCGCTCGCGTTCGGCGTCAGCCGGCGATGCCCTGGGCGATCGCCTGGGCCATCGCCATGATCGTCATCTGCGGATTGACCTCGGGGCACGTGGGCAGCACAGACGCGTCGGCCACCCACACCCCGCGCACGCCCCGCAACCGGCCGACGGCATCAACAGGATGGCACTGGGCGTCGGCACCCATCCGGGCCGTCCCGGTGGGGTGGAAGGCCGCGACATGGAGCCGCTCATGGCGGGCGTGGGTCGTCGCATCGACCAGTTCCGCCTCGCTATGGACCGTCTCGTGACCGCGGATGCCGGTCACGACAGCGGTGGCTCCGGCGGCAAAGAGCACCCGTCCCATGGCCGTGATGGCCCGCACCAGGCGGTCCCCGTCAGCCTTGGCCAGGTCGTAGCGGACGATCGCCCGCCGTGCGCCGACGACCCGCCCCGAGGGTGCATCCGCAATCATCGCCCCCAGCGTGGCCAGATGGTCGATCCGCCCGAGTTGTTCGGCCAATCGCCGGCCGGCACCCGGTAGGACCATCGAACCCATGCCCGGTGGCGTGGCGGTGGCTTCGATGAGAATCCCGTCGGACCGGTGCAGCTCGTCGATGCCCACGCTCTGCAAGACACCCCGCGTCGAGTCGATCCGTTCGTCGAACCACCCTGCCGTGCTGACGGCCGGGTGGACGGCCAGGTTGCGTCCGAGATGGGGATGGCGTCCGAGGGCGCTGCGTCGGAGCAGGGTCGGGGTCTCAGTCGCTCCAGCAGCCACGACGACCCTCGGTGCGAGGATCTCGAGCACGGATCCGTCGGGTCGCTGCACGCGCACCCCGGTCGCCCGTCCGGCGCCATGGAGCACACGCTCAACGCGCGCCTCGCTCAGGATGACCGCTCCGGCAGCGCACGCATCGGGTAGTGCGTTGAGGTGTACCCCGAACTTGGCGTTGCGTGGACAACCGATAGCGCACTGGCACATCCCGCCGCATCCCGGTGCGTTGCGGGCCAGTGGGTGTGACGACCAGCCGAGGGCTGCGGCACCACGCAATGCCACACGACCGTTCTCACCCATCACCTCGTCCGGTACGGGTGCCACCTGCAATGTGGCCTCCACATCGTCGAGTAATGGCGCGAATCGCACGGGGTCGGCTGCGTCGACACCGTGCTGGTCGCGCCACCGCAGCAGCACGTCGTCGGGGGTGCGGTAGCAGGTCCCGGAGTTCACAAGGGTCGTCCCGCCCACTCCACGCCCGATGGGCATGATGACCGGCGGCCGCCCGAGGGCCATCGTGGCGCCGGCGTCGCGATAGAGGTCGCCGAACCGGTCGAGCGGGGTACCGTTGCGGAACTCCTCGACCATGAAGCGGCGTCCCTCTTCGATCACCACGACGGCCAGCCCCGCCCGGGCGAGGACCCGCGCCGCCATGGCTCCGCCGGCACCCGAGCCGATCACCACGACGTCGGCCAGCGAACGCGATGGCCATGACGACGAGGGCGTCACGTCGAGTGGCGCATCCGGGCGAGCCGGCGGCTCGGTCAGGCGGGCGATCATCTCGGGACCGGCGGACAACGATCCGTGCGTCATGAGAACGGGCACCTTCAGGGCGTCGACCAGGTCGGCGGTGGCGGTGCCAGCGCAAAGGCGGTCCACCAGCGCTTCACGCTGCACCGCGTCAAGCCGGTGGAGACGGGAACCAGTATGTAGCAGTGACAGTGCGTCAGTCGTGGCGTACCCGGCGCTCAGGGCGAGGCGGGCATGGGAGGGGAGCCGTCGCGACATGGCGGTCACCTCGTTGGCCAGCACCCGGGCCTCGTGAGGCGGAAGGTCGAGCAGTGCGGCGCAGAGACCCTCGAGGGCCGGCCGGGCACCGCCCGGGGGGCGCCGTTCCGGGGCCGTCACGGTCGCGTGCCGACCTCGGCGTGCGCCGTCCCGTGGAGGGACCACTCGCGCTCGAGGACCCAACCACCGGACGACCGACGTTCAAGGATGATGTGGGCGTCGGCGCGTTCCGAATTGGTACAGGTCGCCGCGGCGCCGTCGGGGTCCGTATAGCCCACACGGACGCAGCGTTCCTCTGGCTGGGTGACGGTGACGTGCAGCCGTCGGTTCCCCCACCGGCCGGCGACCGTCCAGGTCGGCAGGTCGAGTCGGGCACGGAAGCGCACTGCGGCCAACGGCGAGGCCGGCCAGTCGCGGCCGGCATGACGCAGGCGGACAACGGGCAGTGGCTGCAATCGGTTGAGGCCACGGCGACGGGGCGTGGCCGCCACTACTTCGAGGACGTCCCCGTCCCCGAGGTCGGCATGGAGCCACGCCCACTGCTCGGCATTCCCGTGCCCGTAGATGCGGGCCGAGGCCCCTCGCGCTCCGGACAGCTCATAGGTCCGTCCGCCAGCCACCATGGATCCCCGGTACTCCGCCGTCGGGCAGGGCACGATCTGCGCGGCCGGAAGGAGTTCGCGGTGCCAGGCGGCGGAGGGGAACGTGAAGAGTGGTGCCGAGCTGTCCTCGTAACGGAGGTCCCACTGCATCGAGCCGGCCCGTCCCGTCCGCACGCCCGGCTCGGCTCGCACCTCGTCCCCGGAGGAGAACCAGGTGCCGTCGCCGACCGGTGCCGGGCCGAACCGTTCCCACACCGGTCGACCGTCAGGCGGGAAGACCGCCGCCCACCCATGGGCGAACGCCGGCGATTCCGGATCGGACGGTGCTACGAGCTCGTGGTGGAGCCAGAAGCCGGTTCCGGTGTCCACGTCGGTGAAGGTGTCGTACCAGACCTCGAGGCGGTCGGCACGGCCGTTCCACCGGCGACCCGCCAGTTCGACCGGATTCTCCGGTGGTCGGGTGCCGCGGACGCGGACGCTCGCCAACAGCGACGGCGCGTCGCTCCAGGCGAACCGCAGTGTCGCTGTGCCCACGATCCGATCGTCAGGTCCGGTGATGGTGCCGGGCAATGTCGTCCACGTCGCCAGCACATGGGTCCAGTCGATCGATTTCCACCCGTCAAAGCGGTACGAGGCACCATCGTCACCCGGGAAGTCGACCGTGTAACGGATGCGGCGGTGCTCGATCGGCGAGACCTCGATCGTGCCGGTTGCGGGCACATGGTCCGCCAGCCCGGCCGCGCTGAGGGTCCCCGACAATGCTCCGGACACGGTTCCGAATAGCCGCAACAGCTCCGGCGTCTCGGCGACCACGTCGAAACGGATCGGTCCCCCGCTCAGGCAGACCGTGCCCGCCCCTGTCCCAGGTGACACCGGCTGCCAGGTCCCCGACATTACTTCCTTGAACTGCATCCCCTTCGGCCTCACCTTGCTCCCATCACTCGCACCGACGAGCGCGCCCGCCGCCAGAAGGCGGTCGGTGCGCTCTTTTCTGACATAAGCAATGGTACAATGGTTCAGCCAATGACGCACACCGAACAACCATCCTCACTTCAGGCGGGATCCGAGGCCCGATCCCTGAGGCGGCCCGAACGGCGGTCCCTCCCCGCACAGGTGGCGGACCAGCTGATCGACGCGATGCTGGCCGGCGACTATCCGCCCGGGACGACTCTGCCCCCCGAGCGCGACCTCGCCGAACGGTTGGGTATCAATCGGACCTCCCTCCGCCAGGCCATCGCCCGGATGGAGCAGGTCGGACTGGTCGAATCCCGGCAAGGGGTGGGCACTGTGGCGTGCGACCCGCTGCGGGCCAGCGACAACGGCATCGTCCTCCGGGCCCTGGCGGCCGTCGGGCCGCGGATCGTCGACGAGTTGCTGGAGGTGCGCGAGCCGCTCGCCGCGCTGGCCGGGCGACTCGCGGCGAGCCGATCGACCAGGGGCGACGTGGTCACTCTCGACAAACGGTTAGAGGCGGTACGTTCCGCTCGCAACGGCGGAGCGCTACAGGCCGCCGAGCTCGCTTTCTTCTCCGCATTGGTCGGGGCGACCGGCAACCGGCCCCTCCAAGTGATGATGCGATGGTTGGAGGAGTTGTACGGCGCTACCGCGCCGCTCTTCGTCTCCGCGTTCTTCTTGCCCGACGAGGTCGTGGCAGGGCTCGTGCCGATTGTGGAAGGAGTGCGCGACGGCGACGGTGCGGCGGCCAGTAAGGCCGCAACCCGTTATGCCAATCAAAGCGGTGAGCGCCTGCTCGAAGCGGTCCGGCGAGGTATCGGCTCGCAGGAGCCAGCCAACGGGCCCGAGGCGCACTGAATCGCCCCCGGTCCCATCTACGTTCTGGCCTGCCCTGTCTTTCATGGATCTGGCTGGTGGAGTGTGATGTCGATGACCACAAGGCGGAGTCCAACCTGTGAGGTGAAGGGAACCAAGACCTCAATCATGCCTTGGACGAGGGACGATCGGTGCCGAGCAAGCATCAGCTCCCGCTCGCCCTGCGGCCATAAGTCCGGATCGGTTCGTGCAAGTCCAATTTGCGGGCCTTGGGTCATACACTACGAACCGCTGTCCGATTCTGGCGGGACCGGTCATTGCACCCCCATGAGCTACTGACCAATAGGCTCCGTCCCTCGTCGCTCCTTCATAGGCGCGTCCGCCGGCGGGCTTACGGTCGGTCGTCCGCCATTCGATGCGGAGTGGCAATACCGGGTATACTCCTGGCATGGCGAAAGTGATGGTGTCTCTTCCTGACGATCTGCTTCGGGCTGTAGATGTCGAGGCAGGTCGCCGCGGAACCACGCGGAGCGCGTACTTGCGCGAACTGGCGGAAGAGACCTTGCGACGACGCAGCATTCGCCGTGCTGAGCGAATGGCCGAGATCGACGATATGGCCGGACCTCTCGCAGGTCACGGGGGTGGGGTCGCCGAATTGGTCAAGGCGACCCGGCCCGAACGTTGAACCTCTGGTTCCTTGACGCCAGCATCCTTCTGGCGAGCGAGGACCCCGACGACGAGCACCATGGAGACGCCCGCCGATTGCTCGAAGGTGGCGATCCGTTGGCCACCCTCGATCTCGCCTTCTACGAGGTAACCAACGGGGCAGTGCGCGCATGGCGGGACCACTCGGCAGCACATCGACTTCGCGAACGCGTAACCGCAGTAGCCGACGACGGCGGGCTCGTCCGTGCCGAGGCGTCGCTCCTCGCGAGCGCGGCGACCATCGCCGAAGAGCACGGCATCTCGGCGTACGACGCCGCCTACGTGGCGGCGGCTCGTGCTTGGGACAGTCAGCTCGTGAGCTGTGATGTGCGCGACTTGGTATCGCGAGGGCTCGCATATCTCCCTGGCGACGCCGTCTCCGGCAAGATAGGTACCGAGTAGAACCTTGCGGGTTCGCATTCTGTTCACCCCGTCATGCATTGGCGTTTGTCAGCAACGTGGTGGACCTTGGCAGATACAACCGGTTCCTCATCGTCGATGGTCCAGGGCTGACGATTCAGAAGCGCGCCACGGCTCGCGGTTGGCGGATCGATCCCGATCAGGCTCGGATACTTCTACGTGAGGGGACGGGAACCTCACGTCCTTCCGCTTGAGCCGCGGCCAACCAAGCTTCAACACCGATCTCTGCCTCTTGGACGGCTTCGTGAGGAGTCGGGCCATGCCCCGAACAGAAAGGCAGATCGCGGACGTCGGCGATGCAGATCCGATCCTCGTCATTCCAAAACACTTCGATCGGATAGCTCTGCATCATCGGCCCTTCTCCAACTCCAAACTGTAGCGTCGAACCAACAAGGCGACCTGTCGGACTTGATAATGCTTCGCCTCGCCCCTCTCTTCCTGCAAATTGATCAACTCGGCCACTTCGCTCCGCGCGTGTCCGATGACTCCCGCGTCCACCGATCTCCTCGAATCCGAGCGCTTCAATCAGTCGAACCAGATCGACGAACGCCACATTTCCGACGTCACCTCGAAGGATGCGAGCGAGGAGCCGACATGGAGTCATGACTGTGACCGTATCCAGCGGGTGTCTCAACGAATCAGCCCGTTGGGATGCAAATGCTTGTTGTCGGTTCGCGCACCGGTCCGATCGCCTCCGCGAAGACGCAGGTCACCGCTCGGTGGGCGCTGAGGTGGGCGCTGAGGTGGGCGCTGAGGTGGGCGCTGAGGTGGGCGCTGAGGTGTCCGGTTCCACGAGATAGTGGACACCATGTCCCAGGACA
>OCTA010001532.1_pt1 | contig 21211 bp, 17 predicted proteins | sample 1538991 | NCBI WGS metagenome assembly OCTA01 (sample SAMEA3539302, study PRJEB22396) | soil metagenome | biome: tundra; feature: field; material: soil | place: USA | collected 2010-05 | depth 0.15 m | reverse complement strand
ACATGCTTGTGCCGATTCTCATCCCGCTAATCGACGTGACTTTTTCAACACCCACTCTCGATTGCACTCAAAATGCCCGACGGTGGCGAACAGACGGCGCAAACTTGTGCTATGGCCTGTTAACGTCACCTGTGTGAAAAAACGCACTATAATCCGGCCATGAGGCATCGAAGGGCACAAACGACAGGCCTTCTCACCGTGTGCCTGTTACTGGCAAGACCGCACATGACCGCACAGACGTTTTCGTCGACAGCGGAATCCCAAAATCCTTGTCCCCAATCGCATGAAGAACGCCCCTCAGGGCCTGAGGTGCGGATCGACAATATAACGTTCTCGGGTTTTCTTCGGATGCCGGTTTCTGATCAGGAAGAAATAGCCGCTTCCGTCAGGAAGCAATCTCATGGAGAATTGCTTGATGGAGTCGTCGAAGACGCACTGGAGAGAGTCAGAAGAGGCTGGCAAGACCGCGGATACTTCCGAGTGCACGTTACCGGCGAAGCAAGGGAACTCGCCAGAACCGCTACTGAAATACACATTACACTTTTTACCCACGTCGACGAGCATCCCAAGTACGCCCTGAGCCGAATCACGTTCAAGCATAGCAACGTGGACATCGACTATTTACGAAGCCTCTTTCCGATCAAAGACGGCGAAGTCTTCAGCCGAGAGAAAATTGCGACTGGGCTAGAGAATCTGCGTAAGGCTTACGGATCGATGGGTTACCTCAACTACACCGGACTACCCGATACGGAGTTTGATGATAAGAGCCGAATGATATCGCTCGTTGTGGACCTTGATTCAGGAAAACAGTTCTTCATCGGCAGTATTAGAGTTTTAGGGTTGGACGAAGCTGCTGGGCAGGTATTGTTGCGGGACCTTCCGCTCAAGGTGGGCGAGGTCTACAACACTAGACTGTGGGAATTGGGATTGCGCAAGCACGGTGCGATGTTTCCGACGTGCGAATGCCGTTCGGAGCAGGACGTCCACATGGATGAGGAAAAGGGTACAGTCGCGTTAACCCTAGACTTCCGACCCTGCAACGACTGATCGCAGCTGTATCTTGATTGACGTAAAATCCCCATTACGCTCAAAACGGCTTCTGAGTCACGGCAGAGTAGTTCCAAACCAGAACAGAACGGTTCCGATGGACGCGGGGACTATGGCCCATATTAGGCGAGGTTGACCGATAAGGCCCACCAGCATTCCTAGCATATGGGGTCGGACGTATGCCAGCCCATTCCCCGAGCCATCACCAGAGCGACCATCCACAACAAAACGGCTTTGGGCGTCCACGTTACCAGTGGAACTTCAATTGGTAGTTGGCGAAAAATCCCGATTTCACTCATTGGGAGCTTTCCGGCTTTCGCGGGCGGGGGCCCCTTCGACTTCGCTCAGGGCAGGTCCGCGCCACATTGAGGCTCTTCGCCGTTGCGGTTGGGGGGAAGCGACGAGTGTCCTCTATAAATCCCTGCTTACTCGGATGTTTGCGGACCGGCATTGTGACGCGGCGACCGCACCCCATTTGCCGTGAGTATGCAACGAATACCATCGCTGGACGGCTTGCGGGCCATCTCGATCACGCTGGTCATCCTGAGTCACCTGGTGAAGTGGAAGCATATTTCCCTCGAGGTGCTGGGGAGCTATGGCGCGCTCGGGGTGCACGTCTTTTTTGTGCTTTCCGGCTACCTGATTACAAATCTTCTGCTGCGGGAATATGAGCGCTCTCCACCATCAGCCTGCGGGAGTTTTATATTCGACGGGCGTACCGGATTTTTCCCGCTGCATTCGTATTTCTCGCAGTCGTGATCGTTCTCTACTGGCATGAGGTGCGCTGGTATCACGCGGCTGCGGCGCTGTTTTATGTCGCGAATATGGATGTTACGCGGCCGTGGGTTTTCGGGCACCTATGGTCGCTCAGCATCGAGGAACAGTTCTATCTGCTGTGGCCGTTCGCGCTGAAGAATTGGCAGAGCCGCAAGACCGCGATTCTGGTGTGCGTCTCGATCGTGACACCGATCTTCTGGACGGGCTTGTATGGTTTTCGAGTGCATAACGGACTGGTGGGAAGCCTGCCCGCATTTGCGGATCAGCTGGCGATTGGCTGCCTGCTCGCGATCTTCGCACCGCGCATTCCTAAAATCAGAGGTTCGCTGGCTCTGGCCATGGTTCTGCTGACGATCTTCATTCCATGGTTTCCTGCGAGCAGCCCGTCGCGATCGTTGTTCATGCTCTTCGTTCTTGGTCCGCTGCTCAATCTGTCCATTGCCGGCTTGGTGTTGCATGTGATTCAGGTTCCGTATCGAGCACTGAACTGGGCGCCGGTGGCGTGGCTGGGGAAGATCAGCTACAGCCTCTACCTGTGGCAAGAGTTGTTCTGCTCGAATGCCGCGCTACACCAGGGATATGTTCTTGTGCTGCCGGCGCTGGCTTGCGCGTGCCTGTCGTACTACCTCGTCGAGCAACCGATGCTGCGACTGCGAGAGAAGCGAGGAAGAGCTCGGCGGGGCGATCGGCGCGCGGGCGTCCTGGACGCGCAGGGTGCTGCTCTGGACACTTCCAAAACTTAGTCTTGGGGAATCACGGACTCCATGGCGGATCTACACATCGCAGGCTGCGGAAAAGCGGAGCGCATCTCCCCTAAGAGGTTGCGGAAAAATGTGCCCATCAACGAACAAACGACCACAGGGGCTGAAGAGTATGCGTGAGAACTGGTGTCGTCCCTTCGGGACTGGCTCTCTCTTCCCACCCTACCCGGCACTTACGTGCCGGGCTATCACATGCCGCCGCTTCGCGGCTGGATTTTGGTGGTGCTGGTTCCACCGTTTTCCCAGAAGTCCGGTTCTCACGCACTCTCTGAAGCCCACACTGATTCCACGTGCCTTACGCGGTGGTGCACGCATTTTTAGTTTTTCCGCAACCTCCTAGGATCTCAGGGATTCGAATTCCAGTTTCTGGCTTCCCATGGAAGTTCGAGTGGTGTCTTCGGTTGGATTACGCATGGAGGCATCATCCTCCACGCGAGAGCAGAAGCAGATTCCTCCCTTTGGTCGGAATGACAATGATCCGGAGTGAAGTGGAGGAATGACAGAATCTGGAATGAGGTGGTGATTACAGCCAGAAGAGCGGGACTAGGCCGGCGGCTGCCAGGGCGACTAGCAGGGAGAGGCTTTGGGTGCCGGTTTTTCGGTCGGCGAGGCTGTAAGAGTAGATGCCTTTGATCAGGTTGTTGCTGGCGGCGGCGATCATGACGGCGGTGGCGGCGACTTTGAGAGGAGTGAGGGTGCCGGCGGCCTGGGTCATGCCCATGATGAAGGGATCGACGTCGGTGACGCCCATGACGGCAGCGAGAATGTTGACACCGGCGCGGCCGAGGTAGGTGACGGCCAGTTGCGTGGCAATCAGCATGGTGACGAAGAAACCGGCGAATAAAAAAGCGGCCAGCAGTTCCAGAGGATTGCCGGGCTCGAATTCACGCTTGATCTGGGAAGTATCCGCGTCTGCCCTGCGGGACCAGAAGAATCCAGTGGCGATCGCGGCGGCGGCGAGGACGAGAAATGGCAGCGCCAGCATTGCGCCCAAACGATGATTGAAGAGCGTGAGGAGGGCGACCAGGCGGAGGTACATCACGCCTGAGGCGATCAGGATGCCTCCGGCGAACAAGTGCGGGCGGTGTTCACGCGCGGCGCGGCGCGACATGGCCACCGTGGTTACGGTGGAGGAGTAGGCGCCGCCGAGGAAGGCGGTGAGTACGACTCCGCCATTTTCTTTTGTGACTTTCTGCAAGACATAACTGCCATAGGAAATCGAGCTGACGGCGACGACGACCAGCCACGTCTTGAATGGGTTGATGTGAAAGCGTCCAAACTCCTGATTGGGGAGCGTGGGGAGAATGACCGCCGTGAGGAGCAGGAACTTGGCGAAGGTCAGAATTTCTTGCGGGGCAGTGCGGTTGGCAAGCGACTCAAGACCGACTTTTAATTCGAGGAGAAGAAGGCTGGCTACGCTGAGGGCGGTGGCGATCCAGAGGTGGTCGTAGAAGACGAGCGCGCCGACCAGGTAGGTCGTGAGGCCGGACATTTCTGAGGTCACGCCGGCTGCTTCCGCGCGGCAGAGTTTGTGCCAGTAGGAGAGGAGCAGGAAGCCTCCGACCACCAGGAAGCCTAAGGTGACCGGAAGAAGTTGGGAGCCGGAGAGAAGAGCGATGGAGTAGCCGATGAATCCGATCAGAGGGAAGGTGCGGACTCCGCCGAAGGAGTAGGAACCGGCGGCGGTTTTGTGCTCTTCGCGTTCGAGTCCGATGAGGAAGGACAGGAAGAGGACGAGGAGAATTTTTACGGCATCGGGGGGCAGCCAGTGATAGAGGTCCACGTTCGGGTTGGGCTCCTGGGGACGATGGCAGTATAGACCTAGGCGGGGGAAAAGCGGATTCCTCCCTACGGTCGGAATGACAGATTCTGACTAGAGCGGCACAGCTGGAATTGGTCAAGTTCGGGAACGACAAAAACCCCCACTTCTCGCGCAAAGAACGCGCGAGAAATGGGGCACCCGGGTCGCGGCGGAGGCAGGAGCGCAGATTGCTACGGCATGCGCGGGCGGAGGCGCCCGCGCCACATACTTCGCGTCACACTTCGCACGACGTTTCTAGTCTTGCATCACTGCCAGGCCGGAGACCTCTCTGGTCGTCGGCGAGAGGTCGTAGCTGACGGTGGTGATTTCGGGGCAACGGCGGCAGGCGGCTCCGCCTTCCTGTGAGAACCAGCGGCAATCTTTGCGGATCGTGCAGGGTGGTAGGGCATCGACGACGGCGGGCAGAATCTGGACTATGCGCGTTGCCAGGCGGCAGTCGGCACCATCGAAGTGCGGGCATTTGTGCTCGGCACAGGTGGCTGAGAGGCGATAGACCTCGGTGGGCTTCAGGGGCGCGGAGAGCGCGAGGACATCGTCGGTCGCGGGCAGGAGTTCGTTGAGATAGACGACCCTGGGGGCGGGTCCATCTTGCTGGACCACCCCCAGAATGCGGCAATTGTCCATGCCTGGTTGTGCACTGGGACAAAGCTTTGACATGACTGCCTCCGCTACTGCTTCAGCTGGAGTTGATCGACCGCCGGTATGCCGATGATGATGTGCCCACCGGCAGAGTAGATTGCTCCCTTGCCGCCGAAGCTGGCTTCCATGGCAATCCCCGGCTGTGCGTTGATTTGCGTCGCAACCTCGTTGGCGAAAGCTTGGGTTTCCCCGAAGGTGACATTCGCGAGGAGAGTATCGGGGACGGGAATGCCGCGGATCAAATACGAGAAGGTCACGCCTTGCGGTGTGTCGAGCTTGAACTTCGGGTGCTTTTGGGCGGCGGATTTTACCGCGGCCTGCACGGCATGGGTGAACTGGCTGAGTGAGATGGATTGGGCTTGTGCCATTGATTACCTCCTTGAGTTTCGGCTTGGGAGAGATTCCAAAGTCGGGGTCTTCTTCAAGGATGGTGCGGGAGGGGTGGGGAACGTTTCAGGGTTTTTGCTGGTGGAGAGGAAGAGCAGATTCCTCCCTTTGGTCGGAATGACAAGAGTGGAGGTCGGAATGACAAAAGGGGAACGGGAGGCAGCACGGACGATGTGCGGCGCGAGATCCCTCACTTCGCCTGAAGAGCGGCTCCGTTCGGGATGACGCCATCCGAAACAATGACACCCGCGACTGATCCGGCTTCGACGTCCGCGGGCGGGCGCCCGCTCCACATTCCTATTCGGTACGGAGGGCGTGCATGGGTTCGATGCTGGCGGCGCGTCTTGCGGGGATGAAGCCCGCGATGGCGGCGAACGTCGCGAGGACTAATACCGCCCCCGCGAGTGTGAACGGATCGTAGGTGCTCACGCCGTAGAGTTGGCTCGACATGAGGCGACCGGCCAGAAGCGCGACGGGGATGCCGATGGCGAGGCCGAGTCCTACCTGCCAGGACGCGGCGCGGAGCACGAGAGCGACCACGTCTCCGCGGTTGGCGCCGAGGGCCATACGCAGACCGATTTCGCTGGTGCGGCGGGCCACGGAATAGGCGGTGATGCCGTACAGACCGACTGAGGCCAGCACGAGGGCGAGCAATCCGAACAGAGCGGTCAGGCGAGAGATGAGGCGTTCCTGGTTGAAATTGCCGGCGACCTGATAGTCCAGCGCGTTGAAGTCGATAACCGTGAGATTGGGATTGATATTCGCGAGAGTGTGGCGAACCAGCGGTTCGAGGCCTGCGGCATCGCCAGCGAAACGCAGGGTTATGGAATTGGGAAAGAGGGAACGTGTTTCGGTAGTAATGGCGCTGCGCTCTTTGAACGTTGTGTCCAACTGAGCCATGGGGCGGAAATACATGGGGCGAACTGGCTCGCGCGGGTTGTTGTATTTGGCGTCGGCGACGATGCCAACGATTTCGTAGTCGGCGGCATACTTCTGATCGAAGGTTCCGAAATGATGTCCGATGGGGTTTTCGTTGGGGAAAAACTTCTTGACGAAGGCTTGGTTCACGACCGCAACCATGCGAGACGTGGCCGTATCTTGTTCGGTGAAGCCGCGGCCGCGAACCACGGCTTGGCCGATGGTTTCGAAGAAATGCGGGCTGACGCGGTCCCACGAGGAATTGTTGTGATCGTCCGCGGTTGGCGCTGGCCGGCCTTCGAAGAACAGTCCCTCTCCCCAGTTATCGCCCTCCAGCGTGCTGTAGAGGGCCAGGCCCGCGCTCTGGACGCCGGGAAGGGCGGAGAACTCGCGCTCCAGTCGGTCGTTAACCGCGCCGATCGTGGCAGGGGTGTAGCCGGCGCCAGCGGGATCGAAGTGGAAGACGTAGCGGTTCGTGGTGGTGATGCCGAAATCCTGATGCTCGAGATTACGCAGGCTGCGCGTGAGCAATCCGGCGCCAACTAGCAGCACGAGTGAAAGCGCAGCCTGAAATACGATGAGGGAGCGTTGCGGCAGCGAGGCGCGATCTTTGGTCGAGCGGTTTACGCCGCGGAGGGCTTCGGCGGGATCCGAGTGAGAGGTGATCCAGGCGGGGACGATCCCGAAGATGAGTCCGGTGAGCAACGACAACGCAAAAGCGAAGCCAAGAACTGCAAGCGACGGGCTGGCATGGATGGGCAGGTTCGGCGAATCGGGGAAAGCGAGAGTGAGGATCATGCGGGCGCCAGCGTAGGCCATGGCGATGCCGACGAGTCCTCCGACGCAGCCGAGCAGCAGGCTCTCGACGAGCATCTGGCGGATGAGGCGGGATCGGGCTGCGCCCAGGGCCATGCTGATGGAGGTTTCGGCGCGGCGAGTGGCGCCCTTGGCCAGCAGGAGATTCGCGATGTTGGCGCAGGCTACGAGCAAAACGAGGCCTGAGATTGCTATGAGGAGATGGAGGCCGCTGCCGGCATCCTGTTGCAGGTTTTGGATTCCGGCACCGCCTGGAGTCAACTTCACATACTGTTTCGGAATTTGCGTCCCGCGGTCATTGATGGTGTAGGCCGTCTGTGTGGCGAGCCACTGGCGCAGGCTGTTGGTCAATTTGGCTTGCAGACTGCCGGGATTGACGCCTGGCTTGAGGCGTCCGAGAGCGTAGAGCCAGTTGGTGTCTGGCTGTTTCAGAATGCTGGTCTCGCCTTCGAGGATGGGCTCAGCGTTGAGCGGAATCCAGAGGGCTGGCGGATTGCTGTCGATGCGATCACCGAAGAAGCCGGGCGGGGAGATGCCGACAATCGTGACGGGATGGTTCTGGATATAGAAGGTCGCGCCGATCACACTGGGGTCGCCCGCATGAGCGATTTGCCACGCCTGGTAACTCAAGACCGCGACTGGGGCCGCGCCGGGATTGTCGTCAGAGGGCAGAAGCGTGCGGCCGGCGTAGGCTCCCAAGCCGAAAGTCGAAAAGTAGTTTCCCGAAACGTATTCGGCGATTTCCGCCTTGGCGGCGGCCGATCCGTTGCGGACATTTACCGTTGGGTGTCCGGACTGAAAGGCGGCCAGTTGTTCGAACTCGGGAGTGTTTTCCTGGAGGTGGCGATAGAGATCGTAGGAGAAGAGATCGAAATCGCCGTCATCGTTGATGAAACCGCCATTGATGCAGCAGTCGCTCAGGTCGCCAATGCGGTAGAGGGTCGCGGGATTGGTGACGGGCAGCGATTTCAGCAGAATCGCGTGGACCAAGGTAAAGATCGCCGTGTTCGCGCCGATGCCAAGGGCGATGGTGAAGATCACCGTGGCTGCGAAACCGGGAGACTTCCGGAACTGGCGGAGGGCGAGTTTGAGGTCATACATAGGGTTAGGGTATGGACGCGAGGATCACGGAAGTGTGAGCAGGAGGGCTAGAACCAGATTCCTCACTTCGCCTGAAGAACGGCTCCGTTCGGAATGACATGTTCGGAGGGAACGGTCCGCGTTCGTGAAATTCCTGCGCTCCTGCTCATGGAACGAAAAAGCCTCTCTCTGGACGAAAAAGCCCCTCGCTTGCGCGAGAGGCTTTTTCTGGGGGAGGGACTTGCGAGCGAGGCGCCCGTTGGTCCCGAACTGCTGAGTCGAAACCGGTCCGAGCTGCGCTCGGCGGACGGGTCAGAGACCCGTCCCCACACGAGCATCGGCTTATTTCGGTTGCTGCGGTTGATCGGTGCTGGTGACAGGGGCTCCGGAGTTGGCGGAGAGTTGTTCCAGGTCGTTCTTCAGGAGGCTGATTTCGACGCGGCCTCCGCTAACGCGCTTGGTCTTCGCGTCATCCGTCGGTACGGGAGCGTTCCCCATGCCAACGAGGTAGATGCGATAGACGGGAATCTCGTGGTTGAGGACGAGATAGCGCACAACCGACTCGGCCATTTTCTGCGAGGTGGTGATGGCGGTCTGGCCCTTGCCGGACGAGAAGCCCTGCACTTCGATGATGTAGCCGCGCTGACCCTTCACACCGCTGGCCATGGTGTCGAGAGCGTCTTTGGCGTTCTTGCTCAGGACAGTCTGGCCGGGACGGAAGCGGATCTCGGTCTGGTTCGAGGCCTTGTACTGGTCGATGTTGCCAACGACGGTCTCAACGGTCTGGACGCGGGTTGTGACCTGTTGCGCGGTCTGCTGCGCTGCGGTGGCCTTGTTTCCGGCATCGACAGCGTGTTGATCGGCGGTGTCGGCTTTGTCGGAAGCGAGCTTGATGCCAGCCTGGGCGCGAGCGTCGGTGTCTTTGATCGCCTTGCCGTTGCCGGCGGTCAGCTCATCGAGTTCGTTGACGCGGTCGCGAATCGGCTCGGTCTGGCGCTTCACATAGTTCTTGCGGGCAAAGGGATTGACGCGTCCCCAGAAGCCTTCGCGAGACGGAGGCGCGAGAGGCGCTTTACCGGTCGCATTGGCGTCAGTCGAGGTCGAAGTCGACTGAGTCGTGGCGGCAGGCGCGCTCTGATCGGTGGTTGACGAGGTGGTCTGCGCGACGGCCGGGAAAGCGAGAACGGCGGCCAACGGCAGGGCGAAGAGTAGGCGGTTGTTCATGATGACTTCCTCCAAGTTTGGGGCGGAGCGTTTAGGCTCGGCTTACCCCGGCACGCCTGGGGCGTGCGTGAAATTTGATTGCGTCCCCTGAAACGGTAAAGAAAGCCAGCGGTTTCGCTGAACCGGCCCGCGCTGACGCTACGCTTGGCCTTGAACTCTGGCCGCCGACTTACGGCGGCGCTGCTATCCCTATTACATGTGGGATGCCAAACAAGGCCGGAGGGTTGATGCGCTAAATGATTGATAACTATGGACATTATAGTCTCGCCGAGGTAGAAAAGCCAGGCAAGGTGCAAGTGGCAGGGTAATTTTGGGAAACCTGATATAAAAACTGCGTGGAAAAAAGAGTGCAGGATCATTGGGTCTTAGGGCTGGGGTTTAGGGCTTGGGTTTTCGGCTTTAGGTCTGAGGGTCTGAGGGACGAGCTGTTGGACCGGGCCGTAACTACCGCAGGTAATCAGCGAATACTTGGAGGCAGATTTGCCATTCGGAAAGTTTTTGCACATGAGGGGTTTGGGAAGGATGTTGGTGTGGATGGGTTCATTCTTTGTGCTCATACTAGTGTTGGTTTGCCAGAGCGCCGGGTCGACGACGGCGGAACCGTCTGCCGCATTGGCGTCGTCGCGCATTCCGGCGGATCGTCTGCAGCAATATTCCGATCTCGCGGTGACGTGGATGCAGGAGTATCTGCGGGTGGATACTACGAATCCTCCGGGGAATGAAATGCGAGGGGTGGCGTTCTTCAAAAAAATTCTGGATCAGGAAGGGATTGAGAATCGCGTGTTTGAGTATGCGCCGGGGCGGGGGGATTTGTGGGCGCGGATTCCACGGACCGTTAACGAGAAAAGCCCCACTTCTGCCGCAAACGACGCGGCAGAAATGGGGCACCCGCACCCGCGGCCGATTATTTTGCTGAACCATATGGATGTGGTGACCAGCGACGCGGCGCATTGGAAAGTTCCGCCGTTCAGCGGGGAGATACGCGACGGCTACATTTGGGGACGGGGCGCGCAGGATATGAAGGATGAAGGTCTGGCGCAACTGGTCGTGATGGTGATGCTGAAGCGCGAAAAGGTGGCGCTGGATCGCGACGTGATTTTTCTGGCCGTCGCGGATGAGGAGGTCGACGACACGGGGAGTGATTGGTTCATCGAACACCAACGCGATCTGCTGGGGAATGCGGAGTTCCTGATCAACGAAGGCGGCGAGAACTTGCTAGAGAACGGCAAGGTGAAGTATGTGGGCGTCGATGTGGGCGAGAAGACTACCTACTGGATGCATGTGGTGGCGCATGGGAGGCCGGGGCATGGGTCGCGTCCGATTGCTGATTCGGCGCCGAACCGGCTGGTGCGGGCGCTGAACCGGATTCTGGCTTACCAGACTCCGATGCGGGTGCTGCCGGTGGTGGATGAGTTTTTGCGCGACATGGCTCCTTATGAGCCGCCGGAGCGGGCGGCGCAATATCGCAATATCAAGAAGGCGATTGAGGACAAGAAATTTCAGGAGGAAGTAGAGAAGGACGAGTCGCTGAACTTTTTGCTGCGCGACACGATTTCTCTGACCATGATGGGAGGATCGGAGCAGACGAATGTGATTCCTCCGGAGGCTTGGGCGAATCTGGATGTGAGGATTCTGCCGGGAGGCGATCCGAAGGCGGTGCTGGCGGCGATACGGCGGGTGGTGAATGATCCGGATGTCACGGTGGAACCGTGGAAGGGAGAGTTTCGGGTGGCGAATTATTCGGGGACGGATAATGCACTGTTTGCGACGATCCGGGAGGTGTCGGGAAAATATTTTCCGGGGACGCCGGTGGTGCCGCACATCACGAGTGGGTATACGGAGAATCAGCGGTACCGGCCGCTGGGGATTATTTCGTATGGGTTCAATCCTTATGTGGCTACGGATGAAGAGGGGAATACTGAGCACGGGAATGATGAGCGGATTCGGGTGGAGGAAGTGCGGAGGGGGCCGAGGATTTTGTTTGATGTGGTGGCGGGGGTGGCGGGGAGGTGAAGCGGGCCGGCTAGATTAAAGTGTCGACAAAAAAGGCGTTACTTCCGACTCGGGAGGCTGTTCTCGGGGTACTTTTTTTCGAAGTCCGTCCATCTCCAGCGACCGGCTAAATAGCCTCCCAGTAGACAAAGGGCAAGGAGGATGAGATCGATGAAAATGGTCCAGCGCCCGGAGATCATCGAGCGCACGGAGAATGGCGAGCGATTTGAGAATGCTTCCCAAGCTGGAACAAGGAACATAACGACAAGCCAAGTCAGAAGGCTCGGCAGCACTCCCTCGCGCAATATGAACCGGGTTCTCCCCAGCAGTCTACTCTGGAGCCAATACCCCCGCTCCAATCTGTTAATCTTCGCTTCGTTGTGACGCCAGAACATACTGGGAGGGTATCCCCGCTAAGTCGGCGTGTCCACAGGATTGTCCGACGAGGCGCCCTACTCAATGACAACTTCCTGAATCCTCACAATCATGCAATTAAATGGAAGGGATCCTTCGACTGCGTTGTCGTCCGCTTTGCGGACGGCAACTTCGCTCAGGATGACAGGGCTAGGTGCACGATGTCCGGCAGCCGGGCTTTACCCGGCGGACAGCCGAGGGCGGCTGTCCCCACATAAACCTCACTCACTGTCTTCACATAAACCTCACTCGCTGTCTTCTCATGAACTTCACTCGCTGTGTCCACATAAACCTCGGTCAACGAATTCCGCAGTGTTTTTCGTATTGCTCGAAGATGAAGTTGTCGGTCATGCCGGCGATGTAGTCGCAGATTACGCGTGGGAGGGAATCTTCTTTCTTCTCGACCTTGTCGCGGTAGTTGTGCGGCAGGGCGTCGGGATGGTCCATCCAGAAGCTAAAGAGTTCGCCGACTACGCGCTCGGCGTCATCTTTTTCTCCGGCCAGGGCTGAACTGAAGTAGAGATTTTCGTAGAGGAAGTCTTTGCTTTGCTTGCGTTCGGCTTCGACTGTGGGGCTGAAGGCGGCGAGGCGTTCGCTGTGGTTGCGTACGTCGTCGAGGGTTTGAATTTTGGCTTGCTGCAGACGAGTGCGCGTGTTGGTGATGAGGTCTCCGACGAAACGGTTGAGAATGCGCTTCAGGGTCTCGTTGAATTTCAGTTTGTCGGGAACGGTGGGATAGATCTGCTCGACTTCGCGATAGAAGCGTTCGAAGGCAGGGATGCCTTCGCGGATTTCTTCGAGCGAGAGGAGATGGGCTTCGTATCCGTCGTCGAGGTCGGCGGTGTTGTAGGCGATTTCGTCGGTCAGGTCGATCAGTTGGGCTTCGAGTGGAGGGCGCTCGTCTAACAAGTACTCGGCGAGTTCGGGATGTTGTTTCGCGTCGTAGTCGTGGGAGTGCTTGATGATGCCTTCGCGGACTTCGAAGGTCAGGTTCAGGCCGCGGAAGGCGGCGTAGCGCTGTTCGAAATCTTCGACGATGCGGAGAGCGTGGAGGTTGTGGTCGAAGAAGAGTCCGTACTCGCGCATAGCAGCGTCGAGAGCTTTTTCTCCGGCGTGGCCGAAGGGAGGGTGGCCGATGTCGTGGACGAGCGCGAGGGCTTCGGCGAGATCGACGTTGAGGTCGAGGGCTCCGGCGATGGTGCGGGAGACTTGCGAGACTTCGAGGGTGTGGGTGAGGCGGTTGCGGAAGTGGTCGGAGTAACGGCGGGTGAAGACTTGCGTCTTGGCTTCAAGACGGCGGAAAGCGCGGGCGTGGATGACGCGGTCGCGGTCGCGCTGGAAGTCGTTGCGGTAGGGATGCGGAGGCTCAGGGAAGCGGCGTCCGCGGGAGCGTTCGACGTGCACCGCGTAGGCGGCGAGCATGGTGGAAGGATAGCAGAAGCAGTACTCAGTACTCAGTACTCAGTACTCAGAAAACTAGCGCAACTTTAGGCGCATTTCGTTGCTGGGTTCGAAGCCTAGGGATTCGTAGAGATGGCGGCCGTCGTCGCTGGCGTGGAGAGTTACGCGCGCGAAGCCTTCGCGCTGGCACCAGGCGATGATGGTCTGCATTAGTTTTCGGGCGATGCCGCGGCGGCGGTATTCGGGATCGGTATAGACATTGAGAATTGTGGCGCGGCGGCACTCCAGATCGTAGGGATGGGCGGGCCAGGAAGAGATTACGATCGCGCCTCCGGCGACTATGTGATTTGCGTCGACCGCCAGCCATGCTCGGAAGGGGCCGTTTGCCATGGCGGTCTTGAGATAGGCAGATGAGAGTGTTGCCATGGCGTCGAGTGCGATGGAGTCGGTGTAGTGCATGTCTTCGTACATTCTGCGGCGCTGGCGGAGGATTTCAGGGATATCGCTGGTGGAAGCTTCGCGGATGGCGGGGTCGCCGGGCATGGAGGGAGTCTAGCAAAGGGGTGATCGAGAGAGGCTGGCTCGACACACCTCAGGGGCTAAAGCCCAGATCCGATGGGGAACGCTATCGCAGCGCTGAAAGCGCTGCGCCACCCAAAAGACTCATACCCAAAACACACACAGCGCACAGAGCGAGCTGTGTCTGCGAGAGGATCGATTGAAATCCCTTTGCATGATGGTGGTTGTGCCGATTTGCAGGGATCCTTCGACTGCGCTCAGGATGACAGAATCGCGATTCTCGATGACGGACTCGGAATTACTAGATGGTTCGCGATTCTGGATGACGAGGTTGATGATTACTGTTTACTGGAGTCCTCTTTGGCTAGTTTTACTTTCGCGGCGTCGAGCTTTTGCTGGACTTTGGCGAAGGCTTCGCTGTCCTGCTCGGCGGGAACGGTTTTGTTCCACTCCTGGACGGCGCGATCCCAGTGGGCGGCGGCTAGTTTCAGGCGGCCCGTCTTCTGGTAGAGATCCCCTAGGTGTTCTTGCACCGTGGGATCGGTTCCCATGTGAGACTCGGCTTTCGTCAAGTTCTCTTCCGCCTGATCGTACTTGCCCAGCTTGAAGTAGGCCCAGCCGAGCGAGTCGAGATAGGCGCCGTTGTTGGGCTCGAAGGTCAGGGCCTGCTTGATGTAGTTGAGCGACTCTTCGAGCCTCACGCCGCGGTCGGCATTCATGTAGCCGAGATAGTTGAGCGTGGCGGCGCTCTGGGGATCGGTGGGTGAGGTTGCCGCCAAAACTTTTCTGAACTCGGCTTCGGCTTGATCGAACATCTTCTGGCGCTGATACAGGTCGCCGCGAAGGAATGAAACGTAGGCCTTGTCTTCGGGTTTCGTCGAGACCTGCTCCGCTTTGGCGAGGGCCTCGAGGGCTTCGTTGTAGCGTTTGGCTCGCGTGTAGATGATGCCGAGGCGGAGATAGACTTCGCGATCCTCGGGGCCACCCTTCAGCATGGTGCGAATGTCGGCCACGGATTTGTCGACTTCACCGGTGTCGGCGAGTTGGGCGTCGAGCACCATGCGAAGGTCGCGATCGTCGGGCATCTTCTGCACGGCTTCTTTGGCGGCGGCGGTGGCTTGCGGCCACTGCTTGGCCTCGCGGTAGGTGTCGATAATTTCCTGATAGCCGCTGCGGGCGTTTTCATCGCCCAGGAGCAACATCTTGCGGAAGGTCTCGATGGCGGCGGGGTAGCTTTCCTGCTCGCGATAGACCATGCCGAGGCGCTCGATGAAGATGGCGCGATTGTTGCGGTCGGCGTTGCTGGAACCGGCTTCGCTCTTGTCGGTGCGCTTGACGAGATCCTGCAGGAGTTTGATTGCGTCGTCGTAACGGCCCTGCGCCTGGTAAACCGAGGCCATGCTGTAGGGGACATCCATGGTGTCGGGAACTAAGGTGTCCGCGCGCTTCAAGTTTTCGAGCGCGAGATCGTACTTGGCCTGGCGGCGATAAATCTCAGCCATGCGGACGTAGGTTTGCGCATCTTCGGGATTGGAGTCAGCGATTACTTTGTATTGTTCGAGAGACGCGTCGAGTTGCCCGTCGTTCAGCAGATTTTCGGCAAGGCCGCGAATGGCGTCGAGATTGTCGCGATCGAGAACAATCGCGTGCTTGTAAGCATCGATGGCGCTCTTGTAGTCCTTGCGCTGTTCGTAGGCGGCACCCAGAGCGGCATAGAGCTTGGCAGAGCGAGCGGAGTCAGGAATCGAACTTAGAACCTTGAGGGCGTGGACCGTGTCCCCTTCATCGGTGTAGAGCATGGCCAGCGTGGTCACGGCCTCTTCCGAGGAGGGATCGAGCTTGATGGCAGTCTTGAGTTCGCCTTCCGCTTTCTGAAGGTCGTTGTTCAGGCGGTAAAGACGGCCGAGCAGCAGGTGATCGTCGACGCTGTCGGGATCGAGCTTCGTAATCTGCTCGTACTGATCGATGGCCAGCTTCAAAATATTGTCGGACCCAGAACCGCCGGGCATATCTCCGAGCGAGCGCAGATAAATGCGGCCGAGAAGCTTGTGGGCTTCGAGGTTCTTGGGATCGCGCTTGATGATGTCTTGCGCTTCCTTGACGGCGTCGGCAATGCGGCCGGTCTTTACGTAGAGCTCAGCCAGGGCGGAAGTCAGGAACTCCGACGAGGGATCGGCTTCGATGGCGAGGCGGTATTCTTCGGTGGCCTTGGTGGCGAGGTCGCTGCGGCCGTAAGCCGTGACCATCTCTTCATACATGTGCGCCATCGTGTAATGGTAGTAAGCAGCGGCTTTGTCGACTTTGCGGGGCGAAGGCTGGGCCGGCTTAGCGTCGGGCGTGGTGGATTCCGACTGAGACGCGCTGGTTTGGGCGGTCGCGGCCACCGAGGCCGCGATCGAGAACATCAAAAAAGAACGAAAAACTCTATTCATGCTGGACCTGATGCGCTGGAAGCGCGTTTCCGAAACCTCAGCTGGTTTGGATGCAAAGCCGCCGGGGGAAAGGTGCCTTTATTCTACCGCGACCGGTGGCGGGATGGGAAAAAACACTGCGGGTCGCGTGAATGCTGGAGGAACCGGAGGTACAGGTACCGGCGGAGGTCAAGTTTTGTAAATTTCTGACCTTGGACTTCGGACTTCAGACCTTGTCGGTTTGAGTGGAAGGTTCGATGAGATGGCAAAGCTCTATGCTTCAAGGCTTCGAACAAAGGACTTACGACTGAGTGGTGCAGGTGGTGCAGGTTGAGGCGAGGCCGAGGCGGCCTCGCGACAGCCGGCGGGACGCCGGCGCTACGTTGATGCCGAACGTTTCGCTTTAATGGCTGAAGTGGCGGACGCCGGTGAAGAGCATGGCTAGGCCTAGACGGTCTGCGGCTTCGATGACCTCGGGATCGCGCTGAGAGCCTCCGGGTTGGATGATGGCCGTCGCTCCGGCTTTAGCGATTTCTTCCACGCCATCGGGAAACGGAAAAAAGGCGTCGGAGGCGGCGACGGTTCCCTTCAACGGGAGTTGAGCCTTCATCGCGCCGATCTTGGCGGAATCTACGCGGGACATTTGGCCGGCGCCGACTCCGACGGTCTGGCCGTCGCGTGCGTAGACGATGGCGTTGGACTTCACGTGCTTGCAGACTTTCCAGGCGAAGAGCAGGGCGCGGGTTTCTTCCGGTGTGGGCGGGCGTTTGGTGACGACTTTGAGATCGGCGTCCTGCAGGGGACGGACGTCCGCATCTTGAACCAACAATCCTCCAGAAATATTTTTTAGCACCCAGTCGTTCGAGTTGGTCTCGGGTGCCCCCGGACGAATGCGTCCGGGGCTACGTGGATCGATTACCTCGACGAGGCGGAGGTTTTTCTTGGACGCGAACTTGGCTTTGGCGGCTTCGTCGAAGGCGGGGGCGGCGATGACTTCGAGGAAGAGCTTATGCATTTCTTCCGCGGCATCGGCGTCGATGGGGCGATTCACTCCGATCACGCCGCCGAAAGCCGAGACTGGGTCGCATTCGAGGGCGCGCTTGTAGGCTTCAGCTAGAGTCTTGCCGGTGGCGGTGCCGCAGGGATTGGTGTGTTTGATGATGGCAACGACAGGCTCTTCGAATTCCTGTGCAAGATCCCAGGCGGCTTGCAGGTCGACGATGTTGTTGTAGGAGAGTTCCTTGCCCTGGAGTTGGCGGGCGTTCGCGACGCCTACGCCGGAGCCGTCGGAGTACATGGCGGCCTTTTGGTGTGGGTTTTCGCCGTAGCGCAGGTCGAGGGTTTTGTGGAATTGAAAGCGGAGCGTATTGGGGAAGCCAGAAGACTCCTGCAGCTGGACTTTATCTGGGCTGATCCGCTCCAGCGTGCTCGCGATCGCGGAATCGTAGGCGGCCGTGGTGGCGAAGGCTTTTTGCGCGAGGCGCCACTTGGTTTCACGGGAAAGCGCGCCGCCGGAGCGGGAGAGTTCGTCGGCGATCGAGTCGTAGTCGGATGGCGACGTCACGATGGCGACGTCGTGAAAATTCTTGGCGGCGGAGCGGATCATGGAGGGGCCGCCAATGTCGATGTTCTCGATCAATTCCTCGAAGGCGACGCCCAGCTTGGCGGCGGTTTTCTCGAAGGCGTAGAGATTCACGACGACCATGTCAATGGGGGCGATGCCGTGTTCGGCTACAGCGGCTACGTGCTTGGGGTCTTCGCGGCGGTGGAGGATGCCGCCATGGACCTTGGGATGGAGCGTCTTGACGCGGCCATCGAGCATTTCGGGGAATCCGGTGAGTTCGGAGATGTCTTTCACATTCACGCCGGATTCGCGCAAGAGCTTGGCGGTGCCTCCCGTGGAGACGAGTTCGACTCCGAGGGCGGAAAGTTTGCGGGCGAAATCGACCAGTCCGGTTTTGTCGGTGACACTGAGAATGGCGCGCTGGATACGGGCAGACATGCGGAGCCTCGGATGAGTTGGGATGATGAATGGCGACCGAAAATTCTATCAGTAATTGAGTAGCGGGTATTTCGGTTGTCAGCTTGTCGAGAGACTCGGTCCAGGTACCTCAGGGGCTAAAGAGTGTGCGTGAGAACTGGTGTCGTCCCTTCGGGACTCGCTCTCTCTTCCCACTCTACCCGGCACTTACGTGCCGGGCTATCACATGCCGCCGCTTCGCGGCTGGATTTTGGTGGTGTTTGTTCCACCGTTCTCCCAGAAATCCGGTTCTCATGCACTCTCTAAAGCCCTCGTCTGAAGGAGAGCTTTATCGCAGCGCTAAAAGCGCTGCGCCACCCAAAAGCGAACTCTTCAGCGAGGCGAGTTTTTCAGCAAGGCCAGTTCGTCAGCAAAGGGAGGCTTGAGCAGGGCGAGCTCTTCGGCGGAGCGAGTCCTTCCGCAACGTTAGTTGTTCAGCAAGAGTTGTTCAGCAAGGCGAGTTTGTCCACAAGGCGAGTTTGTCCGCTCGGCGAGCTTGTCCACACGGCGAGTTTGTCGGCAAGGAAAAGTCTTCAGCAAGCTGCTAAGGGAGGTCGACGTCGAGGGCATAGAGGTCGCGCGTGCTTAGATCGCGAAGCAGCAGGATTTCTCCGCCGGGAGTGACGCCGTAGGAAACGCCGAAAATCCCGGTCAGGAGGAAATCCGGGTACTTCACCACGGTCTCGGTCGTATTGGTGGAAAGCTTCCAGCGGAAGACCCCGCCATTTTTTCCAGGAGCGCTGAAGTATAGGGTGCTGAAGTAAACGTACTGCCCATCGGAGGACCAGCGCGGGTAATCGGCGAGTTCGGCGAGAACGCGGGTGTTGTGCGCGGCCACGTCGTACAGCATGAGTCCCTAGGTCGTGTCTTGCAGGGCGATGACATGCTTACCATCCGGAGAAATCTGGCCCCAGTAGAGGCCCTCGGATCCGGGAAGCCGCGAGACCTGTTTGGAATTCAAGTCCAGAGTGTAAAGGGCGCGGTTGGAGCGGGCTTCATTCGAGGCCGAAAAGAGGATCGCGTTTCCGTCGGAGATCCACGAGGGATACAGTTGCCGCTCGCCGCCCTCCGTCGTGGCCAGAACCGGCACGCCGCCGTTGCTCGAGACGAGGTAGATCTTGGGGTGCGCCCCCGTCTGTGGGGAACCTTGGAAGGCGATCTGGGTCCCATCCGGGGACCATTGTGGGCCGAGCACGCGCATGGGTGGAAAGGTCAATTGGCGGCGCTCGGTGCCGTCGACGCGGCTGCGCACGAGAACGAAGGAGGGGAACTCCACGTAGGCCATCCACTGCCCGTCGCGGGAGTAGGTGATGTGGTCCGCGGAGATGCCGCCGGCGTAGGGAGCAAACTGGTTCGAAGCCGAATCGTAACGCATCAACTGTCCGCGCAGCTGTTCTCCCACTACGAAAACACTTTTCCCGTCTTTGCTCGGAGCCGGGAGATAAAAAGTCAGAGGACCCGAGGTGATCTGCACCGGCTTGGGATTGATCCGGCGAATCAGGTCTTTGGTTTCGCGAATGGCCCAGACGTTTCTTGTGCCGTCGCCCAACGCGGTGAAGAAGAAATACCGTCCGTCGGGGCTCCAGCCTCCGGGCAGAATTCCGCCGGAATTCGTCCAGTCTGGGAGCAAGGGCTGGATGACGTTGGTGGTGACATCGGCTTGCCAGAGCATAGCAACGTTGCGGCGTGGATCGGCCACGGAGAAGCGAAGGCGCTTGCTGTCGGGCGACCAAAGGAGATAGAAGGGCTCCCCCGGCAGACTCGCTAACTTTCTCGCATTGCTCCCGTCCGGGTTGACCAGATAGAGGTCGGAGTCAATGGCACAAGCGATGGTGCGTCCATCTGGAGACCAGCTCACATCGCGTGAACGCAGATCTCCGACAGGCCGTGGCGAACCGGAGGGCACGGCGACCCGCCAAACGCTGGGTAGGGCATCACTCGAATTCGAGCCGCGGCGTCGGTCCGCCAGGTTGACCACCAGGAATTCCGAGCCACTCGGGGAAAGGTCATCGAGGTCAATTTGCGGGAAGGCTCGTTCCACGGAGAAAACTTCTCCGCCTTCCGGAGATACATAGCGAAGCGCACGATCTTTCCCATCCCACGCGCGGAAATAGATGCGCGGACCGTCGGTCAGGAGTCTAGTGTTGTGCACCAACGTTCCCAGCTGCGTGAGCTGGCGGATGCGGGTGACGGTGGGGGACGGGAGCATCGGACGAAAGGCTACTGCTGCCGCCAATACCAGCAGGACAATGGCAAGGACATGCCAACGCCGTTTGGACGCTAAGACCGGGGCCGGAAGCGCCTTTTGGCGCGAGCTGGGCAGGGTTGGGATTCCCGAGTCGGACTCGATCTCCTCTTCGATGACGATGTGAGTCGTCGACTGCACGCCCTCGAGCACGAGACTGCCGGGAGAGGCCGTTGGGACCGGAGCCGTTTCGGTGATGGTCGCGACCTCAGCGGCGAACTGATAGCCCACTCTGGGGACGGTTACGATCAGGCCACTCTCGCCACTTTCCTCGGCGAGGACTTTGCGCAGAAGAAAGATGTTCTGGGTGAGATTGCCCTCTTCGACGAAACTTCCGGCCCAGACGCCTTTGAGCAACTCCTCTTTGGAAATGACGCGATTGGGGTTCTGAGCGAGATAAAGCAGAACATCGAAGGCCTTGGGAGTGAGTGCGACCGGCTTGCCCTGACGGAAAAGGGCACGCCTGTTAGGGTCAAGCGCAAACGGGCCGAAATGGTATAAGGGCTTCATTCACCAGCACTTAGGACGTCATAAGAACTATTGATAATTCTTGACCGCGCGCTTGAGGACTTTGCGCCCCGGCTGCCGTTAAGTGCTGACAAAGGCGGAGCGTCAGCCTGCCGCCAGTTGGTAGGCGCACTCTACCATTGCCCGAAGTTGCGGGCAAGAGATACCCGAGGTTCTGTCGGTAGCACATGATATGTCCGGTTGAGATAGCACATGAGATGTCCGCTTTGC
>OCTA010001531.1_pt1 | contig 21222 bp, 19 predicted proteins | sample 1538991 | NCBI WGS metagenome assembly OCTA01 (sample SAMEA3539302, study PRJEB22396) | soil metagenome | biome: tundra; feature: field; material: soil | place: USA | collected 2010-05 | depth 0.15 m | reverse complement strand
CATACACCCGAGCCAGGTACTTCGCCACCTTGCCGCAAAGAAACCCCTGCGTCACCGGCTGCGATGGATCGCCCTGCACCTTGATCGCGCGGCCACTCTCATCCACGGTCACCAGCACGGCGCAACTGTCTGGGCAGTCGTGCGAACAGACTGTATGCACCACTCGAAATGGGGATTTTTCGGTAACCGCAGCCATAGTGTCATTGTAAGCTGAACCCGTACAAACGCATCCCTGGAGGCGTGCCCATGATAAGCGCTCTTCTGCCCCTCGCCCTGTTCCTGCTCGCCGCCGCACCGCAGGTGCCCGCGCAAGCAGAGTCGGCCCCACCGCAGGTGGCCGCGCAGCAGGCAGCCGATGAAGCCGCAATCCGTGCCGCAATCGCTTCCCAGACAGTCGCCTGGAATCACGGCGACATTCCTGCCTTCATGCAGGCCTATGAAGACTCGCCATCGACCACCTTCATCGGTCTCACCTTGCGAAAGGGGTTCCAACCTATCCGCGAACGCTACATGCTCAGCTACTCCACCCCCGAGCAGATGGGCACGCTCACCTTCAACGACCTCGACGTTCGTCTGCTCCCGAGCTCCTGCGGCGACACTGAATTTGCCGTCGTCACCGGCAAATTTCATCTCGACCGCAAGGCCAAGGGCGAAGCGAAGAAAGACGATGGCATCTTTTCGCTGGTTTGGCGCAAAGGCCCCCAAGGCTGGAAAATCATCGTCGATCACACCAGTTGAGATAGTACCCGCCTCAAAAAAGATTTCGGGTGTACAGCAAAAAACTGCTGTAGTATCAGTCAGCTTCCTCAAAGGCGACTTCGCGCAACTTGTATTTGGATCTGGCGTGCGGGGTTCGGGTCGGCGTCAAAGAGGCGGCCTTTCCTCGCGCTGAGCCTCTCTGCAGCAGGGTTCGCTTCCACGAATTGAGGTCAACTATGAAGACCGTTCGACCGGGCCTCGATCCATCGGAGACGGCGAAGACGTCTTTAATCGCAAACCGCCGACTCGGCATCGCCGCCTTTACGGTCCTCGCGGTTCTCCTTTGCTCCGGCTCAACCGCTCCCGTTGCTTGCACAGGCAGTACCGGCAGCATCGGTCCATCAACGGGCGAGGTAGTCGGCGCCGCTGTAGGTATCGGCGCGGTCATCGCCGTCGCGATCATCGTTCCAGTCGAGATCAGCCATAGCCATCATTCGCTCACGGGGTGCGTCGTCACCGGTCCAAGCGGAATCGAGTTGCGAACGAGCGATTCAAAGACATACGCCCTTGAAGGGGACGCGGCCAGCATAAAGGTCGGCGATCGCGTCAAGCTGCACGGCTCCAAGGCCAAAAAGACAAAAGACACTACCGGCGACCAGGTCGTCAGGGTGGAGAAGTTGAATAGGGACTACGGTTCGTGTCCCGTCAGTCCGAAATAGTCTGCAAGTTCGCACGAATCGGGCACTGCGACGACATTCGCTCCGCTTTCATGCCATTCGTGTCACAGTTCGCGCTTGTTGACGTTCAGAGACAGTCGCTCCAGAGCTGTCTAGCCGTCCTTCAGTGCAAACCGCTCGCGAATCTCGTACCGGGAGCCTTCGCTACCCGGAAAGCTCTCAAACAACAGAAACTCTTTCGCCACAAACCGCGTAAAGCGCGGCTGCCTGTGCAACTTCGATCGCAATGCGTTCAGGCCGTTCCGCCGGGCTCTTCCTTTGATCCGCGCCAGCGTTATATGCGGATTGAACGGCCGGGCCTCCGGCACAAATCCACAGAACTCTGTCGCCTCGGTTACGCGCTGCTGCAATTGAACCAGCTCCAGCGTCACCCGCACCCCGGCAAAGAACACCCCGGCGCGCTCAAAAAAGCCCAGCCCCTCCAGCGCGATCGGAGTCGGCGCCGACCGCACTTCGCGCAATCGCGCCACAACGCACTCGTATTGCTCCTCGTTTGTTTTGCCGAGAAACTGCAGTGTGACGTGCCACGATTCCGCAGCGGCCCAGCGCAGCCCGTCCTCGCGTGATTGCAGCCGCGTCCGGATCGCCGACAACTCGTCCACGACCGCAGCCCCCAGGGGAATCGCGACAAACAGGCGCATACGGCGATAGTCTAATCCAGGTCTAAGCTCGCCGCGCACTGCGATGAATGCGGCTCCTGGACTTGCGGTTTGATCATGGCATTCGCAATTGACCACCGGCGCATACTCGCAGCGCTGCTCGTCATCGCGTCCACATCCACGCTGGTTTATTTCGGCAACGGTCTCAACCCCTTTTGGCCGCTCCTTTGGTTCGCGCCCCTTCCAGTGCTCTTGTTTGTCGCGCGCAGCTCGTGGTGGGCCGCCTCGCTCACCGCGTTCCTCTCATGGCTGATCGGCGGCCTCAACATGCTCCATTACTTCACCCTGCTGCAAATCCCCTGGCTGGCTGTTTACTCCTTCATCGCACTTGTATTCACAGTGGCGGTGTTACTTTTCCGTGCACTGTTGCTGCGCGGGGCTACATGGAGCGCGCTCGTTGCCTTCCCGGCTACATGGGTGTCCTTTGAATTTACGCTCGCTCGTCTCGCTTCAGGCGGCACTGCGGGGAGTCTCTCCTATTCGCAGTTGCATTTCCTGCCCTTCCTCCAGTTCGCTTCACTCACCGGCCCCTGGGGAATGAGCTTTGTGCTGCTCTTGTTTTCTTCCACGCTGGCGATCGGCCTGCATCTGCGCCCCATCGCGTCTGGGCAGGCAATTCGCGTCGTTGTTGTGGGATTGGGCGTCATCGCGCTCGTTCTCATTTTCGGTGCAGTGCGACTCGCGCAACCGTCCCCGCAGCTGCAGGAAAAGGTCGGCCTCATCGCCTCCGATACATCGGCCAACGTCGATGTCGCATCCCCCGGCACCGACACCCAGCGCCTGTTTCGTGCCTATTCGGCCGTCGCGGAGAACCTCGCAGCCCAGGGAGCGCAGATTATCGTGCTGCCCGAGAAGCTTGGCATCGCGGTCACTCCAGACACCGGCGCAACCGACGACCTCTTCCAATCCCTGACCGACAAGACCGGCTCCACCATCGTTGTGGGGCTGGTCCACTCATCTCCTCCGCTTAAATACAACGAGGCCCGCGTCTATACGCCGAGCGGGCCCACGCTCAGCTACGAGAAGCACCACCTGCTGCCGCCTTTTGAATCCAACCTGACACCCGGCACCAGTCTCACGCTCCTGCATAAACCATCCGCCACCTGGGGCGTGGCCATTTGCAAGGACATGGATTTTACAGGGCTGTCCCGTCAATACGGCAGGGCCGGCGCAGGTTTAATGCTGGTTCCTGGGTGGGATTTCAATCTGGACCGCGCCTGGCACGGACACATCGCTATCATGCGCGGCGTCGAAGACGGCTTCAGTATCGTCCGCGCGGCAAAAAATGGCTACCTGACGGTGACCGACGACCGCGGACGCATTCTCGCCGAAACACGCAGCGACTCCGCGCCCTTCGCCACACTCATCGCCGAGGTGCCGGCCGTGCACGATACAACCCTCTATCTTTTGCTGGGAGATTGGTTCGCTTGGCTCTCGCTGGCGACTCTAGCTTTCGCGCTGGCGCGGCTTCTGTTGTTGCGGCGCTGAGGATTAGCGGTGATTCGGGACTGCGGAGTCTTCGATAATCTTCTCGAAGCAGGAGCCGCGCCATATCTTGCGTACAGCCTGATAGCATTCGCAAGCTGCTGCTTCAAGATTTTCGCGATCGAGGATGCGGATGCGCCCGCGGCGATACGTAATCAGCCCATTTTGCTGCAGGGTTCCGGCGGCCAGGGTGACCGTTGTGCGGCGCGCGCCCAGCATATCCCCAAGAAACTCCTGGGTCAGTGAGTAGGAACTCTCGCCCACCCTGTCCTCGACCATCAGCAGCCAGCGCGCCAGCCTTTCCTCAGCCTCGTGCAGCCGGTTGCAGGCAGCCAGTTGCGCCAACGTCAGCCCCTGGATCTGAATGGACTGGAGAATCAGATTGCGAAACGGCTCCGAAGCATTGAATTCCTCCTGCACATCACTGAATTTCATCCGCAGCGCGGTTCCAGCCACCTGCATGAAACAGTTGTTTGGAACCTTGGCGGGCCCCAGCAAATGCATGCATTCCGCGAGGCTTTCGCGCCCCCAGATGCCAACCTCTGACGTTCTTCCGTCGGTCATCGAGGTCACCACCGAAGCCAGCCCGGATGTCATGAAATGAGCAAATTTCGGCTTTTCACCCGTCCGGTACAGAAACGTACCCGAAGGCAGTGAAACCGGCTCCATTCTCACTCGAAAAGAGTCTTGTAGCTGTTTGGGAAGGCAATCGATGAGGGCGTTCGATACCGTGGTGGCCAGAAAGGGTCCTTTGCGGGCGGTGTCGCAAAGGACGCTCACGGTGGGTTGAGAGTGAAGGTTGCGTCTTGCGAGGCGGGGCCGTTCCCGCCTCGTCCAAGCTTACAGACAAAGATTGGAAGTTCTGTACGGTACCGGACAGAGCGCTGAAGAATAAGCGATTACCCTCAGTTTCTAATTGCAGGAAATCCCCGAGGGTTAGATTGGCGGCCAGCAGCCATGTTTCCCAAAGCCAAAATCCTTTGTGTCGGACATGATCCCATGCTCCTCCAGACCCGCAAATGGATGTTGGAAGGGGAATTCGAGGTGGAGGTCGCCGATATTGTGCCCGAGGCTCTTGCCACCTTGGCGGCGTCCGACGGACTCTTCTTCGACATCATCCTGCTCTGCCACTCGCTGAACGACCAGGAATGCAAGACCATCTGCGATGCAGTTTTCAGCCACAGTACGGCCACCCGGGTGCTTCAGTTGAATGAGGGATGGCGCGACATTCGCTCCCTGGCCGGGCCCCAGGAACAGATCTCTGCGGCAAGGCCGCAAGGCCTCATTGAGAAGATCACTGAGCTAGCTCAAAGAGCCCGCTCAGGTCCCCAACTGACGTAAGGGATGCCGGCTGAAATGTGCCGCCTCAACCCACCTGCCGCTTCCTCGAGAATCCACTCCCGCGAATTGCGCTCCTGTACACTGTTGGCGTTATGAGTTGCCTCTTCTGCAAGATCATTGAAGGAAGCATCCCCTCCACCGCCGTCTATCAGGACGAACTCTGCTACGGGTTTCCCGACCTCCGTCCGCAAGCTCCGGTTCATGTGCTGGTGGCCCCGCGCGAACACATCGCCTCGCTCGCCGAGAGTGAAGGGCCCCATCGCGCCCTGCTCGGACACCTGCTCTGGGTCGCGGCTGAAATCGCCCGCACCCGGAACCTCCATAAGGGCTATCGCATCGTGATCAACACCGGCGAGGACGGCGGCCAGACCGTCGAACATCTCCACATCCATCTGCTCGGCGGCCGTCCCCTCGGCTGGCCTCCTGGATAAGAAAAGCAGGGAATAGGGAATAGGGGTCAGGGGTCAGGGGTCAGGGGTCAGGGAAGACGACCACATTTCCGTGACAAAAAAAGAGAGAGCCAGATCGTGGCGCGCTCTTTTTCTTCGATGCGGTTTTCTGACCCCTGATCTCTGAACCCTGATCACTGCCGTTATACAGGCTGTGGAGCGTATTCTTCTTCCTCTTCCAGCCCATAGCGACGCAGCAGGTTCGGCAGGCTCTGCGAGAAGGCCGAACGCGGCATTACGGTGTCGCAGCCCGCCTCGACAGCTTTCAACTTCAGGTCGCCCTGAAGATGATTCAGGAACCCGACAATCGATGTAGCCTTCTTGAATTTCGCCTTGAATTTCGGAATCAGCGTCATCGGCTTGGCGTTGAGGTTGTTCAGGTCGAAGACCACCAGCGTGGGTCGTTCGGCCTCGGGCGCTTCCGTTAGCCGCGCTACGGCTTCCTTGTCGCCCTTCACAAACTCCACCTTCACGCCGAGCTTGCGCGCCGTCTCCTGAATCTTGGCCTGGAAGAACAGGTCGTCGATGAAACAGAAGATCCGTGTGGGCGCGTCGACTCGCACCGGAGCCGCCGGGGCAGCCTGGTATACGTCAGGGTAGTAGGTGCCGTGCCCATTGCCGGAAGTCGGAATTGTCGAAGCTGGGCCATCCGTTACGTTGCCGTTCACGGCGCGGTAACTGTGGTCCATCGGACCCACAAACATCCTCGGTCCCCGCTGCTTTTCCTTGCGTCGGCCATGCTGGGGGGAAGAGATGCTGTTGCCCGGCTGTCCAGGGGGCGCCGAGCCCTTTTGGAAGAACTTCTTCTTCTTCCGTCCCTGGTTCTGGCGAGGCTGGGGAGCCTTAGGCTGCTGCGCAGCCTGTGGCTGCGGCGGTGGGGCCTGCGCCTGTTGCTGCGGTTGTGCCTGCTGCGCCTGCGGCGCGCCCTGCTGGCTTGATTTGTTCTTGCGGCGGCGCCTGCGGCGCCGATGCCCTTGCGACTGCCCCTGGCCATTCGCCTGGGCTGGCCCCTGCTCTGGCTGGGGCTGCGTCGGTTCTGTCGTCATGCGTGCACTTCCTGGCACTTTGCTCTATAGTGCATAGTTCTGCTTTGATCCAGCGTTTCCCTTGCCGGGCGCTGAACACCTCGTGCCTGCCGTGGTCGTCCCAGTCGGGACAGCGGTCCTCATCGGCAGGCGAATCTCTTTATTACTACACGGGCAAATAACGCGAAGCGGCGCTCGCACGCAATCTACCACGAACTCCCTGAGCCCTTAGTGCAGTCGCAGCGGGAGTGACCTGTCTGCCAAGTGTACGGCGACCTTCTCTTCAGGAAAATACCACTCAAGTAAGGGGCTCCGAGGTACTTCTACTGCGAAAGCGCTCCGGCCGCACGGTACGCAAATAACCTTACAAGAGAATCCCTGTGTGTCCGTTTGTAAGGATCGGTACGGTGCCGCCGACGCTTTCTTCGGGTAATGCCATCCTATGGGATCTTTCGCCGCCCGCAGCTAGTATGATGCGTGCGGCCAAGCGAAGGTTCTCTTTCAGCGGCGAGCTCTCACTACCCGGCTAGGGGTGGTTCGCATCAGCCGCTTAGGCAACTCTGATACTACAGCCTGACGAGGCGGCGTGCAAGTCCACCTTTGCAGGAATCAGGCTTGACACAGCGATCCACTCCCGAATCGCCAGGCAGTGATATGGCGAACCTCAATTTCCCGCGCACAATCACTACGGCGAAACCTGGGCGGCTCAAACCGGTGCACTTCAAAAGCAAAGCGCCATCCGCCGCGGCGGATGGCGCTTTGCTTTCACGTGCTGGTCACTGGCCTCCCAGCAAATCATGGCCGGCGGTTCGATCCACCGCGCCTCTCGCAGGCTATCCTGGCCGGTCTCCCCCTTGCGGGGCCGCTTCGTTGGCGGATGCTCTTGCCGGGTGCCTGCTGCGTTTGTGGGCTGGCCGGATTCCTCCAGCAGCCGGTACATCACTGGCACCCTCTACATAGCAATCGACGTGCCGTTCTTCCGTTCCTTTATTTTCAGGCACTTGGAACTTTAGTTTTCGGCCGCTGGTCTGGAATCCAATAGGTTTTCTTACGCGAATCTTCAAAAAACCATACAAATGGAATCTTATCGCTGGCACTGTGGGCAATAATGCGTGCTTCGTCCCGCTACGACGATCCGCTGAATCGGGGTTTTGCAGATTAGGCAAGGCTCTCCTGTCCGCTGATACACCCGGTGCTCGAGTTGAAAGAAGCCCCGGACCCCGTCCGCATCCACATAGTCAGAGACCGACGAACCGCCGCGACGGATTGCTTGCTTCAACACTTCGCGGAGAGCCAGTCGCAGCCGTTCGAGCTCTGCCCGTGTGAGCCGTCCGGCCATCCGCCGCGGACGAACTCCTGCGCGGAAGAGGCTCTCGTCGGCGTAAATGTTCCCCACACCCGCCAGCAGCGTCTGATTCAACAGCGCCGCCTTGATCGCCAGCCGCCGACCGCGAAACAGCGCGGCAAATGCCTGCGTCCCGATCGTCAGCGGCTCCGCGCCCGGTGCGCCGAATCCGCCGCCCTCGCGCAGATCACGGAACTCCAGCCTCCCAAACCGCCGCGGGTCCACAAACCGCAACTCCCTTCCGCTGGCCAGCGTCAGCCGTGCATGCGTATGCGCAGCCACGGGAGCCGCGGGTGTAGTCACAAGCAGACGCCCCGTCATGCCGAGATGCACGATCCATTCTGCGGTGGGAGGGTCGATGGTCTCGTCCTGGTCCAAAGGCTTATTTCGATGCTGCGAGCGCGCAGCGCCTGAGCCGAGCTCAACGACAATGTGCTTTCCTTTGCGGTTCACCACAAGAATCGTCAGGCCTTCAAGACCCCTTGCCTGTTGCACTGCTGGCGTCTTGAACGGCTCACGATGCGACCCGAACCACACCTCCGCGATCCGGTCGCCGCGCACGCGCGCGTTCACGCCCCGGGCAATGGTTTCCACCTCAGGCAGTTCAGGCATCGTTCTATTGTATTGGGCGCGCCATCTCATCGCACTGCACGGCGAACCGGAGTGCGAACGCATCGACGGCTGTTAGTGCGGGTAGTGGTTTTGAATACGGCTGGCCTCGAAGCTCACAATCTTCCACTTCCCCTGATCGTCCCGCACATAGACACGGGTATAGCGATAGCTCCCGGCAATATCGCCCTCCGGGCCTGTCCCGCTCACCTCAGCGCGCGAGGTGACCAGCGCCGTCTTCCCATAGAAGCGCACCTTGCGATCAGAGAATTCGATGGAGTTGAAGTGCACCGCACCGCTGCGCAGCATGGCCAGCGCCTCGTCCCTCGACTGCAACATGCCGTTGGCTGTAATGGCGATGTAATCGTCCGAGAGCAACGCGTTCAAAGCCGTGATGTTCCGGTGCAGAACACAATCGCGCCAGTTGTCTTCAAGCTGGTCGATTTCCAGCCGGCTCTCGTGCCGCTCGCCGCGCTTCATTCCTTGCGGCTGGGCTGCGGAGTATATCGCCAGCAGAAGCAGAAAGCATGCCGCCACGCGGCAATTCCAGCCGATAGGTGAGTTGACCCTGGTTGTCCACATAGGCGTAACGGATGGTAGACCGGAACCCGCGCGCCGGTCAATGCGCCACGAGAATGTTTACGTTTCGAGGTAACACGCCCATGGTCACAAGAGACTGCTGGACTTTCGCTTGCGCCGGATTGAGAGCGCTCAGGCCAACGCGATCAGGTCTTCGCGATTCCGATCCAGCATCTTCTGGAAAAGGCCGCCCACGGCGTACTTTTTGAAGTGCGCCGACTGTCGATGAGCCGCTTCGGCGGCTGCATCCGCGTACTGCTCATAAATCAAGACAGTGTCGGGGTCGCCCTCAAGCCGGTGTGGAATGTAGGACACGCATCCCGGCTCCTGGCGCGTAGCCACGGTCAGCTGACGCAGCAAATCGGCCATCTCGATTCGATCTTCAGGAGCGAACCTCATCCTGACGGTAAAGCTGATCATATGCAGCGCTTCCTTCTGCCTGGTTGTAATGACGCAGGTCGCTGCTCCAGTTTACCTGTGAATTTCGTTCAGCGCAGCCGCAAATTCAGGCAGCACCATTGTTTGCTCGCGGTCAGGTCCGGTGGATACCATGCCGATCTTCGCTCCGCTCTCGCGCTCCTGAAAGCGCAGATATTCTTTGGCTGCCGCCGGCAGCTTTTCGAAGTCAGTAATGCCCTCGGTCGATTCGCGCCATCCCTTCAGCGTCGTGTAGCTCGGCTTGATCTGCTCGAGGCCCTGTACATCGGCAGGAATCTCGTCCGTGACCTTGCCATTGATCTCGTAGCCGATGCAGATGGGAATCTCATCGAGCTCATCGAGCACGTCCATCTTGGTAATCACCAGCCATTCCGCTCCGTTGACCTGATTTGAATAGCGCAGCAGTGGAATATCGAGCCAACCGCAGCGCCGAGGCCGTCCCGTCACCGCGCCGTACTCGTTGCCGCGTGCCCGCAGGTGGTCGCCGACTGCCTCGTGAATCTCGGTTGGAAAGGGTCCTTCGCCTACGCGCGTCACATAAGCCTTGGTCACCGCAATCACGGTTCCAATCGCGGTCGGACCCACGCCGGTCCCGGTCGCAGCGCCGCCCGCCGTCGCACTCGACGACGTCACAAACGGATAAGTCCCGTGGTCGATGTCGAGCATCGTCCCCTGCGCGCCCTCGAACATCACGCTGCCGCCGCTGGAAAGCACGCCGTGGAGCAGGCGGCCCGTGTCGGTGACAAACGGCCTGACCTGCTCCGCTGCCGCGGCGTATTCGTCATACATCTTTGCCGGATCCAAAGGGTCCGTTCCAAATAGCGCGTGTGCAATCGCGTTCTTCTCGCCGCAGGCTGCCTCGATGTGGGTCTTCAGCAGGTCCGGGCGCAGCAGGTCCACCACCCGCAGGCCGCTGCGCGCCATCTTGTCTTCATAGGCCGGGCCAATGCCGCGGCTGGTGGTTCCGATCTTCTTTCGCCCCGGCGCGCTCTCTGCCGCCAGCTCAATCATGCGGTGATACGGCAGGATCACCTGAGCGCGGTTCGACACGTAGAGCTGTTCGTCTACATCGACGCCGAGACCGCGCAGCTTGGCCACTTCTTTGAGAAAGGCGATTGGATCCAGCACCACTCCGTTGCCGATCACGCCTTTGCAACCCGGCCGCAGCACTCCGCAGGGAATCAGTTGCAGCACGAATTTCTGGCCGCCGTGGATGACCGTGTGCCCGGCGTTGTGACCGCCCGCGTAGCGTGCCACCGCGGTAAACCGCTCGCTCAGCACGTCTACAATCTTGCCCTTGCCCTCGTCGCCCCACTGGGCTCCGAGCACTACTGCCGTCTTCGCTCGCATCACTCGTCCAATTCCGCAAAATGACCCGCCGCAGCCGGTTAGACCGCTACGCGGGCAAAAATCCGGCGCGAGAAGGAACCCGCGCCACGTCCGATTCTAAACCAGCCGTGTGCGCGCTGCTGTGAGCGCTGTCTGGGCCAATTTGCGTGCGTTTTAAGTGCCTTTAAGGCGCATTTGGTTAGATTTGCTGCGTACAGAAACTGTAATACTGTACAGCTTGTCTGGGTAAGTGGCTGATTCGGCGAGGATTGGGAGGGGCTGTACAGCTGTACAGTTTTATCGCCCCCAAAACTCGCGATTTGGGCCGTTGCAACGGCGCAGAAGAGCTGTCTCCTCTGTGCAGTCAACTACGATTGTGCGCCGGATGAAGGTAATTATCTGCAAAGGCGGACGAGGAAATTTTAGGCAGGCAGTGTGGCGGAAGAGACAGCCGGACTGCGGGTGGAAGCACTCAGGGCGCAGCGGGCGGCGCGGTTCCCACAATGGCCGGCACGACAGTTCGCGGATCGACCACGCTGACGGGCTGGTCACTGGACCGGATGCTGATGCGGGGATGGAGATATGCGTCCGCTGGAACCTCGGTGAGGCGAATGCCCGGGCCTTCCCACATGAGGCGCGGCGCACCTTGACTGGCGAAGTGCAGGCCCTCAAGATGCACGAGATGCGGCCCGGCGCGCAGGCCCAGCGAACCGCGATCGTAGCGGACCGCATTGCCCGGCGATCCGCAGACCTGGGCGAAGGGCGGCCCGGTCTTTGCCACCTGCATGCCGTCGACCAGCAGCCGCGCACCGTCGCGGGACATCAGGTAAAAGGTATATCCGCCGTCGGCCGGAATGTCGATGAAACCGTCCCATGCGGTTGCGTACCGCGTAAACCCATGCGCATCTGCTTGAATCGCGGGCGACTCGCCTTCGAAGACGGCGGTCTCCTTGCTCAGATCGGGCAGCTCGGTCCACGTGCCGGGGTAGATGTGCCAGACGAGGCCGGGGGTACGGGCGCCGGCAACTTCCGTGGCTTCGTGCCAGCGCGCCACGACGACCGCGCCGCGGGATGCCCAATCCTGGCGGCCTTGGTCATCCTCGGCCTGCAGCAGAACTCGAAAACGCCCGGCTCCGTTTGCGCCGTCGAGTTCGGTGCCGTCTGCGTCTGGAAAGTGATGGCGGACTCGGCGGCGGTGGGCCTCGCTTCCGTCGCCAAAACGCCAAGTAAAGCGGGTGTGCGGAGAAGGTTCGGCCGTAAAGGTGACGGTATCGCCCGGGGCAATCACGGGCCGGTCGACAGCAAAATCGGCCATTGGTCCGGTGGGAGCGGGGAACTGCGCCGGCGCGGTGCCTTCGCCCATCACCAGCGGCAGATCGGCGTTGTCCGCGACCCGCATCTGGCCGTATTTCACGTTCTGGAACGTCACGCCTGTCACGTCACCCGCAACGGTCGAGCCCGCGAGCGGCGGCTGATCCATCGCCCAGATGTTGTGGAAGGTGAAGCCGTGCAGTGCCGGCTGCTCCTGCTCCATCTGGACCAGGGAATACCAGTTGTCGAGCCAGAGATTCTCAAAGGTGTAGTTGGAGTGGTCGCCCTTGGCTCCGTCTGCGCCCCAGAAGCCGAGCAACCCGAACGTCTGACCGCAGGCTCCGATGCCGCCGTGCAGAATGTCGGAGTTGCGCAGGGTGAAGTTGCGTGAGTTGAAGGTCTTGCGCGGCCAGCCAGCGCGGACGACATTGGAGATGCTGGTGGAGAGCTCGCTGTTCTCGATGAGGATGTTTTGCACGTCGCGGCCGGGGCGCAGAATCTCCTCGTCGGTGTAGCCGTCCCAGTTGCCCATGAGCGCAATGTCGTCGTCGGAGGCGCGGAGGAACGCGTCGCGGACGATGCCGTCGCTGCTGCCGATCCAGTCCATGCCGTCCTGGTTGGCGTTGCCGGGGTTGCCGCCCATGACGCGTAAGTCCTCGTAGGTAATGCCCGTTGAATCCTTCATCTGAATCGACCAGGTACGGGACCGGATGATGCAGGTGAGCCCGGTGATTTGAACGTTATGCGCTTCAAGCGCGCCAACACAGTGCCAGTCCGGCTTCTGCATCCAGCCCTCGTCGGCGTTGGGATCCTGCGGGCCATCGTAGACGATGGTGCCGCGGCCCAGGACCTTGACCCCATGAACCTTCCAGAGATTCAGGCTGCCGAAGAAATATGAGCCCGGCGCGAGGTAATAGGTATCACCGCTTTTGGGATTGAGGCTCTGGTGATAGACCCCGGGCTGATAGTAGTGCAGCGACGGGCTGACCGGCGGAGGAGGCGCGGGCGGCGCGCCGGCGAAGAGAAACAGCATGGTCGCACGATTGAGGAAGTCGCCGGGGCGCGCGATGGAAAGCTTGGCCGGGCCGTTGAGCTTGAATTCGATGGTCTGGCCTTGCCGTTTGGGCCTCAGCCCGAGCCGCCACGGCTGGATGTCGACGCCGCGATCCCAGAAACCACCCTCGGCAGCGGTGATTTCGACGGTCACCGGGCCGGTGATGTCGAAGCTGACGAAGGAATAGTTTGCGGCGGCGTGAGCTACGTCGACCGGCTTGCCGTTGACCGCAATGGCAAAGTCTGTCGAGCGCATCTCCGGGGGAACCGGCACGGGCTGAACGCGGGGTGCGGCCAAAGCTGCGCAGGGAAGCGCAAGCACGGCCAGCAGCAGCGCTCGAAAAGAAGGCAAGAAGCAGAACCCCGCATCAAAGTGGAGACGAATCCACTCTAGCACCGGCGGGTGCGGGAGTTGGAGCGGCGCGATGGCCAACTCTATGAATGCACCTGGATTTTAGCTGAGCCGAATACGATCCATAGTGCATTGCAGCGCGGCGCCTTCAAATGTCAGGTTGAAATGATCAAAGAATCCATTCATTCCGAGAAGGGCGGCAAGCGGGAGATTTTCTTTAAATCCAGCGCAAATCTGAATTGGACCACCATAGGTATAGAGCAATATATCGTGCAACCACACCTCTTCCGGACCTCCAATTCCATTCAAGATCTCCCGCTCACCAGACTTCAGGTCGAGGCCAATTGCGCTCGCGAAATTCGCATGAAACAGGCAGCGCCCCGCGCCCGAATCGATAACTGCCTCGATGCGTTTTGTACGAGGCGCATTTGGCATTATGAGCGCAATTTGGATGGGCAGGACTGCCGAATACATATAGGCTCCCCGGTTATCCGGGTATATCCGATATGAAACGGTCAGGGGCAAGGTTCAGACCGAAAACGGAGCCCAAGAGGGCGGTGTTTTCAAAATCAAGGCATCGGTCTCACCGGCAGCGTCCGCTCTCGAAGAGACCTCAGCGTAGTCGCGTCCAACGGCGACGATTCGTGATTCATCTTCCGAAAGCGCAATCCAGGAATCGAGCGGAGCACCTTGGAGAGCCTTCAGGCGGACGGCCGATTCAGGAGACATATAACAACCTCATGGGGTTAGACGTACCTGTATACGCAAAGGATTCCCTCGCGTCAAGGATACGATAGTTCGAGCAACCAACCATAATTGGGGTCTTTCTGGATTCCTTAAATCCCGGCGCCCATGGAGACATAGTCTTCCACGCGGTCAAGTTCTTCGCGATAGGCGGTGCGGTCGGCTTCTTCAGCGGTGAACGGCTTCACACGCAGCACGTGGTCGCCGAGTTTCTGTTCGAGCTCTTCGACGCGATCGGCAAGCGCAATGAGCGCGTCGGAGAGCGGGTCTTTGATGTCGTGCGGATCAGTAATCAGGACGCGCTGGCCGCTACGGTAGACGATGTGCGCGGGCACGCCGACGACGGTGGAGTTAGGCGGCACATCGGTGAGTACGACTGAGCCTGCGCCGACGCGCGAGTTCTGGCCCACCGTAATGTTGCCCAGCACGTTAGCGTTGTTGCCGATGAAGACGCCGTCGCAGATCGTGGGATGGCGCTTGCCGTGCCCCTTGCCGGTTCCGCCGATCGTGACGCCCTGGTAGATGGTGACGTCGCTGCCCACGATGGCGGTTTCGCCGATGACCACGCCGGTGGCGTGATCGATGAAAAGACGTCGGCCCAGCAGCGCGGCAGGGTGAATGTCAACGCCGGTATAAAAGCGGGCGATCTGCGAAACGATGCGCGCGAGCAGGCGCAGCCGCCAGCGCCAGAGCTGGAAGGCGATGCGGTGGAGCCAGACGGCCCACAGCCCCGGATAGCAGAGCAGGACCTCAAGCCGCGAACGCGCGGCCGGGTCGCGCTCCAGCACCGAGTTCACGTCTTCGCGAATGCGGTCGAACATAACGATCAAGTCCAACATACGGGCCGGCGCAGCCTCTTGGGCCGCACCGGCCATTTCTCGCAATTAAACTGCGACCGCTTCCGGCTGCATGGCCAGAGCTTCCTGGCGCAGCGAGTCGAATAGCGCGCTCGACAGGTAGCGCTCGCCGAAGCTGGGCAGCACCACCACAATCAGCTTGCCCTTGTTCTCAGGCCGTGCGGCCACCTTGAGCGCCGCCACCGTGGCGGCTCCCGACGAAATCCCGACGAACAGACCTTCCTCCAGCGGAAGACGGCGAGCCATGGCGATGGATTCGTCGTTGGTCACCTGGATTACTTCGTCGATCAGATGGGTGTCGAGAATGGAAGGCACAAAGCCTGCGCCGATGCCCTGAATCTTGTGCGGGCCGGGCTTGCCGCCGCTCAGAACTGCGCTATCGGTCGGCTCCACTGCGATGGCCTTGAACTCGGGCTTGCGCTCTTTGATGTACCGCGCCACGCCGGTAATGGTGCCGCCGGTACCCACGCCGGAGATGAGAATATCCACCTTGCCGTCCGTATCGTCCCATATTTCCGGGCCGGTGGTGGCGTAATGGATGGCGGGGTTGGCGGGGTTGTCAAACTGCCCCAGTATGAAGCCGTTGGGGGTCTGCGCGAGCAGCTCGTCGGCCTTGGCGATCGCGCCCTTCATGCCATTGGGACCCGGAGTGAGCACGAGCTCTGCTCCGAAAGCCTTGAGAAGGACGCGGCGCTCGGTGCTCATCGTCTCAGGCATGGTGAGGATGAGGCGATAGCCCTTGACGGCGGCAACAAATGCCAGCGCGATGCCAGTATTGCCGCTGGTGGGCTCGATCAGCACGGTTTTGCCGGGCGTGATTTTGCCGGCCCTTTCCGCGGCATCGATCATCGCAAGGCCGATGCGGTCTTTAACGCTGCTGACCGGATTCTGGCTCTCGAGCTTGGCCACAACTGTGGCTGGCAGGCCGGCCGCCACGCGGTTCAGACGCACGAGCGGGGTGCGCCCAATCAATTCAGTTACATCTGCAGCAATACGCGCCATCTCTATTCTCCTTTTTGTGTCCGGAAACCATCGACGGACAGTTATCTCGTTTTGAGGGTGTGGGCATTCGCCGCGGATCAAGCAGGGAGGTGTGTGCGCCAGTCGAGCGCACAAGTGCATCGCGGCAGACACCAAGTCGGCGTTAGCGACATCGACGCATGCAGATAGCCTAGACCCGGTGGTGGATTATGGCAAGCCGGTTTGGCGCGTGGGTCAGTTCAGACGCCAGAAGGCAGCGTTCAGCACGGCGGCAAAGCTGACCCAGGCCAGGTAAGGCGCCATCAACCATGCGGCCAGCGGCGTAACCCGCTCGAATACCAGGATCGTTGCCCCGATCGCAGCCCATAACAACCCGATCTCGATTGCGGCGGCCCCGATGGCGTGTTTTCTGAAATAGATCCAGGACCATGCCAGGTTCAAGACTAATTGCGCCACGAAGAGGACCAGCGCCCAGGTGCGCAGGGGCGAAGCGGCCGATTCGGTGACCCGCCATGCGGCGATGGCCATCAGGAAATAAAGCATGCTCCAGACGGGGCCAAAGACCCAGTTGGGCGGGGCGAATGCAGGCCGATTCAGTTTTCGGTACCAAGCTGGAATCTCAGCAGTGGTCCAATGGGCGCCGATCGCGGATACCGCGAAGCAAAGTGCAAGCCAGAAGATCAGAGAAATCCAACGCATTTCGTGCCTTTGCGTGCAACAGAATCATGCGCAGCGGTGAACACAGACTACTGATTGCAACCCCGCATTCGGTCGCGCCGCGCGTCCGCATGCCTATGATCCTCGACGCGAAGTGCTTGCGGCAACTATCCTGTAAGGGTCCCGTGAGTTTGTTTTGATCAAGGTGAAAGCAGGGGACTCATTTATCCGTGATGAGCAAACAAGCATGAGCAAGCAAACCATTGCCGTACATCTGCCCGATGGGGCTGTCAAAGAAGTGCCTTCGGGCACAACGCCCCTTGAGATTGCCAACTCCATCTCGCCGCGGCTAGCCGCCGCCTCGGTGGTGGCGCGCCTCACCCCGCTCAACGGGACAGCCACGCAGGACGCCACCTCTGACGGCGACTCCGCAGAAGCCGCGATGTATTCCGCCGAGGACTCGGCCGCGCCGCGCCTTGTGGACCTGGCTACTCCGCTCACTGCCGACACGCGGCTGGAACTGGTGAAGGAGACGGACCCCGAGGCGCTCAAGGTAGTGCGCCACTCAGCCGCGCACGTGCTGGCGACAGCGGTGCTGGAGCTCTTCCCTGAGACCAAGCTGGGCCACGGCCCCGCGACCGATTCGGGATTCTTCTACGACTTTTATCGCGAAAAACCCTTCACGCCCGAAGACCTGGCCCTAATTGAAAAGAAGATGGCGGAAGTGGTCGCGCGGGATGAGAAGTTTGTGCGCGAATATGAGCCGCGCGAGAAGGCACTGGCCGAATTCGACAAAGACGGCGACTTCATGAAGACGCACTTCGTGACCAAGTTCACGCATCCGGGCGAGCAGGTGAGCTTCTATCGCAACGGCGAGTTTGTCGACTTTTGCCGCGGACCCCATGTGCCTTCGACGGGGCGCGTAAAGGCGGTCAAGCTCACCACGCTGGCCGGCGCCTACTGGCTGGGCGACGAGAAGAACCCGCAGCTACAGCGCATTCACGGCACCGCGTTTTTTTCGCAGAAGGACCTGGACGCGCACTTTGCTCGGCTCGAAGAAGCAGCCAAGCGCGACCACCGCGTGCTGGGCAAACAGCTTGACCTATTCAGCATTCAGGAGTTGGCAGGCCCCGGCCTCGTTTTCTGGCATCCCAAGGGTGGCATCGTCCGCAAAGTGATGGAAGACTGGATGCGCGAGGAGTGCCTGCGCCGCGGCTATCAGCTGGTTTTCACTCCACACGTGATGCGCCGCGAACTGTGGAAAGTCAGCGGGCACGAGGGCTACTACTCCGGCAACATGTACACGCCGATGGAGCTGGATGATGCCGAGTACCGGTTGAAGCCGATGAACTGCCCGGGACACATTCTGATTTATAAAAATTCGCCGAAGAGCTATCGCGACCTGCCGCAACGCTATGCTGAGCTGGGGAATGTATATCGGTACGAGCGCTCGGGAACGATGCATGGGCTGCTGCGCGTGCGCGGCTTTACGCAAGACGATGCGCACATCTTCTGCATGCCCAGCCAGATTGAGAGCGAAGTTGAGGCGTGTATCGACTTTGCCGAGACAGTACTGAAGACGTTCGGATTTAACGAATTCAAAGTTGAACTTTCGACCTGGGATCCGAAAGACCGTACGAACTACACGGGCTCGGATGAGAACTGGAATCTTGCCATCGGCTCGCTTGACAGGGTACTGAAGGCGAAGGGCATTCCGTACAAGACGATTCCGGGTGAGGCTGCGTTTTACGGGCCGAAGATCGATATCAAGCTGGTGGACGTGCTCGGACGGCTGTGGCAGCTCTCGACCGTGCAATTTGATTTCACCTTGCCGGCGCGTTTCGAACTCGAATACGTGGGAGAAGACGGCGAGCGGCATCAGCCGGTGATGGTGCATCGCGCGCTGTTCGGATCGGTGGAGCGCTTCTTTGGCGTGCTGATCGAGCATTACGCCGGAGCCTTTCCGCTGTGGCTGGCGCCGGTGCAGGTGGGCCTGGTACCCATCAGCGAGCGGCATCTTGAATACGCGAAGAAGGTCGAGGCGGAGTTGCAGGCAGCGGGCTTCCGCGTCGAGACCGATGCGCGCAACGAGAAGATGAACGCCAAGATTCGCGACTTGGCCAACCAGAAGACGCCTTACATTCTCGTCTTCGGCGACAAGGAAGAAGCGGCGGGAACCGTCAGCGTGCGCACCCGGGGTAAGGGCGACCAGGGGTCGATGCCACTGGCCGACTTCATTGCGAAGGCGAAGGCGCTGGTCGCGAGCCAGTCGACGGAGTTGTGAAAAGCGCTATCGAATGGAAACCGACCTCAGTTGGCGAAAGAGTAATTGCCGAGTGGACCACAATCCGACAGGAACATGCCTGTAAGGCTACTTGAAGGCCGACTTTTAGCCCAGGAGGCCATTCTGAAAGCGAACGAGCGCGTAGTTTCGATTGTCGAGTTCTAACGGAGTTTTCGCTGCGCATTCCAGTTCTTTTTCTTTCCTTTGCATTGCGCGCGGATTCTGCTACTCTGCTTTTCGCTTCAGAGAGGACCAATGAATGCCATCGCATAAGCCCTTCACCTCAATCTGTGCTGTTTTTCTGGGCTTCAGCATTTTCGCCTTTGCCTCGGATAAGAAATCCGAAACCAAACCCGCCGAAACCAGCAAACCTTCTTACGAACTGCCGCAGCCCGCAACTGAGACTATCGACCTCACCATGTACCAGCGCATCCGCGAGGAGGGGCTCTCGCGCTCCCACATCATGGAGTACGCCTCGGGGCTGATGGACGGGATTGGGTCACGGCTGACCGGATCGCCGAATTTGAAGCGCGCCAATGAGTGGACGCGCGACCAGTTCACCGCCATGGGCTGCGTGAACGCCCACCTTGAGGATTGGGGGGAATTCGGCATGGGATGGCGGCAGTTAAATACGTCGGTGCGCATGTCCGCGCCCGACACTGCAGTATTCATCGCGCAGGCGGTGCCTTGGTCCGCGTCGAGCCACGGGCCGGTTAGCGGCAGCGCCATTTGGGTCGATGCGAAGGACGAAAAGGATCTCGACAAGTACAAAGGCCAGCTAGCGGGAAAGATTGTCTTCTTCGGCGAGATGCGCGATGTAAAGCCGGTCGACAAGGCGCTGTCGGAGCGCCTCGATGACGCCAATCTGAAGACGACTGCCGAATATCCGATTCACGTCGGCGAGCATCAGGATTATATCTCGGGCTTCTTCAAGGGAATGCAGTTCCGTGAGAAGGCCGGAAAATTTTTCTCTGAGGAACACGCGGCCGGAATCGTTGTTCCCAGCCGCGATGGAAGCAACAATGGCGGCTCCGGCGGAACCATATTCGATGACGGTGGCACCGGGATGGGATGGTTCACCTACAAACGCGAGCACGCCGAGCCGCTTCCAATCGTCGTCATGGCGATTGAGAACTATGGGAGAGTCTACCGTCTGCTCAAGGCGCACGTGCCCGTCGTGGTTGAGATGGACGTGGAGGCGGAATTTACTGGCGATCACGAACACGGCTTCGATACCATCGCAGAAATTCCCGGCACCGATCCCAAGCTGAAAGATGAAGTCGTGATGGTCGGCGGCCATCTTGATTCGTGGGCTTCTTCAACCGGTGCGACCGATAACGGTGCTGGGACAGTCGTAGCGATGGAAGTCATGCGCATTCTGAATGCCTTGCACGTGCAGCCGCGCCGCACCATTCGTGTAGGCCTGTGGACCGGCGAAGAAGAGGTTGGTCTAGGATCACTTGGTTACGTGAGGCAGCATTTCGGCTACGCGCCACTCTCCACCGCGCCCGATCAGGTGGTCCTGCCGGAGCTTATGCGCAAGCCAAGCGGCCCCATTGAATTGAAGCCCGAGCAGGAGAAACTCTCCGGGTACTTCAACCTCGATAACGGTACGGGGAAAATTCGTGGCATTTACTTGCAAGAAAACGCCGCGATTCGCCCGATCTTCCAACAGTGGATGCAGCCGCTGGCCGACCTCGGCGTAAGCACTATTACGCAGAGAAGCACCTGCTGCACGGATCATGAAGTGTTCGACGGGGTCGGCATTCCGGGTTTCCAGTTCATTCAGGACGGGCTCGACTATGAATCCCGCACGCACCATTCCAACATGGACACATACGAGCGCCTGCAGCCGGACGATCTAGCTCAGGCTGCGGTCGTGGAAGCGATCTTTGTCTACAACACCGCGATGCGTGATCAGATGTTGCCGCGTAAGCCGCTCCCGCAACCAGAACTCGATGAGCAGCGCAAAGCTCCGCTGAAGAACACGATGCCCGGGGCAGAGGCGCAACAAGACAAGGCCAAGAAGCCGGGCAACTAAAGAATCTCCGCACGCGCGGGCCGGGTCCGCAAGCTACGCGATATCTACTGCCCGGACCCACTGTCCTTTGGGATCTCCAGATACACCAGCCCGAAGTGAGACTCCGACGAGTCTGACAAAACAACCATAAGTTGTCAGTTCGGTCCTTTGGTCCAATGCTTGGCTCTTTTACAGAAATGCCCCTTTCCCTGTTGTCGTTAGCAAGTGGAAATGTCCGCTTTTGAGAACAAATGAAGTGTCCGGTTTC